>ENA-OQCF01000760-OQCF01000760.1-human-gut-metagenome-genome-assembly--contig:-NODE-760-length-12048-cov-1.413304_pt1 | contig 12048 bp, 18 predicted proteins | sample MGYA00242756_ERZ504573 | MGnify/ENA primary metagenome ERZ504573 (study PRJEB26092, sample SAMD00036240) | human gut metagenome | host: Homo sapiens | study: EMG produced TPA metagenomics assembly of...
TAAGGTAGCAAATTGGAAGATAAGACATTACAGGTACTCTGGGACAGTTAGATGAGATTGGTAAACAATTTAATGTTACTTTTGTAATTAGCGTATCTTTAGACAAAGAAGAGATTCCTGAAGCGCTCCATGGTAAGATCAGTGTAGCTTTATAACCATCTTTTATTATTAATACTAAAAACTACATAACATAAATAAAAAGGATACCTGTTAAGATATTTTCAGCAGATATCCTTTTTATTGCATTTTATAAGCATACCTGTTATCATGGAAAAACAATAAATATTAGGAGATGAGAGATATATGGAAGAATTAATTACAGAATAATTGAGCAAAAAATTAAAGATGCAGGATATCCAAGAGCAATTTCCGGTGAAATGGTTTACGGAGATATCTGCGACCAAATTGAAGGAAAAGAAAATGGCTCTTACGTTTTACTTTCCAAGGTTGAAGATGATGTTATTTTTGAATATCATATTACTGTAATGGATGATGAATTCAATCTTGGGTTACTGCAATACGTACTCCGGAAGGCGTATTTGAAAACTGATTTTGATAAATAAAATAGCTTTAACAGTTAGTAAATAGAATTCTGAAAAACATATCATAATCCAAACAGAATCAAGTATGTGACAGATATGTCTTATGTCTGTTATTTAAAGTTTATACAAAACTCCAGAGACATATCTGTCATTTTTCATACTTATCTTTTTATGTTTTTAATCTTCGCGTAAATGCACCGCTGTGGCCGCCTTACGACGTCTTGCATCATCCATAGCTGCATAATGTTTCTTTGTGGTGTTTACATCTCTGTGACCTAATACATCGGCTACAAGGTAAATATCGCCTGTTTCCTGATACAAAGTAGTACCGTAAGTACTGCGAAGCTTGTGTGGTGTGATTTTTTTTGTGGTCGTAATGGCACCTGCGTATTTTTTTACCAGATTTTCAACAGCCTGGATGCCAATCCTTTTTCGCTGGGTAGAGTAGAAGAGAGCGTGTTCATGCCCTGCTACAGGAACGATATTCTTACGAACTTCCAAGTACTTTTTCAAAGCTTTTTCTACCTCATGTCCAAATATACAACCATTTCATTTCCACCTTTTCGGGTGACTTTAATCCCATTATTTTTAAAATTCAAACATCTTCAACATCAAGTCCTACACATTCAGATACACGAATCCCGGTACCAAGCAGGAGAGTAACGATGGCAAGATCACGCTCCTTGGTTTTTTCATAATAAACACGTTTCTGTCCGGTAAGCTCATCACCGCAGTGCTCTATATGATCCAATAACATGGCAACTTCATCAGCATCAAGACGTATAATATTTTTTTCATGAGTTTTCGGAACATCTACAAGAACAGTTGGGTTCGTCTGGATAAATTCATGTTTATAATAATATGCATAAAAACTTCTCAATGCAGAAATTTTTCTTTTCAGGCCACGTTCACCATTGGTTTCTGTTTTATCACCATTTTTATATACTTTAAGATATTCCTGATATTCCTCGATATCTATAGCTTTAAGCTGATCCAGAACATCAACGGTAAAATCTTTCATGGAATAGTCCTTAAAGGCAGGATTTTCATCCAGGAGAAACTGAAAAAAAGATTCGGATATCATACGCATAGGAAATTCGTGTTTTGGTAGTAGTAAGCGGATCCATAGCACGAAAAATAATCCTTGCAGAAATCAGGCAGTGTTTTCAAAACAGCTCGAAGCTTCAAAATATTTGAAATATCGGTCTGTTCATGGTAAGTGACTTTCTTGCTATCATTATAATAATCAATATATTTATCCATAAAAAATCTCCTTAAAAAAAAATTATTTTATAACTTCTTAATGTTAAGAATATTGTTGAGAATATTTAAGACATATAAATCATCAAAATTGATAATGATTAATAATTGCAGAGAAAATGCCTTTGTCAATAAACGATTACAGCGCAAAGACAGCTGCAGTCTACATCTATATGAAAAACTCGCGTTTGTCGTATAGATGTAGATAACATAAAAACATACTACTTTCGTATGTTTTTATGTTATCTTATTGTTGCCAACCAGTACATCCATTTATTGTTTCCGGATTTATTTTTGCGTGCTAATTGTTTGTTATTTATCAAATAATAACTTTTTCTGCCTTCATATCAAAAACATTGATTGAATTACTTAGCGTTCAATTTAAATTCTTTCTACAGCAATTTTTTGTCAATAATCTGGTAGTTTGCCCGATGTATATACAAGGCTTTTCCGTCAACCATAAGTTTCGTCATTTGGGGAAGGTCTTCCGGAACTTCCCAGTACACGTCATCTCCCGAAAAAGCCGCTATAGCTGTCCCAACCGGGATTTGATCACTACTATACGTGATTTTCCAAAGTTCAATTAGTTTTACAGACAATCTGTAATAATGCGATTCAATTCCGGAAGCTCTTTTTTGAGAGCGATCAGTTTCCCATCTTTTAGAAAACAATGTCTGGAATAAGCGGTTGTGCAGATTTCATTTCTGCTCGCATTAAAAAATTCATAATTAAATTCCAGAGAAATTCCATTATACTGCTTAATGCCAACGCGGATCCGGATTTCATCATCGAAGAAAACTTGCTTTCTATATGCAACTGAAATTTCCACAACAGGGAGATCACTCCCAACTCTTCTACTTTCTTATAGCTGAAACCCATCCGGCTCATATATCCAATCCTGGCCTCTTCCATCCATTTTACATAATTAGAGTGATGGATAATGCCATCTGGTCTGTTTCATGATATTGCGCTTTTCTGTAATAAGTGTATGTTTTTTCTGATTCTTCCTTCATATACCATATATCCTTTTTTATATATTTATAAAATGAAAATAACTATACCACTCGCTTGTCTGCGAAACGATGTAGTAGAGCGTGCAGATTGCGGGAATGATTTTTCAGACACGCTCTAGCTGAAACCGGTTAATTATGACGGTCTCTTCACATAATTCAGAGGATTCTGATTTACCCCATTAACCATAACCCAAAATGAAGATGAGGCCCGGTGCTGTTCCCGGTGCTTCCTACATATCCGATAATATCACCTTTTTTTGACCTTATCTCCTACACTCAGATTTGGGTTAAATTTAGACTGGTGCATATATTCTGTGATAAGTCCCTTTCCATCATGATTGATCTTGGTATAATATCCGGCACCGCCTGACGCTGCCGGTGAAAGCATGGCAACAATGGTTCCTGATGCTGCCGCATAAATCGGTGTTCCTGTAGGAGCAGGAATGTCAATTCCTTTATGATTGGTAGAACCGATTCCTCCCGGAGATTCCCTGTTTCCAAAATAACTGCTGATATAGGAATAACCGGAGCTTAAAGGCCACCGAAAAGAAACTCCGTTCTGATAGTCAGGAATAAGAGAACCATCTTCTCCAACATAATGATTATCATCAATCCACTGATTTGTAACCAGAGCACCTGTGGAGGAACTCAGGTAATACTTCTCTCCATCTACAGTAACCCACCCACTTTCACGTTCACATGTAGAAGGATTCATATAATATTTCTTTCCGTCTACTGTCAGCCATCCAGAGGCCAGCACCCCATCTGATTTCGCATAATAATGAGCACTTTTTTTCGTGATCCACTTACTGCTGGCAAGTTTTCCGTCAGACTCAAAATAATATCTTTTCCCAGATGACGATTTCAGGATAATATCATCGTAACGGATTCCATTAGTTTTCTTAAAATAATACTTGTGTCCGTTGATCGTCTGCCATCCCGTAACCAGTTTACAATCTGATTTCCTGAAATACCGATAATAGGAATCCGGTTTATAGAAGCCTTTGACAAGTTTACCATTTGAAGCTGCATAATAATAAGAACCGTCTGTTTCTTTATACCATCCGCTTCTGACCAGCTGACCGGTATTTCTGTTAAAGGAATACCAGCTTCCCTTTACTTTCAGACGCCCTTTTGCCATAGTGCCATTGGCCTGAAGATAATAGGTGGAATTCCCGCTTTTGCGAAAACAGTTTTTATACATTTTTCCTTTTTCATTAAAGCAGTAATATACATTATTTACTTTATGGAAACCGGATCGTATCACCCCGTCATTCCAGAAATAGTATTTATTCCCTGCAGCTGTAGTTACCCATCCGGTATGCATATATCCTTTTTTTTCATCAAAGAAATACGTTTTTCCATTTACTGTCTGCCAGGTAGTAAGCATTTTACCTTTTTCATTAAAACAGTACTTTTTTCCACTGATGGTCAGAATTCCGGCTTTGGCTGCACCGGTCTTTCCGAAATAGTACTGATTTCCTGCAGCACTTTTGTACCAGCCGGTAGCTTTTTTTCCGTTCTTATCGTAATAGTACCAGCTTCCGTTTTTTTTCACAAATCCTGTCTGCTTTTTGGAAGTTGCTGCAGCCTGAACCGGTACAGAGAAACCGGAAAAGATTCCACCCTGCAGAGCCAGTGCCAGAACCAAAAGAAAAGCTGTCAAATATAACTTTTTTTTCTTCATAGTAACTCCTGTGTGTGTTTTTTTGTAACTGTGAAGGTTTACTTATTTTTCTCTCGTTTATTCTTTAATTCAACATATCTGTTCTTCAGGAAAATCCCTGCTTTTTTGATATATCCCCATATTATGTTTAAAATCCGCAGGAGATATTTCCATATGGTTATGACCAGTCCGGAAAGCGGATTCCATATTTTCATAAAGAAATTATTTTTTCTCGCTTCCAGTTCTTCCGGTGAAACCTTGTGTTTTTCTTCCTTGCAAAGAGGAAGTACTTCACCTGTCTGTTCATCCAGACAGTCAATATTTATATATGTCTCCTCTTCTGCCGGCATTTTTTTGTCATTAAGAGAATGATTGATCAATCTCCAGATCAGAGCATAAAGTACGGCAAATACAGGAACTCCTGCAATCATTCCCGGAACCCCAAAGAGACCGCCCCCGATCATGATGGCAACAATAACCATAAAACTGGAAAGTCCGGTAGAGTCTCCGAGAATTTTCGGACCAAGGATATTTCCATCAAACTGCTGAAGAAGCAGGATAAAAATTGCAAAATACAGACCTTTTATGGGATCTACTACTAAAATAAGCAAAATACATGGAATGGCTCCGATGTAAGGACCAAAAAACGGAATGACATTTGTCACACCGATAATTACACTGATAAGAATTGGATACGGCAAATCCAAAAGCAACATTCCAAAATAACACAAAATTCCAATAATAGCAGAATCCAGAAGTTTTCCGTATATGAAACCACCAAAAGTCTTGTCTGTAAAACGCATAACGCGTATAAGCATATTTGCCCATTTATGAGGCAATATAGCATATACCATCATTTTGCTTTTGGCAACAAATTTCTCTTTGTCTGCAAGTACATACAAAGCTACAATGGCACCGATTAGAAAATTCTTCATAAAGATCAGGATATCAAAAATACCTGCTGAAACATTTTTGAGCATATCCTGCATCTGCGGAAGAATATCGGTAGTAAGATATTCCTGTGCTTTTGCAGAGTACTGGTTGATCATATCGAGCATTTCAGGATTCAGTTTCCATCCATGCTCAACAAATGAATTGAGCCACTTTTCAATAACTTTTATATAGTACGGAAAACTGTAAATAATACTCATGATACTTCGGATCAACTGAGGAAGCACCATCATCAGTAATGCGTAAATGATAATCCAGAACAGGAACATGGAAAAAAGGACACATCCCCATCGAATAGCCCGTTTTCCTTTTTTCTGTAACTTAATATTATGCTTTTCCAGCTGCGGATAGATCAGCTTCTGCTCAAAGAGATTGATCAGCGGACTGAGAATATAAGCAAGGATTACACCATAGATAATAGGCGCCATAATTCCCAGAAAAGTTTTGATTCCCACAATCAGGGTTTTCATGTGAAATATGCCATAATAAAACAGCATACTGGCGGCAATTACCAGAAAAGCGGTTACACCCCAGTGTAAATATCGGTTGTCCCAACGAAATTTCATAATGTCCTCCTTTTTAACATGGTATGATTATAGCATATATTTCAACAAATGTCAATGAAAATTTAATATATATTAAAAAAAATTATAGCAGTCTTGTTACTGTTCATACACCACTATCCCGAGGCATACAAGCCAAAATTCCATTGCCGCAGGCAATCTGGAATGAATTGAAAAGACTGTTATAAATTCATCCAAAAACAGATACTTTACCAAGGATGTGGTAAAGTATCTGTAAAATATAATCCTATTTATTTTTTATGGAATCAAAAATCTCAATTGCCTGAATGATTGCTTTGCTGCACCATCAATTCCAAGTTTGCTGCTGTCTACGCAGAGATTGTAGCTTGAAGCAGCACCCCATTTCTTATTGGTGTAGTAATTATAGTAACTGGAACGGCTCTTGTCTGTCTTATTGATCATGTCTTTTGCTTCTTTTGCAGTTTTATTATGTTTCTGTGAAAGACGGTTAATCCTCCAGTCTGTATCTGCATGTACAAATACACTGAAACAGTCTTTATACTCTGACAACGCATAATCTGCACATCTTCCGACCATAACGCATGGACCTTCGGAGGCCAGTTTCTTGATTGCGTCAAACTGTGCAAGAAATACTTTGTGGTTCATAGGCATATCTGTAAATCCTGAAGAAGAATAACCAAATGAGTAGGTATCCATAACCAGAGAATATAAAAAGCTGTTAGTTGGTCTTTCATCATGATTCTCAAAAAGTTCTTTGCAGATACCGCTTTCATTTGCTGCGTGTTCGAGAAGTTCTTTATCATAACATTTAATACCAAAATATTTGGCAACTTCCTGACCTATCTGTCTTCCTCCACTGCCGTACTCACGACCAATTGTAATAATTGAACTCGTACTATTCATAGTCTGCACTCCCTTCTGTTACATATTCGATAGACATATTATACAATATTTCCAAAAAAATGCAAACTACTTTCGTAATTTTTCTAATAATTTAACGAAATATTCAGGTAAAGGAGCTGTAAACTCCATATATTCGCCCGTTGATGGATGAACAAAGCAAGAATCATTGCATGAAGCGTCTGCCCCTGCAGATGATAAGGATTCTTACCGGAACCGTACACTTCATCACCCAGAAGTGGATGACCGATACTTGTCATATGCACACGAATCTGATGCGTTCTGCCTGTTTCCAGACGGCATTCCACATAAGTGGCATTTTTGAAACGTTCCAGAACTTTATAATGTGTGACAGCATCCTTGCCGTTTTTATAGTTGACAGCCATCTTTTTGCGGTCAATCGGATGGCGCCCGATGGGACCTTCGATCGTCCCTTCGTCTTCTTTCAGTACTCCTGCTACGATTGCCCGGTATCTACGCCTGATAGAATGCTCTTTTAACTGTTCTGCCAGGTTGCGGTGTGCATTATCATTCTTGCATACAAGAAGTGCACCTGTGGTATCCTTATCGATTCTGTGGACAATACCAGGACGCAGAACACCATTGATTCCCGACAGATTGTCCTTACAGTGAAACATAATAGCATTTACCAATGTTCCGGAAGTATGTCCGGCACTGGGATGAACCACCATCCCCTTTGGTTTATTTACAATAAGTACATCATCATCTTCATAAAGAATATCAGAGGGTATCTTCCGAAGTATATCGGCTCTTTTATGTCAGGAACTGCTACGGAGATTTCATCTCCTTCCTGAACTTTGTAGTTGGCTTTTACAGCAGAACCATTGACGGTTATTTTCTGCTCTTTAAGCAGCTTTTGAATATAAGAACGTGACAGTTCTTCGTTCATTTCAGAAAGATAGCGGTCAATCCGGATACCGGACTGACCGTCAGAAACCTGATAATTAAGAATTTCCATAATACTAATCCTTTTTTATTCTTAAGAAGTCATAATCTTCATCATTTTTGTATCTGAAACACACCAGCATAACAAGTAATATGCCACTGCATACCACATACATATCAGCTATATTAAATACCGGAAAATCAATCAGTGAAAAATAGATAAAATCCACAACATAGCCTCTGCATACTCTGTCAATAAAATTTCCAAGAGCACCGGAAACCATTACCAGTGCAGTTACTGACAGCGGCAGATAATATCTGTTTTTCGGGATTCTGGCATATACATAGATAAATACACCAAAAAACAAAAAGGCACAAAATCAACAAACACCGGAATTTTACCTTCAAACAATCCAAAGGCCATTCCACGATTTTCGAGATACCGTAATTGAAGAACTCCTGGAATGAGAGAGATATCAGGATAATCTTTCAGCTGTGCCAGAACAAGAGATTTACTTCCCTGATCCAGGATTGTCAGCAAAAGGATAATAATACAGCCTCTAATCCAGTGCATACATGAAGATACGGAGGAAACAGCTGTCATATCAGAATCTCCCGGATTGCCTGGAGCAGTTCCTCATCTGTGACAGTTTTGTCTATAAAACTTTTACCAATCCCGTCCATAAGGATAAATTTAATATGACCGGCTTCCATTTTTTGTCTTTTTTTGTTGCTGCCAGGACATCCCCGGCATTCAGTGAATCAACAGAAAGAGGAAGATTATAAGAATGGCACCCTTTTCTGATCTCTTCGTATTCTTCTTCTGTTAATAATCCTCTCTGCATGGAAAGATAAGCGGCAGCGATCAGACCGACTCCAACACACTGTCCATGAAGCAGCTGAAAGTTTTTCATTTTTTCGACTGCATGTCCGACTGTGTGACCAAGATTTAAAAGTGCACGTTCTCCCTGCTCCTTCGGATCACGCTCTACCACACCTGCCTTGATCTCGCAGCATCTGCGGATCATTCTGGAAAGCATACTCAAATCCAATTTACTGATCTCAGGCTGATTCTTACATACAAAACGGAAGAACTCTTCATCGCAGATCAGTCCTGTCTTAAGAATTTCACCCATTCCACAGGTGAATTCCCGATTCGGAAGAGACTGCAGGGTACTCATATTCATATATACAAGGCGGGCTGATGGAAAGCTCCTACCATGTTTTTGTACTGAAGGAAGTCAACACCTGTTTTACCTCCTACGCTGCTGTCAACCTGTGCCAGAAGCGTAGTAGGAACCTGGATAAAATCAATCCCTCTCAGGTAAGTGGAAGCTCCGAAACCTGTCAGATCACCTACAACACCGCCACCCAGCGCAACCAGCAGACCTTTTCTGTCCATTTCATTCTCAATCAAAGTTTTATATAATTCCTGTACTGTATTCAGGTTTTTGTTCTTTTCACCAGCTTCAAATACAAAAGAGAATATTTCAGAGGAAATTTCCTGAAGAGCTGATTTAACTGCCTCATGATAAAGAGGTGCAACATGACTGTCTGTCACAATACAGATTTTCCGGTTTTCAAGTCCTTCTTCTCTGATCGCACCGGCAAGATCCTGAAAGTCATTTTTAAAATAAATAGGATAATGGAAATCTCCTTCCCGTTTTACAAGTAATTTCTGTTCTGCCATTTTCCTGTTCTCCTTTTATTACAAAATTTATACATAGCGCATAATACGCACACTGCAGCGTCCTTTTTTGTCTGGTGAGAAACACCGTCAAAAATGAACCGTCCTTTCCCACGTACAGATATAATGTCACCATCTTTCGGCTCATATCCGTTGCTGGTGATCAGTTTTCCGTTGACAAAAACCTGCCCGCCTTCAATATAAGATACCATACTGCTTCTGGATGTCTTAAAAGCAAGCGAGATCAATGAATCCAGACGTACCGAAGCGCAGGTACCGCTGACAGATTCAAGGACAGGGCGTGGAAATTCATCAGAATCCTCCACTTTTGTGATCAGAATATTGGTATGACGGACCCGGCACAGATTTTCAAGAAAGAATTCCGTCATTTTGTTCTGGCAGAAAAACCAGGCAGCTTTTTTCTGAACAACAATATCACCGATCACACTTCTGTCTACTCCAAGATTGAGAAGTGCACCGAGATAATCACGATGAGAAAGCTCTTCAGAGAATTTAAGAGCCTTTGGTTCAATCCTCAGACAGTCGATGGGATATTCCCATGTAAAAGCAAGAGCATCAGGATGAAATGCAACCATCTGACGCTCCGCATTCTCATAGCCTCCGGACGTCTCCATAACAATCTGGGGAAACTGATGTTTCAGGCTACTGACTATATTCTGTTCATTTAAATTAAGAAAATCCGAAAATGTAACGATATCTCTCTGCCAGGAGAGATTTGCCAATTCCCGGATTCTCTTAAGAAAAAATTCGTCTTTTTCCATCCTGGATCAATATCCTGCTCTTACAGACGGAGCAGAGCCTCCCAGAATATTCTGAAGGTCACCGGTAATATCTACATTGTACGGTCCAAGTACAAAGATATAGCTGGATACTTTCTGAAGGCTGCCGCCTAAAGAATAGCATGCACCGGACGTGAAATCGATGATTCTCTGTGCCAGTTCCACATCAATTCCCTCCAGATTCAAAATAACAGTAGAATTATCTACTAAAGTGTCAGCAATCTCACGAGTATCTTCCATAGAAGAAGGTTTGATCACACAGACTTCCATATTTGGGCCCTGATTTGATTTGCGGCTGCTTCTCATTGGAGTAATCTTGGAAGATGCTGCAGGACGTGTCTGGCGTTCGGCGCGTTCCTGTTTAACCGTAACCTTAGACGGAGCCGAAGCGGTCTGTTTTGGAGCAGATGCCTGTTTAGGAGCTGTCTTTACTGCTTTCTCTTCTACATCATCGAAGTCATCATTATCGTCGGATTCTTTTTTCTTAGAGAATTTATCAAAAAATTTCTTCTTTGGTTTCTCATCGAAATCGTCATCGAGAAAGTCATCATCTTCTTCCTCATCTAACAGATCATCATCTAAGAATCCATCATCATCATAATCATCGTTTAATTTGATGGCATCTAAAAATTTATCTAAAACGCCCATTTTAATCTCCAATCTTATTTTAATCTTCTTTTATTGAGTAATCTCTTTCGCCAAAGATACCCGTTCCCACGCGCACCATAGTGGCCCCTTCCTCAACTGCGACCTGATAATCATTTGTCATTCCCATACTCAGGACGCTCATATTAACATTATTAATGTTTTTGGCCGCAATGTCAACACTTAATTTCTTTAATTTTTTGAAAAACTTCTCTGTTTTCTTCAGGATTTGCTACAAATGGTGCAATTGTCATAAGTCCTTTTACCTGAAGATGCTCATAAGAAGAAATTTCTTCCAGAAATGGTAATACCTCTTCGACTGAAAGGCCAAACTTACTTTCCTCTCCTGCTACATTTACTTCGATCAGAACCGGCATGCAGATATCTTTTTTTGCTGCCTCTTTTTCGATGGCCTCTGCCAGGCGGACAGAATCTACAGAGTGTACCATAGATACTTTATCAATAATATATTTCACTTTATTTCTCTGTAAATGTCCGATCATGTGCCACTGTACATCTGATGGCATCTGATCGTATTTATCTACGATCTCCTGAACCTTATTCTCCCCAAACACTCTTGCACCCGCATCATATGCTTCTTTCAGCATTTCCACCGGTTTGGTCTTACTGACGCAATAAGAGTTACCTCTTGGGGAGAACGCCCTGCAGTATCGCAGGCCTCTTCAATATTCTTTTTCACAAGGTTTAGTTTATCAGCTAACATATTAAGCCTCCTTAATTAGTATAAAATGTCTTCTTCCTTTACTTTATCAGCGTTTCGAACAATGTGATCATATCTGGAAAGACCGTAGGTGGTGTTTTTAGATACAATAGCATATTCTTCGTTCTCATCAAGTATTTCAATACGGCGAAAAACCGCATAGCCTTTATTAATACAGTATACTCCCTCCAGGGTATCTGTCTCTCCGATCACATATTTTTCACCGGTATCCGTATTGATCAGGGCATCCCCTTCCTTAAATGAACTCTTGTCAACATAATAAATCTGAGGTTGTTCTGCTTCGTCCACTGCCAATTTGGAGACAGATGAATCATCAATGCTTGCGTAAATGCTCACATCTTTAAATGTTGTTTTATTTTTCCCCTCATAAAGGGTAAAACCTGTCTGATTA
>ENA-OQCF01000761-OQCF01000761.1-human-gut-metagenome-genome-assembly--contig:-NODE-761-length-12047-cov-4.197987_pt1 | contig 12047 bp, 14 predicted proteins | sample MGYA00242756_ERZ504573 | MGnify/ENA primary metagenome ERZ504573 (study PRJEB26092, sample SAMD00036240) | human gut metagenome | host: Homo sapiens | study: EMG produced TPA metagenomics assembly of...
CCGGCCACTCTGCCCGCCTTTGCGGACGTAGCCGACCCGGAGCTGGCCCAAGCCGCCCAGTGGGCCATCGAGCAGGGCTACCTGAAAGCCCGCGCCGACGGCAGCTTTAAGCCGGACAAGGGCGTTGCCAAGTGGCGCGTCATCCGCGGCTACCGGGCAGTGACCGAACCATGACCGTGCAGGTAAAATAGCCCCACAGCACAAGGCCCCGCAGACTTTGAAAAAAGGTCTGCGGGGCCGCTGTTTGTTTATGCGTGGCGTGCAGGGAAAGTTTGAGAAGGCGTACAGCAAACCTGTTCCGTACATTACACCTCATGTGCTGCGACACACCTTCTGCACCAATGTTCAGCAGGCCGGGCTGGATGTAAAAAGCCTGCAATACCTGATGGGACACTCCAATGCCAGTGTGACGCTGGATGTCTACACGCACAGCAGTTTTGAATCGGTTGAAAGAGCCTTTGAACAGATCGCCGGCAACCTGTGATTTTCGACGTATGAAGCGGAATTGCTTACTCAATAAGTACCTTATGGAGACGGGATCTCTTCGGAGACCCCGTCTCTTTTTGTATAGAAACCACAGATGCAGCCCACTCTATCAAAAAGGGGTGAGCAGATGTCCGGCAAACGGTATTGGCGTTGTATGCAGCTGTTCTGCTGGGGTTTGCGGTAGTTTTGTGCCGCCTGTATTTTCTGGCAGAGAACCATACCTATGCTGCCCGGGCCGAAGCGCAGAGCACGGTCCGGCTCTCGCTGCCTGCCCGGCGGGGCAGCTTCTACGACCACAGCGGCCTGCTTCTCACCGGGCTGGAAACGCGGGATCTTGCCCTCTGCTTCCCGGGCGAAAACAACTACACACGCCTGTATGCATTTACGGACAGTGCCGGGCAGGCACTTTTGTACCGGAACCGCAACCGCTCCGCACCGTTTCTGCTGGAAGTGGACCGCGACCTTTCCGGGCGCGGCATACGCTGCTTTGCAACGGCACGGCGCTGCGCAGAAGTTCCGCTGTGCCAGCATCTGATCGGCTATCTGGATGCAGAAGGCCGCGGCATTGCCGGGCTGGAAAAGGCGCTGGACAGCCAGCTGGCCGGGACAAAGGAGCATGACACGCTGGTGTGCGCGGTCACAGCACAAGGACGGCTGCGGGCCGGGGAAACACCGCAGCTCACCCGGCAGGACAGCAGTGCGGTGGGCGTGCAGCTGACGATCTCCCGCCCGGTGCAGCGTGCCGCCGAAGCGGTGGCCGCAGACACCATGACCAGCGGCTGCATTCTGGTTCTGGACACGGCCACTGCTGCGGTTCGCGCCAGCGTCAGCGTACCGGGCTATGACCCGGATGACCTTGCCGCAAGTCTGGATGCACCGGACAGTCCGTTCCTGAACCGCGCACTGGAAAGCTATGCTGTGGGTTCAGTGTTCAAGCCGGTGCTGGCTGCGGCAGCGCTGGAGCAGGGCATTCTGCCGGAGTGCGAATGCACCGGTGCTGTGGTGGTGGATGGACAGATCTTCCGCTGCGCAGGCGGTGTTCCGCACGGAACGGTGGACCTGACTGCGGCTCTGGAAAAAAGCTGCAACGGCTATTTTATCCGGCTGGGGCAGCAGCTGGGGGCAGAGACGCTTTTGCAGATGTCTCGGCAGCTTGGCTTCGGGCAGGAGGTGCCGGTGGCAGGTGCGCTGCACGCCGATGCCGGAAAGCTGCCGTCTGCCGGGGAGCTTGCCCAGAGCGGCCAGCTGGCAAATTTCAGCTTTGGGCAGGGCGGTCTGCTGGCATCACCGGTACAGATCGCCGCCATGATGAACACCATTGCTTCCGGCGGGGTGTACCGCACGCCTTTCTTCGTGTGTGGCTCGGTGGATGAAACTGACGGTACGCCGCTGGAAACGCTTGCACATCCGCAGTCAAGGCGGGTGATGAGTGCGGAAAATGCAGCGCTCCTGCGTAAAATGCTGCAGCAGGTGGTGGAAGAGGGCACCGCACAGGATGCTGCCTGGCTGGAAGAAGGGGCTGGCGGCAAGACCGGTACCGCGCAGACCGGGCAGTTCACACCGGATGGCACGGAACGCAAAAACTTGTGGTTCGCAGGGTTTTACCCGGCGCAGCAGCCGCGCTACACCATTGTGGTGCTGCAGGACGGGCAGGTGAGCACGGAACATTCCAGCGCCGCCATCTTTGCCCGGCTGTGCGCAATGCTGGACCTTCTGGCATAAAAATGCACGGTTTCTGCTTGCTTTTTTGCGCTTGTTATGCTACTATATATTTGTATTTCTGCGTAGTTTTTGTTGAATTAAAATAAAGGAGCGTTTCAATCCATGTCTGTTATCGAAATTGTTGGCGGTGTGATCCTGCTGATCGCCTCGCTTGTCATCGTTTTCCTCACTCTCATGCAGCACACCCACGGTCAGGGCCTTTCCGGTGCCATCAACGGCAGTATGGGCGGCGCAAACAATGCCCGTTTGACCCCGGCTGATCAGATGCTGGCCAAGACCACCCGCATTGCAGGCATTGTTTTCTTTGTGGTTGCCATTCTGGCATGTCTGTTTGCAGGCCGTCTGGCAGGTTGACAAGGTTCGTGCAGCCCCGTGTAAAGGACGGGGCTGTTTTTCTGTGTTATGATAGGATGTCGGCGCAGTCTGACCGCTGGGCAGGGTGGGGCAGCTGGCCCACGATTGGCAGCGCTGCGGCACGTTGGAGCTGCGGCCATGGAAGAGCAAGGAGAAAAAATATTATGGCAATGCGCGATAAAATTGAGCACGCGATCCAGAATCAGCCGTGCACCGTCAAAGACCTCAAATCCAAATTCGGCGGGGACCGCGGCTCGGACCGCAAGGTGATGGAGGCTGTGGATCAGCTGGTGCACGAGGCGGTCATCTGCCAGCGTCAGGGCGTGTTCTTTACGGTGCGCTCCGGCCGTGCAGACAAGGCTCTGCTGTGCAAGGTGGTAAAACTGGGCAAGAATTTTGCCTTTGTCATGCTGGAGGACAGCACCAGCGATATCTTTATCCCGGGCCGTTTTACCCGCGGTGCCATGCCCGGCGACATGGTGCTTGTGGAAAAGTTTGAGCACCCCCGTGTGGAGGGCAGCGATGAAGGCGAGATCCTGGCCATTCTGGAAGAAAAGAACGATCTGGTGGGCACTGCCCGCCGCATTGAGGGCCGCCTGAAGTTCGTGCCGGACGACTGCCCGGCCATCTCCATGCAGTTGATGCGTGACTGCGAGGGCGGTGCAAAGGACGGCGACAAGGTGGCCGTGGAGATCCTGCAGCGCGGCAATCGGCAGGAAGATCACCGCGTGGGCGTTGCCATGCGGTTTGGCAGCTCGGACGAAGCAAAGCGCTGCGCAAAGGCCCTGCTCTATGCGCAGGATATCCGCAGCCGCTTCCCGGATAAGGTTCGTGAGGAAGCCAAGAAGCTGGAGAACGCTGAGGTCTCTGAAAAGGACACCGAGGGCCGCATGGATCTGCGTGCCCTGCCCATCTTCACCATTGACAGTGCTGAGACCAAGGACATCGATGATGCCATCAGCCTGACCAAAACCCCGGAGCGGCTTTGAGCTGGGTGTCCACATTGCAGATGTTTCCAACTATGTCAAGCCCGGCAGCGAACTGGACAACGAAGCGTTTAACCGCGCAACCAGCGTCTACTATGCCGATCAGGTGGTGCCCATGCTGCCCAAGCAGCTTTCCAACGGCATCTGCAGCCTGAATGAGGGCGTGCTGCGTCTGGCTTCTCCTGCCTGATGCATCTGGATAAGGATGGCAACCTGATCGATTACCGCTTTGTCAAGTCGGTCATCCGCAGCCGCGTCAAGGGTGTTTACTCCGAGATCAATGCCTTGCTGGCCGGCAGTGCTGACGACGAGCTGAAGGGCAAGTACCATGAAGTGCTCAGCCAGCTGCCCGCCATGAAGGAGCTGTACGGCCACCGCGCCCGCCTGCGCAAGGAGCGCGGCTGCATGGATATCGAGAGCGGCGAGGTGAAGCTGATCCTCGACGAGGACGGCCACTGCATCGATGTGAAAAAGCGCACCTCCGGCGAGAGCGAAGCTATGATCGAAGAGTTCATGCTGCTGGCCAACCAGTGCGCTGCCCACTTTGCCCGCGTGAAGCAGATCCCCTTCGTGTACCGTGTGCACGAGGAACCCAATGCTGAAAAGCTGGAGCGTCTGCACACTCTGCTGCAGGCCTGCGGCATCAACGATCACTTTGCCAAGGATGTGCCCACCCCCAAGGAGCTGAGCGCCATTCTGGAAGGTGTGCGCGGCGGCCCGTATGAGCAGATCATCAATACCGGTATGCTGCGCTGCATGTCCAAGGCTGTGTATGAGGAAAAGCCCAAGGGCCACTACGGCCTGGTGCTGAAGGACTACGCTCACTTCACCAGCCCCATCCGCCGCTACCCGGATCTGGCCATCCATCGCATCATGACCGCCCAGCTCAAGGGCATGGATAAGGATACCATGGTGCTGCGCTACAGCGACTTTGCCGAGAAGGCAAGCAAGCAGTCCAGTGAGCGCGAGATCATTGCAATGCAGATCGAGCGCAAGGCTGAGGACTGCTACAAGGCCGAGTATGCCCGCCGCCATCTGGGCGAGTGCTACGAGGGCCGCATTTCCGGCGTGACCCAGCGCGGCCTGTTCATCGAACTGGAGAACGGCGTGGAGGGCTTTGTGCCGGCTTCCAGCCTGACCCCCTCCGGTACCATGCTCACCGAGGGCATCCGCCTGTCCGACCCCGTCTCCGGCAAGAACTGGAGCCTGGGCGACACCATGATGATCACCATTGTGCGTGCGGATGTGAACCTGGGCAAGATCGACTTTGAGGTTGCTCCGGCAAGCACAAAGTAAGCAAAAAGATCAGAACACCTGTACTGCGTTTTCCTGCATGGGAAGAGACTGTACAGGTGTTTTTTGTCCGCGGACAAGAAGCGGTGGAAAAGGGGAGAGCGACATGCTGAAAAACGAAACACTGCGCAGAGATGCAGATGCCATCATCCGTGCCAGCTTGAACGCTGTTCTGCCGGACGAAGCGGTGCGCCGCGCGCTGAAAAAATTCCGGCCGCAGGGCGGCAGGGTGCTGCTGGTGGCTGCCGGTAAGGCAGCATGGCAGATGGCCCATGCTGCGGTAAAATTTCTTGGCCGGGTGGATGGCGGTGTGGTCGTGACCAAATACGGCCACGTGAAGGGCACGATCCCCGGCGTGGACTGCTGCGAAGCCGGGCACCCCGTGCCGGATGAGAATGGCTTTGCCGCCACCCGGAAAGCGCTGGAACTGGTGCAGGGCTTAACGGCAGAGGATACGGTGCTGTTTCTGCTGTCCGGCGGCGGCAGTGCACTGTTTGAGAAGCCGCTGATCCCCGGCGCAGAGCTGCAGCAGATCACGGGCCAGCTGCTTGCCAGCGGTGCCGATATCGTGGAGATGAACACCATTCGCAAGCGCCTGTCCGGGGTCAAGGGCGGGCGGTTTGCACAGAACTGTGCGCCCGCGCAGGTGTTCAGCATCGTGCTCAGTGATATTCTGGGCGACCCGCTGGATATGATCGCCAGCGGCCCGGCGGTGCCGGATACCTCCACCTGTGCACAGGCCCTTGCCATTGCGGAAAAATATCACCTGCAGCTTTCGGCACAGGCCAAGGCTCTGCTGGCACAGGAGACTCCAAAGGTGCTGGGCCGTGTTGCCACGCAAATCACCGGCAGCGTGCGGGAGCTGTGCAGCGCAGCAGCCAACGCCTGCCGGGAGCTGGGCTATGAGCCGGTGATCTTGACCGACAGGCTCTGCTGTGAAGCGCGGGAGGCTGGCAGCTTCCTTGGTTCCATAGCCCGCACCCACGCGGGGCAGGGAAAAAAGCTGGCCTTTCTTGCAGGCGGTGAGACGGTCGTCCATCTGACTGGAACAGGTCTGGGCGGGCGCAATCAGGAGCTGGCCCTTGCTGCAGCACCGGTGATCGCCGGGCTGGATGCAGCGGTCTTTTCGGTGGGCAGCGATGGCACCGACGGCCCAACCGATGCTGCGGGCGGCTATGTGGACGGCAGCACGGCCGCGGCACTGGCGCAGAACCAGCTGAACGTGTACGATGTGCTGCAGAACAACGATGCCTACCATGCCCTCAAGGCGGTGGATGGCTCATCATCACCGGCGCGACCGGCACGAATGTCAACGATGTGGCCGTGGTGCTGATCGGAAATCAAGGATAGAACGAAGCCACCGGGAGTTCTCTGCAAAAAGCGGAAGCGGAACGGATGGAGCTGCAGCGCCGCAAGGAACTTACGGAACAGATGTTCCACGGGATGGCCCGCATCGTGGACCGGTTTGTGGTGTGTGATCTGGAAAATGACCACTATGAATAATGCCTTGCAGGATCATGGATTATATGGGTAAAAAATAAGGTGCTGTCCGCACAGACAGCACCTTATTTTTATGGTTTACATGTGCAGCAGGCTGCGCTGCTCGCTGGCGCGGAACTTGAGTGCCGCAGCAATGAATGCCTTGAACAGCGGGTGAGCACGGTTCGGACGGCTCTTGAACTCCGGGTGGAACTGTGCGCCCAAATGGAAGTCACGGCCGGGCAGCTCAACAGTCTCTACCAGACGACCGTCGGGGCTGGTACCGGAAATAACAAGACCGGCGTCCTGCATCTCCTGACGGAACTCGTTGTTGAACTCGTAGCGGTGGCGGTGGCGCTCCCAGATCTCAGCCTCGCCGTAGCACTCGGCCATCTTGGTGCCGGGCATCACCTTGCAGGGGTATTTACCCAGACGCATGGTGCCGCCCTTGGGAATGTTGCCCTGCTGGTCGGCCATCAGGGCGATCACATTATGCTTGCCATCCGGGGTGAATTCGCTGGAATTTGCATCCTTGTAGCCCAAAACGCCCCGGGCAAACTCCATCACCATGATCTGCATGCCAAGCAGATGCCAAAGTAGGAACATGGTTCTCGCGGGCATACTGTGCAGCCTGGATCATGCCCTCAATGCCGCGGTCGCCAAAGCCGCCGGGTACGATGATGCCGTCCACATCTGCAAAGGCTTCCTTGCAGGCGGCCTGGTCGGTCAGGTCCTCGCTCTCCACCCACTTGATCTCCACCTGGCTGTCATTCTCGAAGCCGGCGTGGTACAGGCTCTCCATCACGGAGAGGTAAGCGTCGTGCAGCTTGACGTATTTGCCCACCAGTGCAATGCTGCAGGTCTTGCTGCGGGTGGCAATGCGGCTGACCACCTGCTTCCACTCGGTCAGGTCGCAGCGGGCACATCCAGCTTGAGCTTCTGCACCACTACCTCGTCCAGACCGCCGGTGTGCAGCATCAGCGGGCACTGGTACAGGCTGGGCATGGTCAGGTTCTCGATCACGCACTCCGGCTTCACATTGCAGAAAGTGCTGATCTTGCGGCGGATGTCGCCGCCCACACTGCCGTCTGCGCGCAGGATGATGATGTCCGGGTTCACGCCCATGCCCTGCAGCTCTTTCACAGAGTGCTGTGCAGGCTTGGATTTGTACTCGTCCGAGCCGGAAATGTAAGGCACCAGCACCACATGGATGTAGCAGCAGTTGTCGCGGCCCTGCTCCAGACCCACCTGACGGATGGCCTCGAGGAAGGGCTGGCTTTCAATATCACCGGTCGTGCCGCCGATCTCGGTAATGACCACGTCAGCCTCGGTGGAAGAGGCCAGATTGTAGATGTAGCTCTTGATCTCGTTGGTGATGTGGGGAATGATCTGCACGGTCTGGCCCAGATATGCACCCTGACGTTCCTTGTTCAGTACGTTCCAGTACACCTTGCCGGTGGTCAGGTTGGAGTATTTGTTCAGATTCTCGTCGATAAAGCGCTCGTAGTGGCCCAGATCCAGATCGGTCTCAGTGCCATCGTCGGTCACGAACACCTCACCGTGCTGCAGCGGGCTCATGGTGCCGGGATCCACATTCACATAGGGGTCCAGCTTCTGGCTGGCCACCTTCAGACCGCGGCACTTGAGCAGACGGCCCAGCGATGCGGCTGTGATGCCCTTGCCAAGGCCGGAGACGACACCGCCGGTGACAAAGATGAATTTGGTTTGTTTCTCTGCCATAGAATTTCCTCCTCTATTTTTGCTTTTCTGAATTTTTTCCCTTATAAACCTTTGTGAATTCTTTCAGGTGAACGGTCTTGCTCTCAGCCTCTCCCAAAATGAGCCGGTGAAAGCAAGGATACTTTTCCCAATCTAATATTATACACCCATGTCCTCATAATTTTCAAGGACTTCCTGTGCAATTTCTGTGCGGTCACGCCGGGTATCCATGGCCTGTTTTTCTATGTAGCGGTGTGCCTCGGCTTCGGTCATGTGCTCGTGCTCCACAAGGCAGCATTTTGCCCGGCTGACCAGCCGCACCTGTGCGATCTTTTCCTGTAAGCGGGCGTTCTCCTGCCGGGCACGCAGCAGGCGGTGGTTGCCCGCCGCCGCCATGTGCATGGCCTGCACAAAAAAGGCGGTGCTGAAGGGCTTTGACAGCAGCAATACCCCCTGCTCGCTCAAAGGCCCCAAAAGCTGCTCAGCCTGTGCGGCCTTGACCAGAAACACGACACCGGCATCTGTTTTTTCCACAGCATTGATGCACACTTCATGCCCGAATTCATCGGGCAGGGGAGAGTTGACCACGATCAGCTCAAAATCCGATTCCGTCATGCGCCGCCGGGCTTCGGCCCCGCTGGGAATGATCACCGGGCGGCTGTAGCCCATTTCGGTCAGCCGTGCAGCGATATACTCGTTGGAGCTTGCACCGGCACTTACGATCAGTGCACGTCCCATTTCCTTCGCTCCTTTCTCCTACACACACTCTTTTGCAGGGGTCAGATGGCGTTGAAGTAATGGGTACGCTCGTACTCAACAGGGTCGGACGCGTGTTTCAGTGCTTCGCAGCGCTTCAGTTCTTCCGTAAAGTAGCGGCTGGCAAGCTGCTCGGGCAGCACTCTGCGCAAAAATTCGCTCTCCTCCGCAGCCTGCACGGCCTCTTCCAGACTGGCGGGCAGAGTCTCAAGCTGAGGCCCTCAGCCATAGAGGGGTCGAACAGATTCTTGTTCACGGGGGCAGAGAGCACCATGCGGTTCTCGATGCCGTCCAATCCGGCAGACAGAACCAGACCAATGGCCAGATAGGGGTTGCAGGCAGGGTCCGGGCTGCGCAGCTCCATGCGGCAGTTGTCGCCCTTTACCTGCGGGATGCGCACCAGCTGGCTGCGGTTCTGGCGGCTCCAGCTCACATAGCGGGGCGCTTCATCGCAGCCAAAGCGCTGATAGCTGTTGGGCAGAGGGTTGGTGAACACGGTCAGCTCCCGGCTGTGGGCCAGCACACCGGCCATAAAGCTGCCTGCAATGCTGTCCGGGGCAATGTCGCCCTCAAACAGGTTGCGGCCATCCATGTAAAGGGACAGGTTGATGTGCAGGCCGCTGCCTGCCTGATCCGGCAGGGGCTTGGGCAGGAAGCTTGCATGGATGCCGCTGCGGGTGGCAATGGCGCGCACGATCTGCTTGAACATCATCACGTTGTCGGCGGTCTTGAGGGGGCCTGCGTGGTGGCAGTCGATCTCGTTCTGGCCGTTGCCGCTTTCGTGATGGCTGTGCTGAGGCTCATGCCCATCTGTTCCATGGTCAGGCAGATGTCCCGGCGGAGGTTCTCGCCTGCGTCCAGCGGGGCCACGTCAAAGTAGCCGCCAAAGTCAATGGGGATACGGGTGGGGCGGCCCCGGTCATCATTCTCGAACAGGTAGAACTCACACTCTGCGCCCACATTGCAGGTGATGCCCAGCTTTTTGAATTTGCGATTCACGCTGCGCAGAAAGCCGCGGCAGTTGCCGCCAAAGGGCTGGCCGTCCGGCTTTTCCACATCACAGAAAAACTGCATCACCCGGCCCTCGGTAGGCCGCCAGGGGAGAATGGTCACGGTGGAAAGATCCGGCCGCAGCACAAGGTCGCTTTCCTCCACCTTCATAAAGCCGGCAATGGAGCTGCCGTCGAAGCAGACACCGTCTTCCAGAGCTTTGGGCAGATCGTTTGCCAGCACGGCAATGTTCTTCTGAGTGCCAAAGATATCGCAGAAGGCAAAGCGCACAAATTTGACGTTGTTGTCCTCCACAAAATCAAGGATGTCCTGTTGGGTCGAATAGCTCATAATGGTTTCCCTTTCAAATAAAACGCCTAAAGGCCTGCCCTCAGAATGGGAGCAGGTCTTTAGGCTGGTGTAAGAAATAGGAAAAGGAGAATGGCAATTTTAAATTCCGCAGCCTACGGATGCTATTCTGCTGTTACGCTGATGAAAGATCAGACGTAGTAGAGCATCTTGCTGTAGCTGGGCAGAGGCCAATAATCCTCACCGCAGATGGTCTCGGCGTCGTCCGCAGCGGCACGCAGGGTGTCCATGGCGGGCAGCACGTTGTCGTGGAAGGCAACGGCCTTCTCGCTCTCGGAGGCAGAGCTTGGCGGCATCCACGGCATCCTGCAGGGTGTCGATGGAGTCGCTCATGCGTCGGCGTCGGCGGACAGACGGCCCAGGGTCTTGGTCTCACTGCGCACGCTGATGCTCTCGCTGACGGCCAGCTTGGAAGCGGCGGTGTTGGCCACTTCGCTCATGTAGGCGTTGACGGCGGGCAGCAGCTGCTTGCGGGCCATCTCCAGCATGGTCAGGGCCTCGATGTTGATGACCTTGGCGTAGTGCTCCATCTCCACCTCGTAGCGGCTCTCCATCTCCACCTTGGTCAGCACGCCGAACTCTTCCATCAGGGCGATGTTCTTGGGGTCGATGAGGGCCGGCAGGGCAGCAGGGGTGTTCTTCTTGTTGGGCAGACCGCGGCGGGCTGCTTCTTCTTCCCACTCGGCGGTGTAGCCGTTGCCGTTAAAGATGACCCGGCGGTGGTCCCGGATGGTGCGCTTGACCAGCGCGATGGCGGCACTGGTAAAGTCCTCAGCACCTTCCAGCTCGTCGGCGTAGCCCTTCAGCTCCTTGGCCACAGCGGTGTTCAGGATGGTATCGCAGTCGCTGAGGTTCTGAGAAGAACCGGGCATCCGGAACTCGAACTTGTTGCCGGTAAAGGCGAAGGGGGAGGTGCGGTTGCGGTCGGTGGTGTCCTTGCTGAACTTGGGCAGCACGTCCACACCCAGGTCCATCTTCATCTTGACGGGGCCTGCGTAGGGAGAATCGGAGGCAATGGCGTCAATGACAGCCTCCAGCTCCTCGCCCACGAAGATGGAGATGATGGCCGGAGGTGCCTCGTTGGCACCCAGACGGTGATCGTTGCCGGGAGTGGCCACAGAGGTGCGCAGCAGGTCGGCGTACTCGTCCACAGCCTTGATGACTGCGGCCAGGAACACCAGGAACTGCAGGTTCTCCATGGGGGTGTCACCGGGGTCCAGCAGGTTCTCCTCGGTGGTGGACAGGGACCAGTTGTTGTGCTTGCCGCTGCCGTTCACGCCTTCAAAGGGCTTTTCATGCTGCAGGCAGACCAGACCGTACTTGGGAGCGATCTTCTTCATCATCTCCATGGTCAGCAGGTTGTGGTCGATGGCCACGTTGGTGGTGTCGTAGATGGGGGCCAGCTCATGCTGGCAGGGGGCTACCTCGTTGTGCTTGGTCTTGGCGGGCACGCCCAGCTTCCACAGCTCCTCGTCCAGTTCCTTCATGAACGCGGACACCTCGGGACGGATGACGCCGAAGTAGTGCTCTTCCAGCTCCTGACCCTTGGCAGAGGGGGCACCGAACAGGGTGCGGCCGGTAAGGATCAGGTCCTGCCGGGCCTCGTAGTCCTCCTTCTTAACAAGGAAGTACTCCTGCTCCGGGCCGACGGTGGTGGAAACGTAGTCCACATCCTTGCCAAACAGCTTCAGGATGCGGATAGCCTGGCCGGACAGGGCGTTCATGGAGCGCAGCAGGGGGGTCTTTTTGTCCAGTGCCTCGCCGGTGTAGCTGACAAAGGCGGTGGGGATGCACAGCACGTCATCCTTGACGAAGGCGTAGCTGGTGGGGTCCCATGCGGTGTAGCCGCGGGCCTCGCAGGTGGCGCGCAGGCCGCCGGAGGGGAAGGAGGAA
>ENA-OQCF01000763-OQCF01000763.1-human-gut-metagenome-genome-assembly--contig:-NODE-763-length-12029-cov-1.955722_pt1 | contig 12029 bp, 17 predicted proteins | sample MGYA00242756_ERZ504573 | MGnify/ENA primary metagenome ERZ504573 (study PRJEB26092, sample SAMD00036240) | human gut metagenome | host: Homo sapiens | study: EMG produced TPA metagenomics assembly of...
CGTTGTAGGTGGTGCTTCTCAGTAAGGACTGATTTCGGAAAGATACGTAAACTTAACAAATAAGAATAAAAAACTGATTATAAGCAGATAAATCTTTGTGTCCAAACGAGAAATAATATAATGCCCCTGAATACAGGAAAATTGGTAATTTTACTGATTGGATTGTATTCAGGGGATTGTTATAGTTGAAGCAGGTAAGTTACCTGCTTTAATTGCTGTTGCGAATATTTGTTTGGCTATGTCAGACACATAGTATCTTATGAAATTAATATGTATAAAGAAAAAGACAGCTTCATTACTGAAACTGTCTTTTTTATCTGGTGTAAAAATCTGCTGTAAGCTGTTTCTTTTGTACTTTGGGTCAATCTCTTTTGTACGAAAGGAATGCCTCGATACTTTTGTATTTTGACTATTTATCAGGTGTATTTAGTTCATGTATTTTATCTTTTGTATTTTGGAGTATTTCTGAGTTTTCATCCTTGGTGATATAAATTTTTTTCTCTTTGGCAATTCGATGATTTTCTCTTTTGTATGTACAAACTATATCATATTTTTCTACATTCGTCTACAAGTTTCAACAGAAATCAGTCAAAAACATTTCGACAGAATCCCTGCTTTTTCGACATTCGGAGAGGAAATTGACAGATAAATAAAGATTGTCTGATTGCGGGAATCCATTTTCGCTGATATAATGTAAAAAATGTGTAATTATAGAAAGCAGGTTAATATTTTATGGAAGAAAAAGTAACAAAATGTAGTGTATCAAAGAAATGCGGAAGCTGCCAGTATCAGGGTGTTCCTTATAAAGAACAGCTTGCCGCCAAGCAGAAAAGGATGAAGAAGCTTCTTGGAAAGTTTGCAAATGTAAAACCAATCATTGGAATGGATGATCCCTTTTATTATAGAAATAAGTTCATGCAGTATTTGACAGGGATAAAAAAGGTAATATTATCTGTGGAACCTACGAAGCGAAAACACATAAGGTTGTTCCGATAGAAGAGTGCATGATCGAGGATAAGATCAGTCAGGAAATCATCCGTACAATTCGGGATATGCTGAAATCTTTTAGAATCAAAACATATGATGAGGACACAGGATATGGACTTTTGCGCCATGTGCTGGTGAGAAGAGGGTTTTTCACAGATGAGATCATGGTGGTTATTGTGATTGGTTCCCCGATCTTTCCTTCAAAAAATAATTTTGTGAAAGCTCTGAGAAAGAAATACCCACAGATTACAACAGTTGTGCTTAACGTCAATGATAAGAAGACCAGTATGGTACTGGGTGAGCGTGATATCGTCATTTATGGAAAAGGATATATCCGGGATACGCTCTGCGGATGTACATTCCGCATTTCTCCGCAGTCTTTTTATCAGGTAAATCCTGTACAGACAGAAATTCTGTATAAGACAGCAATTGAATATGCGGGGCTTGGACGAAAAGAAACAGTGATAGATGCATACTGCGGAATAGGAACAATCGGACTTGTAGCTGCAAAGCGGGCAAAGAATATCATTGGTGTGGAATTAAATCCGGATGCAGTCCGCGATGCCAGAATCAATGCAAAGGAAAATAAGATTACAAATGCACGTTTCTATCAGGGAGATGCAGGAGAATTTATGGAAAATATGGCAGAAAACGGAGAACATGCAGATGTTGTGTTTATGGATCCACCACGTACCGGCAGTGATAAAAAGTTTATGTCCTCCGTTATCAAACTGAATCCATCAAGAATCGTATATATCTCCTGTGGACCGGAAACACTGGCAAGAGATCTGGAGTATTTGACAAAACATGGCTATGATGTGAGAAAAATACAGCCGGTAGATATGTTCAGTTTTACAGACCATTGTGAAAATATTTGTCTTTTGACGAAAAAATTTGAGAAACAGACGAAAAATCAAAACGAATACAAATACTAAAAGAATATAAATACCAAAAGAAAAGGAAAGTTTCATGGAAATAAGAAAAGCATCAGTGCAGGATCTTGGGCAGATCATGCAAGTTTATGATAAAGCCCGCAAATTTATGAGAGAAAATGGCAATGCAGAACAGTGGGTGAAGATTACCCCTCAGCAGACTGATAGAGCATGATATTGATAAAATGTATCTGTGCATGTCAGAAGGGCGGATTGCCTGTGTTTTCTATTATGCGGCGGAAGAAGATGAAGATTATAAAGAAATTAATGGAAAATGGCTGAATGAAGAACCCTATGGAGTAGTTCACAGGGTAGCATCCACAGGAATAGTAAGAGGAGCCGCATCATTCTGTCTGGACTGGGCCTATGCTCAGACACTGAATCTCCGTATGGATACATACAGCGATAACATCCCCATGCAGAAACTTCTGGAAAAATGCGGATTTCAGTACTGCGGTTCATTTGAACGTCTGGGAATGGATAAATGGATGGCATACCAGAAAATATAATAAACAAGTCCCTATCTGTTTCAACTGTAAGAGACAGATGGGGACTTTAAGGTTATTGATTGCTGTAGTTAGAGGTATCCATCAGAAGAAATCCGGTCTTTTACAGATTCTCAACAATCTGGCGTGCTACATATACACCGCTTGCAGAAGCATGGGACAGGGAATGGGTTACACCGCTTCCGTCTCCAATGATATACAGGCCTTTGTATCTGCTTTCCAGATTTTCATCAATATCAACTTCCATGTTATAGAACTTAACCTCCACACCATAGAGGAGGGTGTCGTCATTAGCTGTCCCGGGAGCGATTTTATCCAGAGCATAAATCATTTCAATGATTCCGTCAAGGATACGTTTCGGGAGAACAAGACTCAGATCACCGGGAGTAGCTGCGAGAGTAGGTCGTACCATACCTTCTTCGATACGTGCAACCGTACTCCTTCTTCCGCGCACCAGATCGCCGAAACGCTGTACGATCACACCGCCGCCAGCATATTGGAAAGACGGGCAATGCTTTCGCCATATCCATTACTGTCTTTAAATGGCTCAGAGAAATGTTTGGCTACCAACAGTGCGAAGTTTGTATTTTCTGTCTGTTTGGACGGATCTTCATAGCTGTGGCCATTTGCTGTGACAATGCCGTTTGTATTTTCGTTTACAACGATGCCATAAGGATTCATACAGAAAGTCCTCACATTATCTTCGAATTTTTCTGTTCTGTAGACAATCTTACTCTCATACAGTTCGTCTGTCAGGTGTGAGAAGATAACAGCAGGAAGTTCTACACGTACACCCAGGTCTACCCGGTTTGATTTGGTTGGGATATCAAGTTCTTTACAGATCTGTTCCATCCATTTGCTTCCGCTTCTGCCTACGGATACGATACATTTACTGCAGTCAGTGGTATCATTCTTTGTAACAATGCGGTATCCATCATCCAGCACTTCCAGACGTTCTACAGGAGTATTGAAATAAAAATCAACATGTTCTTTTAATTTTGAATATAAGTTCTCAAGAACTACATAGTTAATGTCTGTTCCCAGATGACGGACGGAAGCATCCAGAAGTTTTAGCTTATTCTGCATACAAAGCTTTTTGAATTTGGTTCCTGCAGTAGAATACATTTTTGTATCCTGACCGCCATAGGAGACATTGATATCATCTACATAGCGCATCAGGTCAAGAGCTTCTTTTTTTCCGATATGTTCATAAAGCGTTCCGCCGAAATCATTCGTAATATTATATTTGCCATCAGAGAAAGCACCGGCACCGCCAAATCCGCTCATGATAGCACAGGTTTTACATTTGATACAGGTTTTTATTTTATCGCCGTCAATTGGGCAATGTCTTTTGCTGAGAGGATTTCCAGCCTCAAAAACAGCAATCTTTAAATCGTTATTTTGCTTCATCAGTTCATAGGCAGAGAAAATACCGCCAGGTCCTGCGCCGATGATCACTACATCATATTTCATATATACTACGATCCTTTCAGGTAAAAATATTTTGTAAATCTGCAGCAAGTCTCCTGAACGCACTATTTAACTGATAAATTGCGAAGCGGATGATATTATGCGCCTGAAGAGAATGCCATAGATAAGTCTGCGTTACTGAGAACGAAGGAGACAGTAATAAGTATATCATAAATAAATGAAAAAATCTTATGTTTTTGTGAATGGACTTATAGGATAACATTATAAATAATGTTTTAACCGAATCAGGTAAGTCCCCTGTGGAGATTGCGGGAATGATTTTTCAGACACGCTCTAGCATCATGAGAAAGATAAAAAGAACAAATAGTTCTATAAAAGGACACAACTACATCATATTGATATTGAACCCGAAAAAATTATTTTTCCTCAGGTTCAGCATTATCCGGAATGTGTTCTACAATATCACCGAAATCGCAGTCAAGGATTGAACATAAGATATCAAGACTGCGGATTTCCACATTTTCATTATGACGGAGTTTATCCAGAAAAGAAGTGCTTATGCCATAGTGAGTGTACAGGGCATACTGGCTGATTTTCCGCTCCTTCATAGTCTTCCATAATTTTCTATAGCTTATCATATGTAATAACCGTCCGATTTGTTCTTGATTCATATTTATTATCGGGTTAAAATAGGTCTTGTAACAGTGTCTTTATAAAGACACTATTGAGAAGGAAAGTGATATAATGAAGACGATCAGAAAGATAATGGAAGGCGTGGCCGCAGCCTGCATATCAGTGGCAATGTATTACTGCTTCCTGAGTGGAGCCCTGCCGGGGGAACAGAGAGAACTGTTTATATGATCCTGGATGGAATATTCTGTATTTCTGCCTGGGTGGCAGGAGTGGGGATATTATGGTATGTGAGATGGCTTCGCAGACGGAACAAAGAACTGGGAAATATGATAAAGATTTTGCTTAAAAATGCAGACAAACTTGACAAATAGGAAATTCTGCCATACTATAAAAACCAACGAAAACGAAAGGGGAATCCTGCAAAATGAATGAAAATGTCATCAAAGCCGCACTGTTAGGATTTGGAACAGTAGGAACAGGTGTATATAAGGTACTGAAGAATCAGGAAAAGGAAATGTCGGCCAAGATTGGCTGTAAAGTTGAGATAAAGAAAATCCTTGTGAGAAATATAGAGAAGGCAGCAGCGAAGATAGAAGACGCCTCTTTGCTCACCAGCCAGTGGGATGAGATTATAAATGATCCGGAGATTGAGATTGTGATTGAACTGATGGGTGGGATTAATCCTGCAAAAGAGTATATCCTTTCTGCATTAAAAGCCGGTAGGCATGTAGTCTCTGCAAACAAGGATCTGATCGCAGTACATGGTCATGAGCTTCTGGATGCGGCACATGAGAGTAAAGTGGATTTTCTGTTTGAAGCAGCAGTAGCAGGTGGTATTCCGATCATCAGACCATTGAAACAGTGTCTGGCAGGAAATCACATGACAGAAGTTATGGGTATTGTAAACGGAACCACAAACTTATTCTGACAAAGATGACTCAGGAAGGTATGGAGTTTAAGGATGCCCTGGCACTTGCAACAGAACTTGGATATGCGGAGGCTGATCCGACTGCTGATATCGAAGGTCTGGATGCAGGACGTAAGGTAGCGATCCTTGCATCTGTGGCATTTAACTCACGTGTGGTATTTAACGATGTATATACAGAGGGAATTGCCAAGATCACATCAAAAGATATTCATTATGCGAAAGAAATGGGACGTGATATCAAGCTTCTGGGTGTTGCAAGAAACGAAGCAGACGGAATTGAAGCATATGTGTGCCCGATGCTGATCCCCAGTTCCCATCCGCTTGCAACTGTAAATGATTCCTATAATGCAGTATTTGTCCATGGAGATGCAGTGGAGGATGCCATGTTCTTCGGAAGAGGAGCAGGAGAACTTCCTACAGCCAGTGCAGTTGTGGGTGATGTATTTGATATTGTGAGAAATATTCTTGCAGGATGCTGCGGCAGAATCGGATGTACCTGTTACAAGAATATCCCTGTTAAGAAAATGGAAGATACACATAACCGTTATTTCCTCCGTCTCAAAGTAGAGGATCGCTGCGGTGTTCTTGCCGAGATGACTGCTATTTTTGCCAAATATCAGGTCAGTGTTGCACAGATTATCCAGAAAGATACCAAGGTGGAAGGGTGTGCGGAAGTAGTTGTGATCACTGAGAAGGTAAGAGAAGGTGATTTTAGAACTGCCATCGAAGAACTGAGAAACAGGGATTCCGTAAGAAAGATTTCCACGATCATTCGTGTATATGGAAAATAAGTTACTGTTCTTTTCATATATTATAGTAATGAAAATGAAACAGATACAAAAAAAGAATTGAAAAATCCTGAGATTTTGATACTATATAAGAGATGTCAGATATAAAAGATTTATTGTGCAGAGATGATCAGTTTTCTGCTCCTGATATCAGCAAAACAGTTATCAATTATGAATAAACATAAAAGGAGAACATTATGAGCAAAAAACCAACCGTATTAATGATTCTTGATGGATATGGTCTGAATGACAAAAAGGAAGGAAACGCTGTATATCTGGCTAAAACACCGGTTATGGACAAGCTGATGGCAGAATATCCATTTGTAAAAGGAAACGCAAGCGGACTGGCAGTAGGTCTTCCGGACGGACAGATGGGTAATTCTGAAGTAGGACATATGAATATGGCGCAGGCCGTATCGTATATCAGGAACTTACCAGAATCACAAAAGAAATCCAGGACGGTGATTTCTTTAAGAATGAAGCTCTTCTTGCAGCAATGAAGAACGCAAAAGAGAATAATTCTGCAGTACATTTCATGGGACTTCTTTCTGATGGTGGTGTGCACAGTCATAATACACATCTTTATGGATTACTTGAGATGGCTAAGAGAGAGGGCGTTGAGAAGGTTTACGTACATTGTTTCCTTGACGGTCGTGACACACCTCCTGCATCAGGTAAAGAGTTTGTAGAGGCTCTTGAAGCAGAGATGAAGAAGATCGGTGTAGGTGAGATTGCTACTGTTTCCGGACGTTACTATGCGATGGATCGTGATAACCGCTGGGATCGTGTAGAACTTGCATACAATGCTCTTACAACAGGAGAAGGCGTAAAGGGAACAGATGCACCGGCAGCAGTTCAGGCTTCCTATGATAATGATAAGACAGATGAGTTTGTTCTTCCTACAGTTATCGAGAAAGACGGACAGCCGACAGGTGTTATATCTGATAAAGATTCTGTTGTATTCTTTAATTTCCGTCCTGACCGCGCTCGTGAGATCACAAGAGCATTCTGCGATGATGATTTCCAGGGATTTGAAAGAAAAGCAAGACCACAGGTTACTTTCGTATGCTTCACAGATTACGATGATACCATTCAGAATAAACAGGTTGCATTCCACAAGGTTCAGCTTCACAATACATTTGGTGAGTATCTTGCAGCACACAATATGACTCAGGCGCGTATTGCTGAAACAGAGAAATATGCACATGTTACATTCTTCTTCAACGGCGGTGTGGAAGAGCCGAACAAAGGAGAAGACAGAATTCTGGTTAAATCTCCGAAGGTTGCAACCTACGATCTTCAGCCGGAAATGAGTGCACCTCAGGTTTGCGAGAAACTGGTAGATGCGATCAAATCTGACAAATATGATGTGATCGTGATCAACTTTGCAAACCCGGATATGGTTGGACATACAGGTGTACAGGAAGCTGCCATCAAAGCAGTGGAAACTGTTGATGAATGTGTTGGCAAAGCAGTAGAGGCTCTTAAGCAAGCGGACGGACAGATGTTTATCTGTGCTGACCATGGAAATGCAGAACAGCTGATCGACTATGAGACAGGTGCTCCGTGGACTGCACATACAACAAATCCTGTACCATTTATTCTTGTAAATGCAGATCCGAAATATACACTGCGCGAGAACGGATGTCTTGCAGATATCGTTCCTACACTGATCCAGCTTATGGGAATGGAACAGCCTGCGGAAATGACAGGAAAATCACTTCTTGTAGAGAAATAATATAATACAAAAACTGTGAGAACTGCTTTGCAGACATCAGCAGTTCGTGATATTGACGAAACCCTCTGACACAAATCAGAGGGTTTTTTGTTTGCTTTTGGTGATTATGTAGAAAATCATGGAATTAAAAAACACATCTTGAAATGGAAAATTTTTTCAACTATAATCGCTCTGATATCTGATAAAACAGATATCGAAAACAGCAAATAAAGAGGATTAAAAAAAGGATTGGGAGGGTTTATTGGAATGCAGACAGACATGACAGTTGGGAAACCAATGAAGATGATACTTGACTTTACGATACCTGTATTTATAGGTAATGTATTCCAGCAGTTTTACAACATGGCAGATGCCATAATCGTAGGAAAATTTGTAGGAACAAAAGGGCTGGCAGCGGTTGGTTCAACAGGAACGATCATGTTTCTGATCATAGGTTTTCTTATGGGACTGACAGCCGGTTTTACAGTTCTGACCTCACAGAAATTCGGTGCGGGAAAGATGGATGAGATGCGCCAGTCAGTGGGAAATGCGGCGTTACTTTCAATTATCATTTCGGTTATAATGACGGCTGTCAGTATGGTGGGGATGCACTCGCTTCTGACATTAATGCATACACCGGAGGATATTTTTCAGGATGCATATACCTACATTATGATCATATGCGGAGGTATTTTTGCACAGGTATTATATAATATCCTGGCCAGTATTCTGAGAGCACTGGGAAACAGTAAGACACCCTTGTATTTCCTGATTCTGGCGGCACTTTTGAATATAGTACTTGACCTGACGTTTATTATTGTTTTCCATATGGGAGTCGCCGGGGCTGCCTGGGCAACGATCACAGCACAGGGAGTATCCGGAGTGCTTTGCCTGATTTATATCATAAAATGCGTACCGGAATTGAAACTGAAGGCAGATGACTGGAGATTTCGTTCAGAGATTGCCAAAAAAGAAATTCTTGTGGGCATTCCCATGGGACTGCAGTATTCCATCACTGCGATCGGAACCATGATGGTACAGTCTGCGCTGAATATTCTTGGTTCCTATGCAGTAGCGGCATTTACGGCAGGAAATAAGATTGAGAATATTTTTACCCAGGCATATGTTGCAATCGGAACAACAATGGCAACATATAATGCACAGAATATAGGAGCGCGTAAACTGGACAGAGTCAGACAGGGATTTAACAGTGCGCATATTATAGGAATTACCTATGCCATTGTTACAGGTGTGATCATTTTCTTCTTTGGCAAATATCTGTCTTATCTGTTTATTTCAGATAATGCCGCAGAAGTCATTCCTATGGTTGATACTTATGTGAAATGCGTGGCAGTATTTTTCATACCACTTCACTTTGTCAATGCACTCAGGAATGGTATCCAGGGCATGGGATACGGACTGCTTCCCATGCTTGCCGGTGTTGCAGAACTGGCAGGACGTGGAATCACTGCTATGGTCGCGGCAGCTCATAAGAGTTACTTTGGAGCATGTATGGCCAGTCCGATGGCATGGGTGCTTGCCGGAGGACTTTTGATCGTCATGTATTTCTATGTGATGAAGGATATGAAACGCAGACTTGGCCTGTAAAAATAAGAAAAATCACAAGGGATTTGCCAAAGAAAACATTTTTCGGGGATATTACCTGCAAACAGTAATAAAAAATGAGAAAAAGGTGAATAGTAGGTGCAAATTGGAAGAATTATGTTATAATGAAACATGCAGCGCAGGTTTATGTGATCAGTACATAAACTCTGTGTATTGTGAAGCGTATTATTAAGAATTATAGCAAGCCTCTTAATTAACCGAATCAACAGTAATATGATTCAGAAGTAATAGGCTTCAGGAAAAATGAACGGTAACATTTATGTTGAGGAGAAAATAGATGGGCAACAAAGAAGAAAAAACAACACAGTCCCAAATGGCAGTACGGAAATAACTGGCAGACGCCATAAATCCGCAAGACCGGGGAGAATTTCGTATGTACCGATCAGTGATGAAGATCTTGCACCTTATGAACCACCCGTTCGTAAGAAGCATAAAGGATTAAAAATTACAGGAATCGCAGTGGCAATGGTTATTGTAAGTGCCGGAGCCGCATATGCAGGTATGTCATATTATTATTCGGATAAATTCTTTGAAGGAACATCGATCAATGGCATTGACTGTTCAGGTAAAACTGCTTATGAGGCAGAACAGAAGCTTGCGAAGACAGTAGAGAACTATTCCCATAGAGGTTGATTCCAGAAATCTGGATCCGCAGACGATCAGCGGAGATCAGATCGGCTATAGTTATGTTTCTGATGGAAGTGTTCTGAAACTTCTGAAAGATCAGAAACCTTATGAATGGATCAGAGGTTTTTTTGAAAAGAAGAGCTATACAGCCGCTGAGAATACGACTTACGATAAAGAAAAGCTGAAAAAACAGGTGAAGCACTTAACTGTGCACAGAAAGAGAATCAGGTAGCTCCTGAGAATGCATATGTCGCATATGGAGATTCGCAGTTTGAGATTGTTCCGGAGACAGAGGGAAGTAAGCTGGATTTGAAAAATGCTTATAATGTGCTTTCGGAAGCTGTTTCGGGAAATAAAACTTCGGTTGATTTCGACAGTGAGCCGGACGTGTATGTAAAAGCAGATATCACCAGTGACAATCCGGATCTGCAGGCGTCTCTTAATGCATGTAACAATTTCACAAAAGCAAGCATTACGTATACTTTTGGAGATGAAACGGAAACCCTGGATGGAAATACGATCAAAGACTGGCTGAATTTTGATGAAAAAGGACAGCTGATCATGGATGATACATCTTTCAGACAGCACATCGCAGATTATGTGGCGCAGCTTGCAGCGGCCCATGATACGGTGGGAACTGAAAGAGAGTTCCAGACAACAAGTGGGAGAACTGTCAGTGTATACGGTTCTGCATATGGATGGCAGATAGACCAGGCTTCAGAGGTTGCACAACTGACACAGGAAATCCAGTCAGGGACACAGACAACCAGAGAGCCGGTTTATTCTATGACAGCCAATGCACATGGTTACAATGATATAGGAAATACTTATATTGAAGTGGATCTGTCCGAACAGCATATGTATTTCTACCAGAACGGAGAAGATATCTTTGAGTCAGATATTGTTTCCGGTGATATGAGATATTCTGACCGTCAGACTCCGGCCGGTATTTATACGATTTATTATAAGAAGAGTCCGGATGTGCTCAGAGGTAAACAGCTGGCAAACGGTAAATACGAATATGAACAGCCGGTAACGTACTGGATGCCGTTTAATGGCGGTATTGGTTTCCATGATGCAAACTGGCAGCCATATTTTGGTGGAGATCGTTTCATGGAAGGCGGTTCGCATGGATGTATCAATATGCCGCCGGAGAAAGCAGCAGAACTTTATAATATTATTGACTGCAATATTCCAATCGTATGTTTCTATTAATATTGATCAGGAATTACTTTTCTGTAATCTTTTGATTGGAGGGCGTTAAACAGTTTTCTGAAAATAAAAACAGGTATGGATATTCCGGGATCATTGTATACGAAACAATAGTCCCGGATTTCTATAAAAAGAAAAAAGATTCTGTATGGTAAAATGCAGAGAGAAAGGGGAAGGTTATGAATTTTGATTCTTTAAACATCATACTGACAATTGCCGCTTTCGTAGTAGGAATAATGCTTCTGACAGGACATGGGGATATTTTCCTGAAAGGTGGAAACTCGGATATCAGTAAGAAGCTTTATGATGAAGAGAAGATGGCAAAAGCAAGTGGAGTTGCGCTTATTTTGATTGGCGTTGTTTCTGCTATAGATCTTTTTACTACAGCACTGGCCTTTAAAATAGCTTACATAGCAGCACTTCTGATCATTATTGTCGGACTTGTGTGTTATTTGAGATTAAAATGTAAAAAATAATGAATAAAGCAAGAAGGATCGAGACACAGTAAAATGGTTACTGTTCACACACCACTATCCCGCGAGGTGTTTGGCATGAATATGCCAAAATCCCGAGACATACACGCAAATTCAATTGCCGCAGGCAATCTGGAATGAATTTTGGCTATGTTACTGAGAACGGAGT
>ENA-OQCF01000764-OQCF01000764.1-human-gut-metagenome-genome-assembly--contig:-NODE-764-length-12028-cov-4.781867_pt1 | contig 12028 bp, 20 predicted proteins | sample MGYA00242756_ERZ504573 | MGnify/ENA primary metagenome ERZ504573 (study PRJEB26092, sample SAMD00036240) | human gut metagenome | host: Homo sapiens | study: EMG produced TPA metagenomics assembly of...
GCGCGAAATTCTTCCGACCAAAGCGGAAAAAACGCACAAAGCACCCTGCTTTTTGTGTTTCTCAGCGGGAAACAGCCGTTCACGAAAAAGTCATACTTAATTTACAAGGATACGCAGTTTTGCTATAATAAATCCGCTTTTTTGGTAAAGCAGTCGAAAAGAATGATTTTTGTCAAGATTTGAGGAGAGTGGAACATTTGAAGGAAGTCAAGCTCGAAGAGTCGGCGTATCAGTCAACGCAAAAATGTCCCTGAAACAGGCCATCCCGCTGGGTCTGCAGCATGTCTGCGCCATGTTTGTGGGCAACCTGACCCCGCTGCTGATCATCACCAGTGCCTGCGGCATTGCGGGTGGTGAGTTCGCAGATCTGCAGGTCACGCTGCTGCAGAGCGCCATGTTTGTGGCCGGCGTAGTCACGCTGGTACAGCTGTTCACCATCGGCCCCGTGGGCGGTAGCGTGCCCATCATCATGGGCACCAGTTCCGGTTTTATCGGCGTGTTCAACAGTGTTGTCGGCAGCATGGGCGGCGGTGTGCTGGCCTATGGTGCATTATGGGTGCATCCATCATCGGAGGCATTTTTGAAAGCGTGCTGGGCTTCTTCCTCAAGCCTCTGCGCAAGTTTTTCCCGCCGGTCGTCACCGGTACGGTTGTACTTTCCATCGGTCTTTCGCTGATCTCGGTGGGCATCAATTCCTTTGGCGGCGGCAACAGCGCAAAAGACTTTGGCTCCATGGAAAATCTTCTGCTGGCCCTGTTCGTTCTGGTGGTCATTCTGATCTTCAAGCACTGGACCACGGGCTTCCTCAGCTCTTCCGCGATCCTGATCGGCATTCTGGCCGGTTACGTTGCGGCCTTTGTCATGGGTCTGGTGCTGCCCACCACCGGTGTCACTGCCGATGGTGTAGAGTTTACCAAGCATGGGTGCTCAACTGGAATAAGGTGGCACAGGCCTCTTGGTTTGCCATTCCCAAGCTGATGCCGGTCAAGATCGTGTTTGATATGCGCGCTATTATGCCGGTGATGATCATGTTCGTTGTTACCGCTGTTGAGACCGTGGGTGATATCTCCGGTGTCATGGAGGGCGGCATGAATCGTGAGCCCACCGATAAAGAGCTGTCCGGCGGTGTGATCTGTGACGGTCTGGGCTCCTCCTTTGCGGCTCTGTTCGGTGTACTGCCCAACACTTCCTTCAGCCAGAACGTGGGTCTGGTGGCCATGACCAAAGTGGTCAACCGCATGGCTCTGGCCTCCGGTGCCATCTTCCTGATCCTGTGCGGCCTGATCCCCAAGCTCGGCGCACTGATCTCCATTATGCCGCAGGCCGTTCTGGCGGTGCTGCCGTTATGATGTTCTCTTCCATCGTGGTCAGCGGCATCCAGCTCATCACCAAGGAAAAGATGACCCCGCGTCAGCTTACCATCGTCTCGGTGGCTCTGGGTGTTGGCTACGGCATGGGTGCCAACAGCGGAATTCTGGCACAGGCTCCGCACGCTTTCCAGCTGATCTGCGGCGAGTCCGGCATCGTTCCGGCTGCGTTTGTGGCGATCCTGCTGAATGTGCTGCTGCCGAAGGATGACAAGGCAGTATAAAGCTCAAAGCTTCTGCCGGGCCAGTGCTTCCAATTGCGCCAGTGCTTCGGGCGTGTCGGCGTCGGCCAATTCATTCCGATCCGCAATGTAAACGGTGTGAACATGCGCGGGATATTTCCGAAGCAGAACACTTCCGCCCATGCCCTGCGGCAAGGTGAGCAGTTCCTGAAAAAGTCCTTTTTCAAACAGAACGGGACTTCCAGTAAGGGGAGACGGGTTGTTACGGACCCGGAATCCCAGACGGAAGATCTCCCGTTCTGTTTCTTTTTGTCGTTCCAGCCGAGTTCTTTGATCCCACCCGGAGATGCCTGCCATGGCTTCCACTGTCTCGCGGCACAAAAGCGGCTGGTCTCCCGGCAGGAACATGCAGCCAAAAAGCTCCGGAACCTGTTCCAGCAGCGCAGAAAGGCCCAGCCGCACCGTATCGTTTCGACCAGGCAGATCGTGCAGCAGCACCGGAACATTGCGGGAGCGGCAAAGCTGCGCAACTTCGTCCGAACGTGTCACCACGATGCGGGCCGAAAGCTTTGGAGTATCGGTCGCTGCAAATGCGCGGCATAGCATCGGTTCCCCGCAGAACGGCGCAAGGAGTTTGTTGGAGCCGAAGCGCTGGCTCAGACCGGATGCCATGATGACACAGCCCACCGGAAGAAGTTCTTTCATATAGTACCACTCCTTCTGAAACGAATTGACAATAGTATTATATCGAAATCTGTGTTAAAATAAAAGAACAGAGAAAAAAAGAGAGAGGAACCTGCATCTATGATGACGATCCGAGAATATAAGCAGGCCGAAAGTCTGGAAGAAGCGTGGCAGCTGAACCAGAAAAAGGCCAACCGTGTGCTGGGCGGCATGATCTGGCTCAAAATGGAGAACATCAATGTCGGTACAGCCATCGACCTGTCCGGTCTGGGACTGGACACCATAGAGGAGACCGAGGACACTTTTTCCATCGGTGCTATGGTCACACTGCGCCAGCTGGAAGAGCACGCCGGTCTTGCTGCGTATACCCATGGCGCAGTAAAGGAAGCGCTGCGGCATATCGTGGGCGTGCAGCTGCGCAATCTGGCAACTGTGGGTGGCAGCATCTACAGCCGGTTCGGCTTTTCTGATGTGCTCACGCTGTTTATGGCCATGGACTGTTCGGTAGAGTTGTACAAGGGTGGGATCATATCCCTGCAGGAGTATGCTGAACGCCCTTATGACCGGGACATCCTTGTGCGGCTGATCGTTAAAAAGGAAGAAGCAGAATTTTTCTATCAGTCCGTGCGCAACAGCCAGACTGATATCCCGGTGCTTACCTGCGCTGCCGCCCGTCTGGAAAACGGCAGCTATCGCATTGCGATCGGTGCGCGGCCGCTCAAGGCTGTGCTGTTTGAGCTGCCGGCAAAGGCGGGTGTTTCTGCGCAGGAACTGGCGCAGAACTTTGCCGATGAAGTAAAGCAAAAAATTGTCACTGGCTCCAATATGCGCGGCAATGCCGAGTACCGCCGCCATCTGGCAGGCGTTCTGACAAAGCGTGCTGTTCTGGAACTGGAAGCACGCACGGCACAGGAGGAAAATTAAATGCAGATCACTCTTACATTGAACGGCATCAAGGTCACAGAGGATGTGGCTGCAGATATGCTGCTGATCGATTTTGTACGTGCCCACGGCTGCAAGAGCGTCAAGCGCGGCTGTGAGACCTCCAACTGCGGTCTGTGCACGGTGTTTCTGGACGAGAAACCGGTGCTGTCCTGCTCGGTACTGGCAGCGCGTGCCAGCGGCCACAGCATTACCACACTGGAAGGCCTGCAGGAAGAAGCCGCGGAGTTCGGCGGCTTTATCGCGGATCAGGGTGCAGAGCAGTGTGGCTTCTGCAACCCGGGCTTTATCATGAACGCGCTGGCCCTCTTCCGCGAGAATCCGTACCCCAGTGAGGAAGAAGTGAAGGAATATCTCTCCGGCAACCTCTGCCGCTGCTCTGGCTATGAGGGCCAGCTGCGCGGCATCATGAACTTTCTGGCATGGAAAAAGCAGAAGGAGGCCGCAGAATGAGTACCATCAACAAGCCTTTCCGTAAAAAGGATGCCATGCAGCTGGTCACCGGCCAGCCCGTCTATATGGACGATGTGATCCCGCAGGACTGCCTGATCGTAAAGCTGCTGCGCTCTCCGCACGCAAATGCCATCGTCAAAACTATCAATACGGCTGTAGCAAAAAAGGTGCCCGGCATCGAGGCAATCTTTACATGGGAGGATGTGCCGCAGGATGCGCCGCGCTACACGCAGGCTGGCCAGACCTATCCGGAAGCCAGTCCGCGTGACCGCCTGCTCATTGACCGCCATGTGCGCTTTGTGGGCGATGTGGTGGCCATTGTGGCCGGTAAAGACGAAAAGTGCGTGGATAAGGCTCTCAAGCTCATCAAGGTGGAATATGAGGTTTTGGAAGCAGTGCTGGACTATCACACTGCCAAGGACAACCCAATTCTGGTGCATCCGGAGGACAACTGGGCCAGTCTGTGCCCGGTGGGAGCCGACAACAAACGCAACCTCTGCGCCCATGATGAATGCGGAGCCGGTGACATCGACGCAGTGCTTGCGGCCAGCGATGTAGTCATTGACCACATTTACCACACCAAGCCTGCCAGCAGGCCATGATGGAGACCTTCCGCACCTACTGCTCCATTGATACCTATGGGCGGCTGAATGTGCTCAGCTCCACGCAGATCGTGTTCCATGCACGGCGCAATATTGCGAACGCACTGCATATTCCCAAATCCATGGTGCGCGTGGCAAAGCCCCGCATCGGCGGCGGATTTGGTGCCAAGCAGACGGCGGTCAGTGAGGTATATCCGGCTTTTGTGACTTGGAAGACCAAAAAGCCCTCCAAGATCATTTTCAGTCGTGTGGAAAGCCAGATCGCATCCTCGCCACGTCACGAAATGGAGATCCATGTGCGGCTGGGTGCCACGAAGGACGGCGTTGTGAAGGGCATTGATCTGTACACCCTTTCCAATACCGGTGCTTACGGTGAGCATGGCCCTACGACCGTGGGCCTTTCCGGTCACAAGTCCATCCCGCTGTACGGCAAGGCAGAAGCCTTCCGTTTTATCAGTGATGTGGTGTATACGAACCACATGTCTGCCGGTGCTTACCGCGGTTACGGCGCAACGCAGGGACTGTTTGCCGTAGAATCTGCTGTCAATGAACTGGCTCATAAGCTGAATATGGACCCCTTTGAGCTGCGGCTGAAAAACACCGTACAGGAGGGCGATGTGATGCCCGCCTACTATGGGGCTGTCAACACCAGCTGCGCGCTGGACCGCTGCCTTGTCAAGGTGCGGGATATGATCGACTGGGAGCACAAATACCCTGCCCGTGATATGGGCAACAGCAAGGTGCGCGCTGTCGGTATGGGCATGGCGATGCAGGGCTCCGGCATTTCCGGCATGGATGTGGGCAGTGCCACCCTGAAACTGAATGACGACGGCTTCTACACCCTGATGATCGGTGCGGCCGACATGGGCACCGGCTGTGACACTACACTGGCGCAGATCGCCGCCGAAGTGCTGGACTGCCCGCTGGACAATATCACGGTCTTCGGAGCTGATACGGATACCTCGCCCTATGACTCCGGCTCCTATGCGTCCAGTACCACTTACGTTACCGGAAAGGCCACCGAAAAGTGTGCCATGAAGCTGCGCGGCCAGATCTGCAAGCTGGGCGCAGAGCTGCTGGAATGCACCGAGGACGAGGTGGAATTTGATGGAAAAGATGTTTTCAAGAGCAAAGATCCCACACAGAAAAAGTCTCTGAGCGAGATCGCGTATGCTTCTCAGTTCGGCCATATGGTTCCGCTGGAAGCCACCGAAACGCATACGTCGCCTTTGTCGCCGCCGCCGTTCATGGTTGGTGCTGCTGAGGTGGAAGTGGATACTGAGACCGGCGAGGTAAAGCTGCTGGAATTTGATGCCTGTGTGGACTGCGGCACGCCCATCAACCCGAACCTGACCCGTGTGCAGGCTGAGGGCGGTCTGCTGCAGGGCATCGGCATGACTCTGACCGAAAACATCACCTACGATAAAAATGGCTACCCGGAAGAGAATTCTCTGTTCCAGTACAAAATTCCGGCCCGCACCGATGTGGGCAAGATCAAGGTTGAATTCGAGAGCAGCTATGAACCAACGGACCCTTTGGCGCAAAGTCCATCGGCGAGGTCGTCATCAACACACCGCTGCCTGCCATTTCCGATGCCATCTATAACGCTATCGGCACCCGGTTCTATGAGCTGCCCATCACACCGGAAAAAATCGCCATGGCAGTTGCAGAAAAGCAGAAATGATCGACGAAAAAATTTTTCCGTTTCTTGCGGAGAAGGGACATGTTATTTCTCTGGTGGGCGGCGGCGGAAAGACCACACTGCTGTACAATCTGGCTGCGCACTGCGCCCGCAAGCTGGCGGGTATTGGCCGCTACCACCACCCATATTATGCAGCCGCCCGGCGGGGTCTTGGCACAGACGGATGCAGAGCTTTTCCGCCTGTGGAAGTGCGGCAGTTATGCCGTGGCCGGAACCGCTGCACACGGCGGCAAATTGACGGCCCCGCCGCAGGCACAGCTGGAGCGCTGGATGACCCTTGCAGATATCGTGCTCATTGAAGCGGACGGCGCAAAACGGATGCCCTGCAAGGCACCCGCTGCGCACGAGCCGGTGCTTTTACCGCAGTGCGATACGGTTCTGGCCGTAGCAGGGCTTTCTGCGTTGAGGCATCCGCTCCGGGAGGTCTGTTTCCGGGCAGAGCTTGCCGCAGAGCTGCTTTGTGTTCCGCAGGATGCGCAGTTGACACCGGAACTTCTGGCAAATCTGCTTGCAAGTGAAGCCGGTGGAAGGAAGGCTGTAGGGGATCGCAGCTTTTATGTTGTACTCAATCAGGTCGATACAAAAGAGCAGGCTGCTCTGGCCCGGCAGGTGGCTGATATTCTGAAAAAAATTTATCGGATTTCCTGCGCTACGTCTCATTTCGAGAAAGGAGAACGTGCATGAGCAAAGAAGGCAAGATCGTGTTCTGCACCGGCGGCGGATGTACCGCAAAGCTAGGAGCCGGAGCGCTGAGCCGTATTCTGGAAAAGCTGCCGCGCGGTGCAAGAGACCCGAGCCTTCTGGTCGGGTACGACAGCGGGATGATGCGGCTGTGTACCGCATAACAGATGATATCGCGCTGGTACAGACAGTGGATTTTTTTCCGCCGATGGTGGATGACCCCTATACCTTCGGCCAGATCGCAGCGGCCAACGCCCTGAGCGATGTCTATGCCATGGGCGGCGAGGTGAAGACTGCACTGAACCTTGTCTGCTTCCCGGAGAGCATGGATCTGAACATTCTGGGCGAGATTCTGCGCGGCGGAGCCAAGAAGGTGGCCGAAGCGGGTGGAAGCCTTGCAGGCGGGCATTCCATTGCCGATACAGGTGTGAAATACGGACTTTCGGTGACTGGCCTTGTGGACCCGAAAAAAATGTATACGAATGATTCCGGCAAGCCCGGCGACAAGCTGATTTTAACAAAAGCTCTGGGCGTGGGCCTGATCTGCACGGCAAACCGTGTGGGCGAAGCGGCACCGGAAGATATGGCTGGTGCCATTGCGTCCATGACAACGCTGAACAAAAACGCTGCCGAGATCAGCCGAAAGTATACGGTCCACGCGGCAACCGATGTGACCGGTTTCAGTTTTCTGGGCCATCTGCACGAGATGATGGGCGGAAAGCTTTCCTGTATCATTGATGCACGGATGGTGCCGGTTCTACCGGGAGCCGAAAAAGCAGCAGATGATTTTTTGTATACCGCTGCCGGACAGCGCAACCGCAACCATACCGGCCCATATGTCACTTTTGAAAATGTGCCGTTTGCAATGGAAGAGGTGCTGTTTGACCCACAGACCTCCGGCGGACTATTGCTGGCCGTGTTGCCAGAAGAAGCAAATGCGCTGGAAGCAGAGCTGCAGGCCGCTGGCCTGCCCGCAAAGATCGTGGGTGAGATCATACCCAAAACCGAACAGGAAATCACTGTAAAATACTGATGGAGACCTACAATTATGATGCTGAAAGTTGATGCCCGGGGTGACGCATGCCCGCTGCCCGTTGTAAAAGCCAAAAAGGCGATCTCTGAACTGAAGGGTGCCGGTGAGGTGGAAGTGCTGGTGGATAATGAGATCGCCGTGCAGAACCTTACCAAAATGGCCCAGCAAAAAGGTTATCAGTACAGCGCCGAAAAGCTGGCCGAGCGGGAATACCGCGTGCTGTTCACGGTCGGCGAAGCGTCCGAAACACCCACTGAAGAAGCACCGGCCTGTGCACCGGACACCCGCACAGACACGGTGGTTGCCATCAGCTCTGATAAAATGGGCATTGGCGCAGATGACCTTGGCAAGTCCCTGCTCAAGGCCTTTGTGTTCGCACTTACCCAGCAGGATCAGCTGCCCAAAACAGTGCTGTTCTATAACGGCGGCGCGTCCCTGACCTGTGAGGGTTCGCCCATGCTGGATGACCTGAAGGCACTGGAAGCACAGGCGTGGAGATCATGACCTGCGGCACCTGCCTGAATTTCTATGGCCTGACCGAAAAGCTTGCTGTTGGCAGTGTGACCAACATGTACACCATCGTGGAAAAGCTGACGCAGGCAGGCAACGTGGTGAAACCGTGATCTATCTGGATAACGCTGCCACGACCCTGCGCAAGCCGCCACAGGTAGAGCAGGCTGTGCTGGACGCAATGCGCACGGCAGGCAATCCGGGACGGGGTGCCCATGAGCCAACGCTGCACGCAAGCCGTCTTGTTTATGCTGCGCGGTGCGCAATGGCAAAGCTCCTCCACGCACCAGACCCGTCCTGTATTGCCTTTGCGGCAAATGCAACGGAGGCCTTGAACATTGCATTGGGGGGCCTTTTTTGCACCGGGCGATCATATCATCACAACGGTATGTGAGCATAACTCTGTTCTGCGGCCGCTCTACCGGCTGCGGGAACAGGGCTTGCAGTTCAGTTTTGCAGGCGTGGATGAGCGCGGACGGCTGCAATATGATGACTGGGATAAGCTGGTTCAGCCCAATACAAAAGCGCTGGTCGTAACAGGTGCTTCCAATGTGACCGGCAACGGAACGGATCTTGCAAAAGCAGCGGGTTTTGCGCACCGGCACGGCCTGCTGCTGATCGTGGATGCGGCCCAGACGGCGGGTTCACAGGCCATTGACGTACAGGCACTGGGCATTGATGTGCTATGCTTCACTGGGCATAAGGCGCTGCTTGGCCCGCAGGGAACAGGCGGCTTGTATGTGCGCCCGGGGCTTTCCATCCAGCCATTGGTAGTGGGAGGCAGCGGCGTACACAGCTTTGATGAACAGCATCCTGCACAGATGCCCACCGCTCTGGAAGCCGGGACGCTCAATGTTCCGGGTCTGGCGGGCCTGTGTGCCGGTGTGGAATGGATTCTGGCTCAGGGTGTGGAAACGCTGTGTGCAAAAGAAACTGCACTGGCGGCGCTCTTTTATAAAAACATTCGAGATCTGCCGAACGTGAAGATCTACGGCGACCCGGAAATGGCGCTGCACGCTCCCATTATCTCGCTCAACATCGGAGACGAAGATTCAGCCCGCATTGCAGATATTCTGTGGGAGGACTACAGCATCTGTGTGCGTGCCGGTGCGCACTGTGCACCGCTGATGCATAAAGCGCTGGGCACGGTGGAGCAGGGCATGGTACGGTTCAGCTTTTCGCATTTCAATACGGAAGCCGAAGTGCTTCAGACCGCAGCCGCTGTTCAGGAGCTTGCACAGGAGATCTGATATGCGCATCAAAAAAACTTATATTGTTCTTTCATTCCGCACAACGCTGGATGCCATGGAATGGGAAAAGCAGTGCCTTGCGGAGAAGGTTCCGGGTAGGCTCATCCCACTGCCGCGCGAGATCTCCGCAGGCTGCGGCCTTGCCTGGCGGATGCTGCCGGAAGAATTTGAGCAGTGGCAGAACCGGCTGGACCCGGCACGTTACGATCAGCCGCAGCAGTAGAACAGTAATAAAGATAAAACAGGAGAATGACGCATGGGTAAAATGCCGCTTTATACAATGCTGCAAAAAGCCTGTTCTGCGGGCGGCTGGACGATGGTGGCCCAGTTAGAGGCGATGCCGCGGGGAGCCAGCTGCTTTTGCTGGAGGGCAGGCCTGTGTGGCAGAGAGGAGACAGCACCGTACTGCTGCAGCACCTGACAGAACTGCAGGGCTACACAGCAGCTGGTATCCACTCTGTTGCAGGCACAGACATCTTTGCGGAGCGCTTTGGCGCGGTGCCGCAGCTGGTAGTCTGCGGTGGTGGACATGTGGCTGCAGCCGTTGTGCAGCTTGCAAAGCTGCTGGGCTTGACGGTCCTTGCAATGGATGACCGCGAGGAATATGCACAGCAGCTGCGGCTGGCCGGAGCCGATAAAGTGCTCTGCCTGCCGTTTGATAAAGCGCTTGCGCAGGTACCTGACGGCGCAGAGACTTATTTTGTGGTCGTCACCCGGGCACATGCATTTGATGTGGACTGCCTGAAGGTGATATTAAAAAAGCCTGCAGCCTATGTTGGCATGATGGGCAGCCGCGGGCGTGCCGCACTGGTGCGCCGTCAACTTCTGGAAGCCGGGATCGATGCCGAAAGAGTGGAGGCGTTGTACGCCCCCATCGGGCTTTCCATCGGCTCACAGACGGCAGAGGAGATCGCACTTTCCATTCTGGCACAGATCGTATCGATCAAGAATGCGCGTCCGCAGACGGAGGCTTTTCATCTGCTTCTGGAAGCCATGGCTCAGACAGATGCCGCCGGGCAGCAGGCGGTGCTTGCCGTGATTGCGGCGCGGCACGGCTCTACGCCGCGGGAAATCGGCGCAAAAATGCTGGTTCGCACAGACGGCTCTATTGTGGGCAGCGTGGGCGGCGGTATTATGGAGCACCGCACCATTCTGGCTGCACAGGAAATGCTGACGGGAACTGCTTCGGCGTATCAACGGCTGCATTTTTCGGCAGACGGCAAAAATGATGATGCAGCAATTGCTGCCTGCGGTGGGTCTATGGAGATCGTATTGACTCGACTCCAGCCCGGAGAGGAGATCAAATGAAGAAGGATGCACTGATCCTTGTGCGCGGCGGCGGCGACCTTGCTACCGGCACCATTCACCGGCTGTGGAGCGCAGGCCTGCGTGTGCTGGTGCTGGAAGCGGAGCATCCGGCGGCGATCCGGCGGCAGGTTTCTCTGTGCGAAGCCGTTTATGAAGGTGAGACCGCCGTTGAAGGTCTGCGTGCGGTACGGATCGAAACTCTGGCGCAGGCAGAAGAAATCTGGAAACAGAATGCCGTTCCTGTTCTGGTAGACCCGCAAGGCAAAAGCATTGCGCCCGCAAAGCCGGATGTCCTTGTGGATGCGATCCTTGCCAAAAAGAATCTTGGCACAACGCGGATATGCACCCCTGACCATTGCACTCGGCCCCGGTTTCACGGCCGGGCAGGATGTGGATGTGGTGGTGGAGACCAAACGCGGCCACCGGCTGGGACGCATCATTCGGGAAGGCAGTGCCATCCCTGATACCGGCATTCCCGGAATCATTGGCGGCTACGGCAAAGAGCGCGTGATCCATGCCGGCACGGCCGGTATATTTATGGATCTCCGCAAAATTGGAGATATCGTGGAAGCGGGTGAGACCATTGCGCAGATCCGCACGGCAGATGGTGCCATGATTTCTGTGACCACGCAGATCACGGGCATTCTGCGCGGACTTCTGCGCAGCAGTTATCCGGTAACGCCCGGTTTTAAGGTGGCCGATATAGACCCCCGCAAAGAGGAACTTTCCAACTGTTTTCTCATTTCGGATAAGGCCCGCTGCATCGCGGGCAGTGTGCTGGAACTTGTCTGCGCTCAACTGTGGAAATAAACCTGTAAAAAGCAAAAACCTCCGCTTCCCAGCGGCAGTACCGACAGGGAAGCGGAGGTTTCTATTTTTCATTTCAGTTGCGGTAACAGCGGTCCTGACCTACCAGCAGTCCTCACACAGGCGCTGGGCTTCCTCCAAACTGCGGCTCTCGCAGTCGAAGAATGCACCGTGCATCGAGCGATAGGAGTAGTGAACTCTCGGAATACCGTTGCCATCCTTGAAGCGTTCGCAGCGTTCTTCACCGGGCATCAGAAAAAGTTGTTCCATGGTTCCTTCTCCTTTGATTTCAGCATTCCGGAGCGGCCGGCCGGGTGCAAGCCGCACAACGCTTGCTATTGTAGCACGCAGGGGAGAAGTTTGCTATTGCCTTTTGGCCAAAGATATGTTTTGTTTTTCTCTGCTGGTTGTGGCACAAAAGGTCTTGACAAGATCATTCGTACAGGATGCATTCCTGTTCCTGCATTTTCTTTTTTGCCGCTGACGCTTTGCAGGGGCAGCTGCCTT
>ENA-OQCF01000766-OQCF01000766.1-human-gut-metagenome-genome-assembly--contig:-NODE-766-length-12009-cov-1.508248_pt1 | contig 12009 bp, 18 predicted proteins | sample MGYA00242756_ERZ504573 | MGnify/ENA primary metagenome ERZ504573 (study PRJEB26092, sample SAMD00036240) | human gut metagenome | host: Homo sapiens | study: EMG produced TPA metagenomics assembly of...
CGAGGCGCAGAACATGACTCCGAATCAGGTGAAAGGAATCATAACAAGAGCCGGAAAAGGAACGAAGATCATTCTGCTTGGTGATCCGAATCAGATAGACCGGCCATTTCTGGATGAGAGAACGAATGGACTTAGTTATGCGTCGGAATACATGAAGGGCAGTCCTTTATGTTATCAGATTACAATGTCTGCAGAAGAATGTGAGCGTTCCGAACTTGCGATGGATGCGATTCACAGATTATAGACATAGATTATAGAATTAGAAGGGAACGAAATAAAATTGAGCAAAGTAACATATAAAGCAATCAAAAAATATGCCGGAGGTGAATGCCTATATTGAGCAGGGAAATAGGGTACTTGGAGCACTTGGGTTTACCGAACATTCCAGAGGACATGCAGTAAAAGTGGCGGAAACTGCCGGAAATATTCTGGAAAAATTAGGTATAACCAGCATACGATCGAGCTTGCCAGGATAGCGGGCTATATGCATGACATGGGAAATTGTGTAAACCGTGTGGATCATGCACATAGTTCCGCGATCATGGCATTTCAGATACTGCGGGATCTGAAAGCACCGGATGAAGACATCGCAGTGATCGTCAGTGCAATCGGTCAGCATGATGAGGCAACCGGCATGGCAGTGGATGCGGTATCGGCAGCACTGATACTGGCGGATAAGACGGATGTAAGAAGAAACCGTGTGCGGAACACGATCAAGGAAAGCTTTGACAAACATGACCGGGTGAATTATGCTGCAGTGGCATCCAGTCTGCATGTAAATGTCGAAAAGCAGGTGATTCTGCTGGAGATTGAACTGGATGAAGGAATCTGTTCTATATTAGATTATTTTGAGATTTTCTTACAGCGTATGCTGATGTGCAAGCGTGCGGCAGAGATGCTGGGAATGAAATTCAAGATGAAAGCGAACGGGAATAAGATCTGTTAATCGGATGTGACAAATGAGGGAAAATTGGAAGATGATTTTATAGAACTAGTGATTGACATTCCCTGAAAGACAGTGCTATAATACAACCCTAAAATGAATGTGGATTTTTCTGGAGCAATCTATTTTTCGCCACATGGTTACTGAGTAGAAGTAACCATGTGGTTTTTTGTTGTTACATATTCAGTTGAAACAATCTGTGACAAGATGGGAAAATAGAAAAAAGCATTGCAAAGATCCGCAATAGAATTAGAAGATTAATAGATAGTACATATGAGAGAAAGGGGATATATATGGATCAGACATATATGAAAGAACAACCGGTAATTAAAATTGATCGTATCGATGGCACTGCCGATGGTCATTTCTATGATGGTGAGTTCACTTTATAATATTGTAGACAGCTTCTTCATCGCCAGGATCAGCGAAGATGCCATGACGGCGTTATCACTGGTGTATCCAGTGCAGAATCTGATCAATGCGGTGATGATCGGATTTGGAATCGGAATCAATGCGGTCATCTCATTTTTATCTTGGAGCGCAGGATAAAAAGATGGCAGACAGGGCGGCAACACAGGGAATGCTGCTAGGGACGATTCACGGAGTCGGATTTATGATTCTGGGAATTGCCGTAATGAGACCGTTTTTACAGATGTTTACGGGAAATGCACAGATTGTGGACTATGGTGTGCGTTATTCGAGAATTGCATTTTTATTTGCTACGGCATTATCTTGGCAGCTGGTATTTGAGAAGACGTTTCAGGCGGTCGGACGTATGGTGGAGTCAATGACTTGTATGATGTCAGGTGCGATTATCAACATTATCCTGGATCCAGTCCTGATCTTCGGACTTGGACCATTTCCGAAGATGGGAATCGAAGGAGCCGCACTTGCAACAGGAATCGGACAGGCAGCAGGAGCAGTATTGTACCTGATCTTTTATATCGTGAATCCGCTTCCGGTGAAATACAGAAAGAAATATCTGAAGGCTGATTTGAAACTGTGGAAAAAATTATATGTAATCGGAATTCCGGCAAGCCTGAACCTGGCACTTCCGTCGCTTTTAATCTCTGTATTGAACGTAATACTTGCAGGCTATGGGGAAGTCTACGTATTCGTTCTCGGAGTCTACTATAAGCTGCAGACCTTCCTCTACCTTCCGGCAAATGGAATCGTGCAGGGAATGCGTCCGCTTCTCGGATATAATTACGGAGCGGGAGAGCATAAGCGTGTACATAAGATCTTCCAGGATGGCCTGATCCTGGTACTCGTGATGATGGCAGCCGGAATGGCAATCTGTCTGGCAGTTCCGGGACAGCTGATGGGATTATTTACAGCGAATCCGATAACGATGAAGGCCGGAAGTGTGGCACTCAGAGTCATCAGTCTTGGATTCCTTGCTTCATCGGTATCGGTTATCTGCAGCGGGGCACTGGAAGGTCTTGGAAAAGGTGTGCATTCACTGATCATTTCGTTATGCAGATATGTGGTTGTGATTATTCCGGTGGCATTCATTGTCAGCCGTTTTATGGGAGCGGTCGGAGTATGGCATGCGTTCTGGATCACGGAAGTGGTGACTGCGGTGATTGCGTATGTGGTGTATCGGAAAGGCGTGAAGATAGTAGAAGAGATAGCGAAAGAGATCATATAAGAGTAGAGAATATAAAATAAGAAGTGGGAAGTTAAAAGTCAGAAAGAAAGTTTTTTCAGATCTGAACAATCTGAATGTGATTACTTCTACATCTCAGGAATATGAGACCAGTTTTGGATTTACGGAAGAAGAAGTATTTTATGTCTGATCGCATGGACCATTGCCGAGTCACTGGGAGCGGATCCGAGAGCCGTCGTCATTGCAGTGTTCATTGTATTGCCGATCTTTTATCCATTTTATTAATTCCTCAATTTTTATAAATATGAACAGGGCTGTCGTACGAAATGATGTGTGCGGCAGCCCTGTTCTTTTGCGCAAAAAGGGCAGGTAAAGACAGAGAAAATTGTAAAAGAAGAGACTACAGGTTTGCGTTGACTGACTAATTGAATAAAGAGTATAATAAACCTATTGATACAGACGGAGTGATCGATATCTATCCGAATGTAAAGAGAAGAAAATACAGGGAAGAAAATAAAAAAAGAATGACTCTGACTGCAAGGTAAGTCCCGAGCAGGAATAGTTATGAATTCGTTTCATTAAAAAGTAGTTAACAGCAGGTTATGTTACAGCACGATATACAAAATCAGGCGATTTCTAACATGAAAGAGAGCCATTTGGGTATATCGTGCTTTATTATATCTAAGTATACAAGAAAAACTTTCAAAGGTAAGTTTTCAGCAATAAGAACATGCAGGAGGAACACACATGTTAAAAGTAGCAATCTACGGCAAAGGCGGCATCGGAAAATCTACCGTCACATCCAATCTGGCGGCAGCATTTGCACGATGGGGAAGAAAGTAATCCAGATCGGCTGTGATCCGAAGGCAGATTCGACGATGAACCTGCTCGGTGGGGAACCGTTAAGACCGGTCATGAATTATATGAGAGAGGAAGATGAAGAACCGGAGAAACTGGAAGACATTGCAAGAGAAGGATTTGGAAATGTCTTATGTATCGAGACGGGCGGACCGACACCGGGACTGGGCTGTGCGGGAAGAGGAATCATTGCCACATTCCAGTTATTAGAAGATTTGAAATTATTCGAGACCTATAAGCGATGTGGTTCTGTACGATGTACTTGGCGACGTAGTCTGCGGCGGATTCGCAGCGCCGATCCGGGAAGACTATGCAGAGAAGGTCCTGATCGTGACATCCGGGGAGAAGATGGCACTTTATGCGGCGGACAACATTTCCAAAGCAGTGAAGAACTTCGAAGACAGAAGCTATGCAAGAGTATTCGGAATCGTACTGAATCACAGAAATGTGGAAAATGAGACTGAAAAAGTAGAGACATTTGCAAAAGAGCATGGATTTGACATCGTGGGAGAGATTCCAAGAAGTGATGAAATTAACCGTTGTGAAGACCAGGGGAAGACGGTGATCGAGGGCAATCCGGAGTCGGACATCAGTAAATGCTTCTATGATCTGGCGGAAATATTATGGAAAGATGAGGAACAGGTATGAGAGGGACTGCCTATTATTGTACGGTAGAAGAATTACAGAAGCGGGGAAGGGATGACATTCCGGAGCAGTTCCGTTCGAACACGCATCTGATCTACAGTTCTCCGGCGACGCTTGCGTTCAACTCGCCGGGAGCGGAAGGATTCGGTGTGAAAAGGGCCGGGCTTGCAATTCCGGATTCGATCATGCTGATCGTGGCACCGGGATGCTGTGGCGGAATACATCCATGATTAGTTCCATGCCACAGTATGAGGACCGTTTCTTCTATTTGACGATGGACGAGACAGACATCGTAACGGGAAGACATTTGAAAAAAAGTACCGAAGGCCGTGCAGGAGATCTGTGACAGTCTTGCGAAGAAGCCGTCGGTTGTGATGATCTGCATTACCTGTGTGGATGCACTTCTCGGAACAGATATGGAACGAATCTGCAGAAAGTCCGAAGAAAAGACAGGACTTCCAGTGAGACCATGCTATATGTATGCCCTGACAAGGGAAGGAAGAAAACCGCCGATGGTACATGTGCGTCAGTCGTTATATTCTTTACTGGAACCCAAGAAGAAAAAAGGAAATGTCGTGAATCTGCTGGGATTTTTCTCACCGCTTATGGACGACTGTGAGTTATACGGTATGTTGGAAAAAGCAGGTGTAAAGACGGTGCATGAGATATCCAGATGCAAGAACTATGAAGAATATCAGACGATGGCGGAGGCGAATTTCAATCTGGTATTACATCCAGAAGCGAGATTCGCAGCAGAAGATTTTCATGAGAAATTGCAGATTCCGTTTATTGAATTACGAAGATTATACCAGATCGATAAGATAACGAAGCAGTATCAGGCACTGGGGAAGGTTCTGGGGGATTTCATTCGAAGATAAAGAGGCAGAAAGAACTGCACTTGATGCGGTAGAACGTTTGAAAGCCGCTAAGCCGGATGCCATATTTGCCATTGGAGAATGTATGAACGGTGATCCGTTTGAACTGGCACTGGCACTTGTGAAATACGGATTTCAAGTGGCAGAGATCTATGGGACACTGACTGCAGAGAACTTTGTGTATCTGAAGCATTTATCCGAATTAAGTCCGCAGACAAAAGTATTTTCCAACATGGAACCGACCATGATCTATTATGATCACAAAGAGAGCGGAGTAACCACTACCATTGGAAAAGATGCCTGCTACTATCATCGGATGCGGAAAATGTGATGTGGAATGAAGAAGTACAGCCGTATGGATATGCAGGTGTGAAGCATTTGTGCGAAAAACTGTTGGAGGTGTAGGCGATGAAAGGATTAAGAAAATATCTGACACCATTTGCACCGGACCAGTCTGGAGCAGTGTCGGTGTTATACGAACTTGGCGGAATGCTGGTCATCTGTGATGCGGGCGGCTGTACGGGAAATGTATGTGGATTCGATGAGCCAAGATGGTTTGAAACAAGAAGTGCGGTATTCAGTGCGGGACTTCGTGATATGGATGCGATCCTTGGAAGAGATGACAGACTGGTTGCAAAACTTGCAGATGCGGCAGAAAAGCTGGATGTGACATTTGCAGCAGTGATCGGGACTCCGGTACCGGCAGTGATCGGGACTGATTACCGGGCGCTGGAGCGGATGCTGGCGAAGAAGACGGAACTGCCGGTCCTGACGGTGAATACGGATGGCATGGAATTGTATGACAGGGGAGAAGAGAAGGCATATCTTGCATTGTTCGGCAGGTTCGCAGGAGAAAATGTTGATGTGGAGCCAGAAAATATAGAGAAGACACAAACTGCAGAATCCTGTGATGGAAAAAGGAATGGCAAGAACGAAGATGTGTCTGTGGATATTGAAGACAGACCACGTGTCGGTATTATCGGTATGACTCCGACAGGATGTCAGTGACCTGAAGGCAGCAGAGGAAATCCGGAAATTATATGCAGATCAGGGACTGCGTGCTGTCTGCTATGGCATGGGCGACGGACTGAAAGAAGTGAAAAAGGCTTCGCTGACAGTGAAAAATGTAGTCGTATCTCCGGCGGCGTTAAAAGCAGCGCAGTATCTGCAAAAGAAGTTCGGAACGCCATATGAGATTGCTTATCCACTGGCACCAGAGCTGGTACCGGAAATGGATTACAGAGGAAAGAAGATCCTGATCGTACAGCAGCAGGTGATTGCAAATGCAGTGCGTAAGGAGATCGAAAAACGAACCGGGGAAAAAGAAGCAATCACAACAGCGACATGGTTCATGCGGAAAGAGGAGATTTTAACGGATCTGAATGTTGATGCCGCAGATGATATTAGTCTGAAAGAAGAGGATGATTTCATTTCGCTGGTGGAAAAAGAAGGATATGATGTGATCTTTGCAGATCCGTGTATGGAGCGGATGATTCCGGGATTTGAAGGGGTATTTATTCCGCTGACGCATTTTGCAGTGTCAGGAAAGCTTAACGTGTAAGCAGGGTATATGGGAAACCTATATGTTTTAGACAGGGGGAAGAAACGGATGATAACAAAGAAAATCCGTGTCTACGGAATTGTGCAGGGTGTCGGCTTCAGACCGACTGTGAGCCGTCATGCAGCGGCTGCCGGAATCACCGGAAGTGTGTGTAACAAAGGTCCCTATGTGGAAATCTTTGCACAGGGAGAGGAAAAATGTGTAAAAGATTTTCTGGAGAGACTGGAAAAGCAGCCGCCGAAGAGAGCTGCCATATTGAAGATCAATACAGAAGATGTAAAAGAGGAAGAATACGGGAAATTCAATGATTTTCAGATTATAGAAAGTGAGAAGACAAAAGGGAGATCTTCGTCTCGCCGGATATTGCAATCTGCGAAGAATGCAAGAAAGAAATGTACGATCCGAAAGACCGGCGTTATCTGCACCCATTTATCAACTGCACCTGCTGCGGTCCTAGACTTACGATCCTGGATGCGCTTCCATATGACCGGGAACGGACCAGCATGAAGGAATTCCCGATGTGTCCGGACTGTGCTTCGGAGTATGAGGATCCGGCGACAGACGTTATGATGCACAGCCGGTATGCTGCAACGATTGTGGCCCGGAAGTGTATCTGACCGGCAGGGAAGAACGGGGAAGAGCTGCGATCATTGCCACAAGAAAAATGATCCATGATGGCGGGATCGTGGCAATCAAGGGAATCGGCGGATTCCATCTCTGCTGTGATGCGACGAACGAGGAAGCAGTACAGAGACTGCGGACATTAAAGAACCGTCCGGCAAAACCGTTTGCGTGATGCGCGGGATGTGGAAGCGGTAAAGCAGGAATGTCTGGTAAATGAAGTACAGGAGGAGATCCTGGATGGACACCAGAAGCCGATCCTGTTACTTGAAAAACGGAAAAAATCTGCAGACAGTACAGGTCTTTGCAAGTCTGTCGCTCCGGGGAATCCGAAAGTCGGCATCATGCTCCCATACGCTCCGGTACAGATGCTGTTATTCCAATATGACGATGGAATCGAGATGCCGGATTATCTCGTAATGACGAGCGGCAATACCTCCGGTGCACCGATCTGCAGGGATGACAAAGAAGCGGTGGAGGAACTGTCACAACTATGTGATCTGATCTTTTCTCATGACCGGAAGATCCGGATCCGGGCGGACGATTCGGTGATGGATTTTTATAAGGGAGAGCCTTATATGATTCGGCGCTCCAGAGGCTATGCGCCGCTTCCGACGATGGTGACGATGCCGTGGAAAGGACAGGTGCTGGCCGCAGGCGGAGAACTTAAGAATACATTCTGTATCGGAGTGGATGGACGTTTCTATCTGTCCCCGTATGTAGGGGATCTGGAAGATCTCCGTACTGTAAAAGCGTTGCAAGAGACGATCCACAGATTCGAGACACTTCTGGAGGTAGAACCGGAAGTTGCAGCATGTGATCTGCATCCAAAATACAACTCGACAGTTGTTGCAGAAGAACTGGGACTTCCCGTCGTAAAGATCCAGCATCATTATGCACATATTTTATCCTGTATGGCAGAAAATGACCGGAAAGAGCAGGTGATCGGCGTTGCATTCGACGGAACCGGATATGGTACAGATGGAACCATCTGGGGAGGCGAACTTCTGCTTGCAGATTATCACGGATTTGAACGGATGGGAAGTATCGAACCATTTCTTCAGATCGGAGGCGACATTTCTGCTAAAGAGGGATGGCGAATTGCAGTTTCACTGATCTATCAGCAGACACAGGATAAAGAGCAGACAATGGAGATTGTAAAGAAACTTAACCTGTGCAGTGAACCGGAATGCAAAGTGATCCTTGCCATGGCGGACCGGAAAATGAATGCTGTGACATCGACCAGTGCGGGACGTCTGTTCGATGCAGTCAGTGCAATCCTCGGAATCCGGACGAAGTCTACATTCGAAGGGGAGGCTTCGATGGCACTTGAATTTGCCGCAGAAGCTTATGAGGAAGAGCTGTGGGAAATTGATGAGCCGGCAGATGGTGAAAGCGATCCGGATGAAGAAAAGAAAGAGCCGGAAGAAAGGCTGACTATGAAGACAGGAAGCCTTATAAAATATCTGACAGAGAAGAAAACAGAAGGCATTCAGGCAGAAAAATTAGCTTATATCTTTCATCAAAAGTTGGCAGACCTCATAACTGACGGCTGCAGGAAGATCAGAAAGAAAACAAAATGTAATTGTGTGGCATTAAGCGGCGGTGTATTCCAGAACCGGTTATTGTTAAGAATGGTGGAAGAAGGTCTGGAAAAAGAACATTTTACTGTACTCAGACATCACCTGATCCCGGCAAATGACGGCGGGATCGCACTGGGGCAGGCAGCATATGCCATGCAGTATATTCAGGAGGGGGAAAAAATAACATGTGTGTAGGATTATCAGCAAAAAAGTAGTCCGTATCAGTGACGGTACGGCGGTTGTAGATGCGGGGGGCGCAAAAAAGAGAGGTCTCTTCAGAATTACTGGAAGATCTGGAACCGGGAGATTATGTAATGGTGCATGCAGGAATCGCCATTGCAAGATCACCGATGAAGATGACAGTGAGACAGAGCAGTTGATGGAGGAACTTCTGTAATGAGTGAAGAAAAGAAAACGGCAAGACAGATCATAGAGGGATACGACGGTCCGGCAGTACGGATTATGGAAGTGTGCGGGACACATACACATGAAATCTTCCGTCTGGGTATCCGCAAACTTCTTCCAAAGCAGGTAGAACTGATCTCAGGTCCTGGATGTCCGGTCTGTGTCACACCGGTAAGTTATATCGATGAGGCAGTTTATCTGGCTCTGGAAAAGAGTGTGACAATCTGTACATTCGGAGATCTGGTGCGTGTGCCGGGAAGTAAGAAGAGTCTGGCAGATGCAAGAAGCGAAGGCGGGAAGATCCATATCGTCTATTCACCTGCCGATGCGGAAAAATATGCAAAAGAACATCCGGAAGAAGAGGTTGTATTTTTATCTGTAGGATTCGAGACGACGACTCCGGCGGGATGTCTGTCTGTCAAAAAAGCAAAAGAAGAAGGAATCACGAACTATTCCATGCTGATCGCAATAAAACGATGCCGCAGGCATACGAAGCATTAAAAGGAAGCGCAGACATTTTTTTATATCCGGGACATGTCAATGCGATCACAGGAACAAAGCTCTGTGAAGAATTGGTGCAGGAAGGTGTAAGCGGTGTGGTGGCAGGCTTTACGGCAAAAGAACTTCTGACTGCACTGGCAGTTGCTCTGACACATTTTCAGAAAGGGAAACCTTTCTTTGTAAATTGCTATCCGCGTGTAGTGACAGAAGAAGGCAGTAAGGAAGCGCAGAGACTGGTGGATACGCTGATGGAAGCATGTGACAGTGAATGGAGAGGACTCGGAATCATACCGGGATCCGGACTTAGGTTACGTGATGAATGGGACATGTATGATGCCAGAAAGAAATATCAGGTTCCGAAGATGGAAGGAAGGGCGAATCCGGCCTGCAGATGCGGGGATGTATTACAGGGAAAATGTAAACCATCCGACTGCAAAGTATTTGGAAAGGTCTGTACACCGCAGCATCCGGTAGGTGCATGTATGGTATCCGGAGAGGGAGCCTGTTCAGCATATTATATGTATGGAAGAGAATAAGAAAATAGACGGAAAATAACAAGGAAGTGGACAAGATGAATGAGTATGTGGATAATAAAGCAAGAAAAGCAAGATTAGTGGGGAAAACTGTGACGATGGCACATGGTGCAGGAGGACGCCAGACGTCAGAGCTGATCGATATGATCTTCAAAGCACATTTTGATAATCCGGATCTGACTGCGGATGATGCGGCAGTCCTGACGCCGCCGATTGGAAAGATGGCAGTGTCTACCGATGGATTTATCGTATCACCGGCATTCTATCCGGGAGGAAATATCGGAAAGCTTTCCATCTGCGGTACGGTCAATGATCTTTCCTGTATGGGAGCAAAACCATTATACCTGACCTGCGCATTTGTGATCGAAGAGGGATTTCCGATGGAAAAACTGGAAGAGATTGCAGAAGCAATGGAGAAGACGGCGAAAGAAGCCGGAGTCCGGATCGTATCGGGAGATACCAAGGTTGCCGGAAAAGGCAGGTGGACGGAGTCTTTATCACGACAACAGGTATCGGTGAGATCACGGATGGAGTCGAAGTTGCGGGAAATCTTGCAAAACCGGGCGATGCGATCATTGTGACAGGAGATATCGGAAGACACGGATGCACGATCCTTCTTGCGAGAGAAGATTTTGGAATTGAAGCAGATGTGACCAGTGACTGTGCACCTCTCTGGGGCAATGTAAAAGCAGTGATGGATGCAACACATGAACTGCATGTGATCCGTGATGCAACCAGAGGTGGAGTCGGAACTGTGCTGTATGAGATTGCAGGACAGAGTCAGGTAGGAATCCGTCTGGATGCTTCGAAGATTCCGGTTGCACCGGAGGTACGCGGCGTATGTGGAATGCTTGGCCTGGAGCCGCTCTATCTTGCGTGCGAAGGACGGCTTGTGATCATGGCACCGAAAGAACAGGCACAGACAATCGTGGATGCATTGAAAGCATGTCCGTATTCTAAAAATGCGGCAATTATCGGTGAAGTGACCGAAGAACAGCCTGGAAAAGTTGTGATGTTGACGGAGATTGGAACGCAGGCATTACTTCCGCAGCCGGGAGGGGAGTTACTGCCGCGTATCTGTTAAGCATGGAAGACAAAGCAGACATAAAGCATGAAAAAGTGAGGAAATCTATGGATACAAGAGTGGCAGTTATTTCGATTATTGTGGAGAATCCGGAAGCGATCGAGACGTTGAATCATCTGCTTCACGAGGCAGGGCAATTTATTATCGGAAGAATGGGAATTCCGTACCGGGAGAAAGGGATTAACATCATCAGCATTGCGATCGATGCACCGCAGGATATGATCAGTACATTATCCGGTAAGATCGGGCGCTGAGCGGGGTATCCACGAAGACGGCATATTCGAATATTATTACGAAAGCAGGAGAATAGAACATTCGGATATTATTTATGAGAGCAGGAGAGCAAGAATAATATGATTAAGATTGCAGTATATGGAAAAGGCGGGATCGGTAAATCAACGACGGTAATCGAACGTTGCCGTGGCGTTGGCAGAAAAAGGCCTGAAAGTGATGCAGATCGGCTGCGATCCGAAAGCCGATTCAACGATCACATTAAGACACGGGGAAGCAGTACCGACGGTACTGGATCTTTTCCGGGAGAAAAAGCAGGATCTGAAATTGGAAGATATGGTGCGGACCGGATATCAGGGTGTGATCTGTGTAGAGGCAGGTGGTCCGACACCGGGACTCGGATGTGCAGGAAGAGGAATTATCACGGCATTGGAAAAATTAAAAGAGACGGGAGCATATGAAGTATATCAGCCGGATGTTGTACTTTATGATGTACTCGGAGATGTTGTATGCGGTGGATTTTCTATGCCGATGCGGAAAGGATATGCGGATAAAGTTTT
>ENA-OQCF01000767-OQCF01000767.1-human-gut-metagenome-genome-assembly--contig:-NODE-767-length-12008-cov-1.750274_pt1 | contig 12008 bp, 9 predicted proteins | sample MGYA00242756_ERZ504573 | MGnify/ENA primary metagenome ERZ504573 (study PRJEB26092, sample SAMD00036240) | human gut metagenome | host: Homo sapiens | study: EMG produced TPA metagenomics assembly of...
ACTACAAAGTTTGTATAAGGCCATAATATAATAAAAGCAGGAACGGAATTTTTCATAATTACTTGCATTGGCATTACTGTGACGTGCAATAAGTTCCTTGCCGCAAGCTTGCATCTCGCCTGTGTCAGATTTGAAGCATATCCGTTCTTATTAAATCTTATTCCACCTATAGTTTCATTTGTTGCACATTTACCGTTCTTATGCACATAGTACATTCTACCATTAAACTCATTCCATCCTGTAACAGGTCTTCCCTTGGCATCAACAAAATACTTTACACCATTAACCTTTACAATTGATTTCTTACCCGGAATTATTCTCTGTGCATTCTTATTAAACAGATAAAAAACTCCTTTAATCTTGTAATGTCCATCATGAGCTGCAACTCCATTGGATTTAAACCAGTAGTATTTACCATTGATCTTTTTCCATTTATTTCTGACTGGTTTATTATTTACGTAATAGCGATATACTTTCCCTTCCTTCAACAGTCCATTTTTAGGCACTGGTGTTGGTTTCGGTGTTGATGTCGGTAATGGCAGTTCCGGTGTTACCTCCGGTGAAGGTGTTATTGTAACTGTCGGCTCACTTCCACCCTCCTGTGACAGGTCAGCTGCATAAGCACTTCCTGCTCCAAATGTAAGTGCTGCCGTCAGCATCATCGCTGTGAGTGTAACCTTCAGTGCTGTAAATCTTTTCCTCTTCATTTTCTATTCCTCCTGAGAAATTTTGCTCGAAGTTTCCTCCCTTCCTTTTGAAATATACTCTTCAGAGTACATTTGAATTTTATATTACAATTATAGTATATTGAAGAGTTCATTTCAATTAATACGACGACTTTTATACAAAAACTTCCAGTTTTTTATAATCAACCTTTCACAAGATTCCACCACTTTTTTCTCTGTCTTTGTACAATTCTTCCATTGGCGCTAACTCCCTTTCAAGATATATCATAGTCTTGTGTGGGATCTTTACCTGTCCGCATATGTAGCTACTTTCCATAACGGAATCGTTGATCTTCACCAGATTCTTATGATCAAAGGAATTAATAATAATCTGCCAATGACACGCTGATACTAATTTACTAACAACTTACTAAAAAAAGAGGCTTCGTTACCACAAAGTTTAACGAAACCTCTTTTTTATATTGCCAAACGTATATTCTCAATCGCCGCATCCATCCTGTCACAGTAACAGTCGCAGATTCTTTCATTTTGGAAATATTCTTCCTGTTTTCTTCATCATAGACACCAATAACCACAAATCCTGCTTTTTTTGCAGTTTCCGCTGCGTGAAGCGCATCCTCAAATACAAGTGTCTCATTCGGTTCTGCCTGCATAGATTCTGCTGCCTTCAGATAGATCAACGGTTCATCTTTTCCTGCACCTGTTTCTGTACAGGTGTAAATCTGCTCAAAATAATCCAGAATCCCGTTTCTTGCAAGTGCTGCTTCTGTCAGTTCCCGGTTTCCAGATGTTGCAACTGTCATCTGTATATTTCTCTCTTTAAACCATTCCAGAGTTTTCTTCACTCCTGGTTTCAACGGTGCTTCAAATCGGTAAAAATCACTTACAATTTTCAGAACCTCTTCTATAATCTGTGAAATAGACTTATCCAACTGGTATTTTTCTTTCATCCAGGCGGCTCCCTGCTCCAGACTCATGGTGTGCAGAGCAGCCCGGAGATTTTTTCTCCGCTGTGATATTCTGACTCGCAAGATAACGTTCTCCAATATCCTCCCACACAGACATAGAATCCAGCAACGTTCCATCTACATCAAAAATCGCTGCCTTCATCAGTCTTCCATCATATGAATCGCATCTACTGTATTATTGTACTGCTCTTCCACTTTTGCCAGAAGTTCTTCACAGCCTTCAGTATCTCTTCCTCTGAGCTTCTCTGTAATATCAAAGCTTGCCTTATACAGATTATCAAATCCAAGGTTCTGGCATACACCTTTTAAGGTATGAGCTGCACGAAAAGCTTCTTCCCCATTTTTCTGTGCCAGATTATCCTTCAGACTCCGGAAACTTCCATCATCCAGAAATTTCTTTGCAAATTTCTTAATAAGAACCTCACTTCTCAGTCTTCCAAGTACACCTTCATAATCTGCACCCATCTGTTCATAACATTCTTTTACTGTCATATTTTTCTCCTCTTTATCCCCATCTGCACTGTTAAACCTGCGTTTTCGCAATGATATTATTATATCACGCCATATAGCTGTTCTCAAGTGCTCTTTCACAAAAGCACCTTGGAATCTTTGTTACTGTTCACACACCACTATAATATAATCAACCCGCCGCAGTGTGATCCTGCCCGGAGGGCTTATTATGCTATAAGAATATTATGGAATGGTTTCCCATAGCATAATAAAGCACTTTCACATGTAATTCTCTCACATATGAAAGTGCTGATATCAGGCAGATGAAATCATCCGCATCACTACACACTATCACAGATTTTATATCCGGATATCATATAATTTTATTTTCTGCCGGTATTATCTGAAAAATCCCTGATTCTCAAAGTACTGGATAAATGGATTCTCACTTTCCTCTGTATCATCGGAGTCCATACTATCCTCACTGTCTGTATCTTCGTCTACATCTTCATCAGCATCTTTTGAGGATTTCTTAGAATCCTTTTTAGATTTCTTACTGTCTTTATCGTTATCATCACTGTCATCAGCATCTGTATTCTCATCCAGAGTTACTTTAACAGTCTCTTCTTTATAACTTGTTCCATGAGGAACCTGCACAGTCAGCTCTACCTCTTCATCTGGTTCATAATAGGAAAGATATTCGATCAGCTGATCACTACTTGAAACAGTTTTTCCATTAAATTCAGTAATAACGCTGTTTGCTTTCAGACCTGCTTTATCAGCAGCTCCACCTTCTGTTACTTTTTTTACAAAAACTCCTGCCGGAATGCCATACATCTGAACTGCCTCAGAACTTACAGAAGAACCTTCGATTCCAAGTACACCATGTTCAGAATCATCCAGTTTATCTCTTGATGTCTCATTCATCAGATTCTGAAGAATGTCAGTCACGTCTGAGATTGCAATTGCATAACCCATACCTTCTACTTCAGTAGAAGCAAGTTTTGCAGAGTTGATACCAACAACCTCACCTTCCATATTCAGAAGAGCACCGCCACTGTTACCAGGGTTGATAGCCGCATCTGTCTGGATCAGGTTTACACCGTCACTGCTGTCATCACTTCCATCTGTTACTGTGTTATTGTCAGAATCCATTCTGCGGTTCTTGGCACTTACGATACCGGTTTGTAACAGACTGTCCATATCCAAGAGCATTACCGATTGCAATTACCTGCTCACCTACCTTCAGATCATCAGAACTGCCAATCTTCGCAATTGAAATGGCATCCATTGTATCATCTTTAACATCATCCAGAGATACAGATACAACTGCAAGATCTCTCTCTTCATCAAATCCCTTTACGGATGCCTCCACTGCATTTCCATCTGTAAATGCAACTGACAATGTATCCGCACCTTCTACTACATGATAATTTGTAGCAATCAGAAGTTCATCATCATTCTTACCAACAATAATACCGGAACCACTGCCCTCTACTTCCTGTTCCTGCTGCTGTGGTGCATATCCATACATTCCATACATTCCGAAGTAATTCTGTACCTCCTGAACTGACTTGGTTGTAATAGATACAATAGATGGAAGTGCTTCTGATGCGATTTCAGACACATCAAGGTTTCCTTTTGCTGTGCTGCCTGTATCTTTTCCGGTATCTGATTTGGAATCACTGGTATCTGCATCTTTCTTCTCGGATTTTGCATATGTCAATGTTGTCTCGTCCTTATTTGAAGCAGCTTCCACTGTTGTGGCTCCGCTCCATCCTGCAAGTTTATTTACTCCCTCAAAACTTCCTGCTGCAAGTCCTCCTGCAAGTACTGCACATAAGCTGAGTGTAAGACCTTTCTTTGCAATCTTTCTGATTTTATCATTTCTGTTATCTTTGTTCATCATAATAAAGTCCCTCCATGAATCTATGTCATTTATCTATGTCATTTATTTATCTCTGTTTCCTTTTGATGCTTTTAAGTATAGGAATGATTTGTGTTCTTTGTGTGGGAAAAATGTGTTTAATTTGTGACAATTTTATACATTTTTAATATGACATCAATTTTTAAAATCAGTCCTGTCTGTCAGTTATATCACTTTCGATACATGGAGGAAATTTTTCCGGTACTATATCCCGGAACCAGTGATTTCCAGTTTCCAACCTGACTTTTTAGTACCTTTTCTGTATATTTCAGGGAATTGGAACTATCCATATTTTTAAAGACATTATACGCTGTTTTCTTTTTCCCATTGGCATCCTTCAATCCCATTGCCAATCCCTGAGCCACCTCATGGGCTTCATCTTTATAGCTTCTTATAATAAATGCATCAATCATTGGATTGCAGGCAGCCTTATAATAGGCCAGTGCAATTGCTGCCGCCTGATTTGCCTGTCCTCCATAAGTGGAAGAAAATCCCTGTTCCGAAAGAATAATCCTTGTATTGGAACCAAATCTGTTTTTCACATAATCTGTAAGTGTCTGGATATTACGCATAGTGATAAACGTGGTGGTGTTCGCATCACTGGTAAACATGGATGCATTTGCACCTGACCAGAACTGTGAATCTGAAAGCGGCTGATTATATGCATGATATGCCAGATTCCAGTTCACATCTTTCTGCATATCAGAAATCTTCGCCGCAAAGCTTTCCAGAGTTGATCTTGCACTATAGCAAATAGTAAAGGCATTTTTCTGATTCCAGCAATTATCCAGACAGATAAATACTTTGGAACTTCCCCGGCTGCTTTTCACTGCATTGTAAAGGCAGCGAAAAGCTTCACTGTACATGGAGATAAATTTTGAAAAACTGACATTCCCTACATAATAATATCCGCTTGCACTGTTTACTTCATTTCCCAGGATCCAGTTACTTATATAACAGTTATTTTTTCCAAACTTCTCTCCCAGATATGCAAACATTGCTTCCATAGTCTGTCTAGTTGTGCTGTTATCTGTGTTCCATCCATAATAAGCTGTTTCTGCATAAGGACTGTTTCCCGTAATAAAGCTCTGCGTACTGGCATTCCTGTCAATACTGATCTGTGCCGTCACCTGGATTCCCTTTGCATTACATTGCTGAACAAGATATACATATCCGTACAGACCATTAAAATGATATGTTTTCCCATTATATTTATATGTTTCCACACCACTGTCTTTTCGCATCAGGTCTGAAATATATAAGTTAAAAAATACTGTTTTTGGATTTTGTATCTGTCAGCTCGTTGATATCTGTAGCCTGAATTCCTTTTTTGGTCCCCGGAACAAAATATGCTGCTGTATTTGTACTGAGTTTCTCCGGATTGCTGACATAGCTTTTCGGACTGATCACACTATACGCAGATTTAGATTTTTTTATCCCTATGGAATTCCATTCTGCATATTCCGGATGTCCGGAAAATGTTCAGCTTAAATGTGATCTTCCCTTTTGCCTTCTCCGGCTTCTTTACTTTACCCACCGTTTTTTTCACTTTACCGGAATTAGAATCTACATACACCAGATAGTAATAACCATCCGAACTTTTCACATAATTTGAAACAGTTGCGGATACAGTGATGGTATTCGCCTTTGTTCCTTTTAAATAATCCAGTGATGCAGCTTTCGCCGAAGGACTGATTTCCTTTGTCCATTTTGCATATAAAGTAAGGGAACCTTCTGAACCCTTTTCAATCACGCTTATCTGATTTTTATACTTACTGTCTGTATACCATCCCACAAAATGATATCCGGAACGCGTCGGCTTTTTAAATTTAATCTCATCTTCTGAAGTATAAGTTTTGGGATTAGCAGTATTATTTTTTCCTTTATTAAGTTTATATGTGATTTTATATTCGGATGCTTTCTCCCAGATTGCATACAGGGTTATTGCTGTTGTATCTCCTGCTGCAATAGCCTTATCTGTAGATATATCCGGACTTGTTCCATCATTTTCTGTGTCTGATATCTGCATTTCTGCCTTATCAGTTTTTTCTTCCCATGATGCGCTGTCCGTCTGTGCCACATCATTTTCTTCCTGCATCACATCTTTTTCTGGTTTTATTTCTTCTCCGACTTCTGTCCTCTCACTGGTTTCCTGAGCCTGCTTTGCCATATCTGCTGTTTCAAGAAGTTTCTTAATAGAATCTCCCGGTTTATAAGTTTCACCGGTTCCATCTTCTTTCGTATTCCACTCTTTAAAAATGTAACCTGTCTTTCCCTTCAGTGCTTCCGGTACTTTAGCAGTATCCGCATCTGCATAGGGTATCACATATGTTTTTTCCAGTTTACCATCACTGTAAAGCAGAATGTTATAACCTTCCGCACTCTGTCCGGCATTTACTGAATCTTCTGTCTCTGACTGTTCCGGTTCCTGATCTTTTAACTCTCCTGTTCCAAACTCATCTCCACTGTTATTCTCATCAGATATTTTATTTCCTGACTCACTTCCTGTCTCATATCCGGCACCATCTTCAAAAACATCTGCTGCTGATTCAACACTTCCTGCCGAAAACTCTGAAGCCCACAATGTCTGCGGTATACAAGACGGAACTATCATAGATACCGCCAGTCCCATTGCTATAAACTTTTTCCATTTTTTCATATTCGTCTTCCTTTCTCTTTTTACATTTTACGGAATTGTTGTAACTATCCAGTATTCCATTTTCTTCATTTTCCTCCTGTCTTACAGTATAACATTTGAAAAATCCACAGACAACAAAAGACTGTCAAAATCAGGACACTAATATGTGATTTTCCTGATTTTAACAGTCTTTTATAAAATTTCCAAACTGCCTGTAACTACCCGGCAGTTTAACCGAATCAAGTAAGTCCCCTGCGGAGGTTGCGAAAAGCAATAAGCAGTGGTGGGGACTCGCATACAAATGATTATGCCACTGCTACATCTTTTTCCTCCGCCTTGAAATAAAAAAATTTATCCTGCAAGATTGTTTCAGGAATTAACATGTCGACACATTAGAGCGTGTCTGAAAAATCATTCCCGCAATCTGCACGCCCCACTTTGCGGTATATTTTGTCCGAATTCGGTTGTCGTAGCCCATGAATTTTGGCAAGTAAAGATTATCTGAAAACTGAAAAAATAGGTATAAAAAATAAATATAGGGCTGTTGCAATGACGGAAAATAAGGTATGATATCTGCAGAAGCATGTTACACGTTTCTATAACCCGGGTGAAGTAAATGAAAAAGGCAATAATCTGTTGAGATATCTTCACCGGATAGACACAAAATCATTTGGAGAAAGTTATATGAAAAAGTTTAAGTTAAATGTACAGAGACATATCTGCATTTTATTATGCCTTATTTTATATATTACTGTGCTTCCCCTTCCTGTATCAGCAGAGGAAGCAAAATCCAAAACAGTCAGAGTAGGCTGGTATGAGGGAACCTATAATACCACAGGACCAGACGGTCAGAGGAGAGGTTACAGCTACGAATACCAGCAGGCAGTAGCTGCGCATACCGGATGGAAATATGAATATGTGGAGGGAAGCTGGGCAGAACTGATGAGCATGCTGAAAAATGGACAGATCGATCTGCTGGGAGGCATTTCCTATACAGAGGAACGTTCCACTTCCATGCTTTTTTCAGAATTGCCTATGGGAGAGGATAAATATTACCTGTATGTGGATACTTCTAATACAGATATCTCCACTTCAGATCTGACTACATTAAATGGAAAAAGAATCGGTATGCTGCCGAATGCACTTCCTGCCGAAATGTTCCATGAGTGGGAGAAAAGTCATGGAGTGAACACGCAGCAGGTTGATATTACCGGTGCAGATGATATTCGTCAGAAATTGAAAAATCATGAAATTGACGGATTTGTTTTAAATGAATCTCCACAGTGGGAAAGAGACGATATTTCACCAGCTATTCTGATTGGTGGCTCCTATAACTATTTTGCAGTCAGCAAAACGCCCGGATCTGAAAGAAGAGCTGGATCAGGTAATGCAGAAGATAGAGAGGGAGAATCCTTTTTATAAAGACGATCTTTATAAAAGGTATCTCTCCGCAAATTCCCTTGAAACTCTTACGGATGAGGAGCAGAACTGGCTGGAACAGCATGGGGCGGTCCGGATTGGATATCTGAAAAATGATGTGGGTATCAGCCTTGTGGATACGGAGTCAGAGAAACCGGTAGGAATTATTAACGATTATATTAGTCTGGCTTCTGGCTGTCTGGGAGAAAAAAACATAGAATTTCAGTTGACAGGCTTTGATTCTCAGGAGGAAGAACTGCAGGCATTAAAGGATAGCAGGATTGATATGATTTTTCATATGAATCAGAATCCATATGAAGCTGAGCAAAACGATGTTATATTGTCAAATACTGTTTTTGAAGTCAATGTTGCAGTACTCACCGGTGTTAAGAAGTTTGATGAAAATAAAGAGAATACAGTAGCAGTGAGCAGGAATAACCTGCTGGGGAAGTGGTATATTTCTTTTAACTATCCTTTCTGGAAAATAAAGGAATATGACTCATCTGCTGAGGCCGATAAAGCAGTTCAAAGTGGAGAGGCAGACTGCTTTGTTGCGAAGGCAGGACAGTCATTAAAGACACTGGAGGACAGCAAAATGCGCAGTATTTTTCTTACGAAATCCGGCGCTTCCTGCTTTGCGGTCACCAGGGAAAACACAACATTAATGAATATCCTGAACAAAACCATTCAGACTCTGCCTGATTCCAGACTTTCCAGTCAGTTTTGCGTATATGAAAACGCACCTGGCAAGGTTACTCTGGCAGAATACATAAAGGATAATCTGTGGGTAGTTTCCATTTGGTTTGTAAGTGTGGTCTTGATTATTGTATGGATTATAGTTTATCTGCTGATACAAGCGAGAAAAGCCCAGATTCAGGCAGAAAAGGCGAATGCCGCCAAATCAGATTTCCTTTTCAATATGTCTCACGATATCCGGACACCCATGAATGCCCTGCTGGGATACAGTGAGCTGATAAAAAGGAAACTGACTGATCCGAAACTTCTGGATTATCAGGAGAAGATGGAACAGTCCGGAAATCTGCTGCTGTCTATTATCAATAATGTGCTGGACATGGCCCGGATTGAAAGCGGTAAGGTGGAACTGGATGAAGATTATGTGAAAATCAGAGATATTTATCAGGGAATTTACAAAATTTTCCAGGCGGAAGCGGAGAAAAAAGGTATTCACCTTAAGATGGAATATGATGTCAAGCATGAGCACGTAATCTGCGATGAGACGAAGAACAGGGAAATTTTCCTCAATCTGATCAGTAATGCGGTAAAATATACAGCTTCAGGGGGAAGAGTTACCATAAGGATCACAGAGCTTGACTGTGACAGGAAAGACTATGTGCGGATACGGACTCAGGTAATTGATACAGGTATCGGAATGAGCGAAGAATTCCTTCCATCTCTCTTTGAGGCTTTTGCCAGGGAACGAAATACAACAGACGGAAAGATTGCGGGAACAGGTCTGGGAATGCCGATTATAAAGAAGTATATTGATATGATGTACGGAACTATTGAAGTAGAAAGTAAGCAGGGAGAAGGAAGTAAATTTACAGTTACCCTGGAATACAGGATTGCTGATAAGAGTTACTATGAACGGGCTACGGAAAAATTTTCAGATATGGATGAAACCAGGATCAGCGGAAAACATATTTTGCTTGCAGAGGATAATGATCTGAATGCAGAAATCGCAGAGTTTATCCTGGAGGATATGGGACTTATAGTTGACCGTGTTGAGGATGGAGTTCAATGTGTGTCAAGGATAGAACAGAAACCGGCAGGCACCTATGACCTGATCCTTATGGATATTCAGATGCCGAACATGGATGGCTACAGGGCAACTGAGATGATCCGCGGACTGTCAGATAAAGACAAAGCCACTATTCCAATCATTGCCATGACAGCCAATGCCTTTGAGGAAGACAGAAAAAAGGCACTGGCAAAAGGAATGAACGGACATATTGCAAAGCCTGTTGATGCAGAAAAAGTTGAGAAGACTATTTGTTCGGTTTTAGGCAGCCAGAGTGAACAGTAACGCGACACGTTAAAGTACAGAACAGGTATTCGCTTGCTCTGTACTTTTTTTATATGGGATGATATACTGAAAATATAACCATATTAAACATATTTCAATTTTTGATAAGTGAAATTTGATTAAAACAGGAGAATATTATGGATCATTTTGAATTGCATTCCGAGTACAAGCCAACTGGAGATCAGCCTCAGGCAATTGAACGTCTGGTCAGAGGCTTTAAAGAAGGCAACCAGTTCGAGACTTTACTGGGTGTCACAGGCTCCGGTAAGACCTTCACTATGGCGAACGTCATCGCCCAGCTAAACAAACCAACCTCATCCTCGCCCACAACAAAACTCTCGCGGCGCAGCTTTACGGTGAGATGAAAGAATTCTTCCCTGAGAACGCAGTGGAATATTTTGTCTCCTATTATGACTACTATCAGCCGGAGGCTTATGTCCCGTCTTCAGACACCTATATTGCCAAAGATTCCTCCATCAATGACGAGATTGACAAGCTCCGTCTCTCTGCCACAGCCGCAATGTCAGAGCGGAAAGACGTAGTGGTCATTTCCTCCGTTTCTTGTATCTACGGACTGGGTTCCCCTCAGGAATTCTTTGACATGATGATTTCCCTGCGTCCGGGAATGACCAAAGACCGGGATGAGGTAATCCGGGAACTGATCGACATTCAGTACACCAGAAATGAGATGGACTTCCACCGAAGCACCTTCCGTGTCCGTGGAGATACTTTGGAAATTTTTCCTGCCAACAGCTCCGATACAGCCGTGAGAGTAGAATTTTTCGGAGATGAGATCGACCGTATTTCAGAAATTGATGTACTGACAGGAGAAATCAAATGCCAGCGTTCTCATATCAGCATCTTCCCTGCATCCCACTATGTAGTGCCAGCAGAACAGATCCAGAGAGCAGCTGTAGCAATAGAAGAAGAATTAAAAGAACGTGTAGAGTATTTCAAAAGCGAAGACAAGCTTCTGGAAGCCCAGCGAATCTCAGAACGCACCAATTTCGACATTGAAATGATGAAAGAAACCGGATTCTGTTCAGGAATCGAAAATTATTCCAGACATCTGTCAGGATTAAAGCCCGGACAGCCGCCATACACACTGCTGGACTATTTTGGAGATGACTTCTTACTTATTATAGATGAATCTCATATCACAGTACCTCAGGTAGGAGGAATGTATGCCGGTGACCAGAGCAGGAAGCAGACACTGGTAGACTACGGATTCCGGCTTCCTTCAGCCAAAGATAACCGCCCCTTAAGCTTCGAGGAATTCGAATCCAAACTGGATCAGGTCATGTTTGTATCTGCTACTCCGGGACAATATGAGTATGATCACGAACTCCTCCGCGCAGAACAGATCATCCGTCCAACCGGACTTCTGGATCCGAAGGTAGAAGTCCGCCCCATTGAAGGACAGATTGACGACCTGATCGGGGAAGTAAACAAAGAAGTGTCAAAGAAACACAAAATCCTGATTACCACTCTCACCAAACGAATGGCAGAAGACCTGACAGAATATATGAAAGAAGTAGGAATCAGAGTCCGTTACCTCCATTCCGATATCGATACCTTAGAGCGTGCCCGCATCATCCGGGATATGCGTCTGGATGTTTTTGATGTTCTGGTAGGAATCAACCTCCTTCGAGAAGGCCTGGACATCCCGGAGATCACCCTGGTAGCAATCCTGGATGCAGACAAAGAAGGTTTCCTCCGTTCCGAAACCTCCCTCATCCAGACCATCGGACGAGCTGCCCGAAACAGTGAAGGCCATGTAATCATGTACGCAGACAATATGACCCGATTCCATGCACAAAAGCCATCACCGAAACCAACCGCCGCCGAACCATCCAGGAAGCCTATAACAAAGAAC
>ENA-OQCF01000769-OQCF01000769.1-human-gut-metagenome-genome-assembly--contig:-NODE-769-length-11978-cov-8.639777_pt1 | contig 11978 bp, 7 predicted proteins | sample MGYA00242756_ERZ504573 | MGnify/ENA primary metagenome ERZ504573 (study PRJEB26092, sample SAMD00036240) | human gut metagenome | host: Homo sapiens | study: EMG produced TPA metagenomics assembly of...
TGTAACAGAAGATGTTTTTGAAACACCGTGGTTAAGGCGGTTGTTGGAACTGAAAGACATTGAAGAATTAGACAGAGATATTATTGTGGAAATGATAGACCAGATAACAGTTTATGAAAACCGCAAACTTAAAATCTCATACAACTTCGGAAATGAACTGGAACATTTATTTTCAAGCGTTTACTGTGAGGACTTGGAGAAAAAGGCTATCTAATCTCAATACATTTCTAACTCCCCATATATACTGGGGAATACATATCACAATTTGCGTAAACTACAACCAGCACATGGTGGAAGTGATCCCGGTAAGATTTCCACCTCCGGCGTCATGGAAAAGGATGTCAACCTCAGTATTGCAATGGCTCTTAAACAGCTGTTTGAAAACAGAGGCTTTACTGTTGTCATGACCAGAACCACCGACTGCGACCTCGCCCCGGATAATTCCAAGCATCCAAAGACAGATGATCTCACAAAGAGAACTGCCCTGATGTCTAAAAGCAATGTGGCAGTCAGCATCAGTATCCATCAAAACAGCTTTGAGGACAGTTCAAGCTGCGGTCCACAGGTATTCTATTATGAAGCCTCTGATGCAGGAAAAGAGCTCGCATCCTCTGTTCTTGGAGCTTTAAACACTTCTCTTTGTGTCGCAAAGCCACGAAGCATTAAGCCCAATAAAGAATACTTTATACTTAAAAAATCCACATCCCCGACCGTAATCGTAGAATGTGGATTCTTGAGTAATCCTGCTGAGACACTTCTTCTTACTGACAAAAACTATCAGGATGACCTGGCACATGCAATATATATCGGTGTTACAGACTATCTTGCGCAATCACCCTCTGGACATTTACAATAAACTGCTCTGCGATGTGATATAGTCTGGTTGTCTGGACACTTTCACCGCCATCAAGCTGCTTTTTTGTCTCATTATCTGACTCAGTATTCGATTTCATATCTGACATCTTAGACTCTTTTGCAGATATATCATGCTCCAGTGCCACATCTATGCGCACACGCTGTTCACCATCACTTATTCCTGCCTCAAACATAGTGATATTGTCTTCAAACAGCTTTTTAGTCTGCTCATCGTCTGTGACTATCATAGCAGATACTGAGTTTTCCTTTGCCTCAAAATATGCAGCTACCCTGCCGCATTTTTTATCCTCAAGGAATATGTCAACCAGTCCCTTTTTATCTTCACCTCTTACTATGCGAAGCTTCATACCTGTGACCCCGTCTGCAGTCTCTATTGGTACAATATAGTTTTCCTGTCTCGACATATTTGAAGCTATCCTTAGCTGACTGCATAATAGCTTCATCTGTCTGAGGTCTATTGAACCTGTGTGCCTATCCTCTATAATCATCGAATCCATAACATGCTCTGCTGTATCAGCCAGCGTTTCCTGCGCCTGCGCAAGCTCCTTTGGATTTTTGACCGACTCAGAAAACCGTCTGAGAGTCTCATCCAAAAGAGCCCTTGCCGTAGCACTGTCTCCACGCTCCCAGAGATTTCTTACTGCCTCTGACGGATTTTTCATTAGCCGTGACGCAGCCATGAGGTTTACCGCGGTTGTTTTTACATCATATTTCTCTAGAAAAGCATATACGTTCTCAGGCACCGAAACTGCCTGATTGAACTGTCTTAGCTGTTCTGTGGCATATTGCTCTGACAGTGCGTTATCCTCGCCTGCCTCATATACAGCCTGCCTTAACTGCTCCGGAGTCATATCAAGCCAGCTGTCATACTGCACAAACTCCATTTTCTCAGGTGAAAGTGTATCAAGCACATCCCTTAGGCAGTTTGTATGATATGCGCTTTCTATCTGTGAGTCAATTTTAATGCCCCTGCTTACACTGTCCACTCCGGCAAAGGTATCGTCCACCTTATAGTCCATGGCACTCTTTCCTCGTACCCGGACCGCTGTAAGCAGATTTTTCATTGTAATATCTGCTCCCTGATTAACAAGTGAGCCTATCACAGCACCATCTGACTGCTCCACCTGTGAAATAAGCCTGTATATGCCTATATACGAGTCTCTTTCCTCCTCTGAGATTTCATTTTTCTTTTCAAGCTTCCAGAGAAACTCGCTGAATTTCTCATCCCTTTCGTCAGGATTTTCTGATTTTATCCGTCTGGCAGTGTCACTTATGTCACTCATGCTCATATCAAGCGGTGATATGCCTCTTTTTATCATCTCAATCGTCACCGCCGGTGTCATATCGCTGAATGCTCTCTGCACCTGCTCATCTACAGACTTTATTTGCTTTATATTGTCCTCTGTGATCTCGGTACTGTTGTACGCAAGTATCCGCACAGCCCTGCGATTGCTTTCAGATGTATCTATCTGAAGCTCTTTAAGTATATCATCCACATTCTGAAATGCTTTTGATATACTGTCTCCCATATCTGCCCGCGGTGATGTCATAAGAGTCTCATATCCTGAGGCTGCTGCTTCTAATGACTGCTTCATTGCTTTGCCTGCTGTATACAGCTCATACACAGTGTCATCAGCGGATTCCAGGGTCAGTACATAAGCCGGCTGCTGCTTCAGCTGATTGAAAATATCACATACATTATTGTACATACGTACCCTATCATCAGATGCCTCTACACTGCTCTCACCAAACAGCGCTCCGTAGTATTTATTTTCCTGCTGCTTAAGCAGCTCCACTACACGTTCAATAGGCTCTGTGTCTATTGAAACTCCTTTTTTTATGAGTGAAAGGTTGGCTTCTGCTGTCATGGAAAGTCTCGCTTCCTCAAGCTTTCTTTGAGCTGTCACAAGCCTTGCTTCCCGGCTGTCTGTAATCTGATTATCCGCAGCTTTATTTGCTGAGGCTTGCGATGCTGCACTATCCTTGCCCCTTGCAGCTATAAGCTTTGACAGATTCTCTATCGTGACAGGTATGTTATCTGACTCTAATGTGACAATGTCATCTGCGGTCGCCTCACCTAATACATCACAGGCTTTCTTTGCCATGTCAAATGTCAGACCATCTTGTGACATAGTGGCATCTGTAGCCTTTTTTCCCATTGCCAGTGCTTCTGTCACTGCCCTTGCATAAAAATCACTGCTCACATTTTCTCCTGCTGCGGTAATGCCGTCTATCTGATTCGCAAGCAGCACATTATCAGGTGTAACGGCTATATCTTCATCTATCAGCCATCTGCACTGATTCAGATTCTCATCACTACTGTCTATATGAGCTTCCTCTAATATCTGTTTAAGCTGTGGCTTAAGCTCCTCAAACAGCTCATCTGATATCTCCGTCATTTTGGTTTTCTGCCTGTAATCTTGTACCTGACTGCTGCTGTACGTAGCCTTGTATACATTGGAAACCGTCGGATTCATGTTATTTCTGACCAGATATGCCTTTGTCTCATTGGATATATTTGTAAGGCTCTTTGCCCGGTCTATGGCATCTGTACCTGCCTTTATATTGTCATCTGTAGCAGGAATATCATATGCTTTCATCTGATTGACAAGCATGGCCGCTTCAGTCTGGCTTCCCGTGATGTCTGTGAGCTGCTCCATGCTCATATCATCTCCATATATGGATATATCTACACCTGCCTTTGCCAGCACTGCTTTTATCTTATCGGTCTCAGTGACAATGACATCGTAGCCGTCATCCTTTGCAGCTTTGTAATCATCACTCGTGGTGGTGCTTGCAGTGACAATCATATCATTTCGCCTGTTTTCTGAGGTCTGATTCATGTCATTTAGCAGATTTTCTGCCATATCTGTGTCATCGCTGTTCCCGGCTTCATTTTTAGCCTGTGGTCTTGCATATATCGTATCCGACATATCAACAGAGTTTGACGAACCGACAACAGCCGCCTTTTTTGACATATTGTCACTACTGTCTGTCTTTATGTAGTCTGACACACGCATACCCGTTGTCATGTCATTTATGGTTTTTGTGTCCGTATTTTTCGTATCTGTGCTTTTATTAATCAAATTCTCTATCTGCATATTTCCTGCTCCGTGCCCTGCATATATACCATCTCTGCAGCCTTTATTTATGGATATTCTTACTTCGTACTTTTGTGGTCCTGAATAGTTATCTTTTTACTATATATCGACATATAATACACAAAAATAAAGACCGCGCCTTAAATTGGCGCGGTCCTTTACCCTGCTGTTTACCGGTATATTAGTATTTAAATACAGCAACTCCGTAAGGCGCAAGTGGATAAGCAAATGAAAATGGTCTGCCGTCACACTCTGATTTGACTGCCTTATAGTCCAGCTTCTTATATGACTGTTTTGCTGCCTTGCCTCTGCCCTTTGCAGCCTTCTTTACAGGCTCTTGTACCGTTTTGCCTGTAAACTTAGGATCCTCACTATCTAAAACAAGCTGATATGTCTTGTGCTTTGGCACTCCGACTCTGTAATCAGGTCTCTCTACCGGTGTGAAATTGATGACAAAGAGCATATTATTCTTGCCATCCTTGCTCTTTCTGATAAAGCTGAAGATGCTTCTGTCTGCATCGTTTGCATTTATCCATTCAAAGCCTTCCCAGCTTGAATCCAGCTCATACAGACAGCGGTTTTTCCTATAGAGGTGAAGCAGCTCCTTTACCCAGTTCTGGATCTTTTTATGCTCCGGATTCTCAAGCAGATACCAGTCGAGTTCTCTTTCCTCACTCCACTCCTGCTTCTGTGCAAACTCCTGTCCCATGAAAAGAAGCTTCTTTCCACAGTGCCCCATCATAAATGCATATCCTGCCATGAGGTTCTTGAATTTATCCCCTTCTAAGCCCGGCATTTTGTTGAGCATAGAACACTTCAGATGTACCACCTCATCATGTGACAGTACCAGAATATATTTCTCACTCTCATTATAGCTCATCGCAAATGTCATCTTGTTGTGGTTATTTTTACGGAAATATGGATCCAGCTTCATATAATCAAGGAAGTCATGCATCCATCCCATGTTCCACTTGTAGCTGAAGTTCAGTCCGTCTTCCTCTACCTTGCCTGTTACCTTTGGCCATGCGGTAGACTCTTCGGCTATCATTACAGTTCCGTGATTTCTTCCAAGTATGAGTGTATTGATATGCTTGAAAAACTCTACTGCCTCGAGGTTCTTATTTCCTCCAAACTTGTTTGGCACCCACTGTCCGTCGTTCTTTCCATAGTCAAGATAAAGCATTGACGCAACTGCATCCACACGGAGTCCGTCTACGTGGTAATTTTCTATCCACATCAATGCACTTCCGATAAGGAAGTTCTTTACTTCATTCTTACCGTAGTCAAATATCTTTGTGCCCCAGTCGGGATGCTCTCCCTTTCTTGGGTCTGCATACTCATATGTGGCTGTTCCGTCGAAATTGGCAAGTCCATGCGCATCCTTTGGGAAATGTGCAGGTACCCAGTCGAGGATTACTCCGATATTATTTTTATGGCACTGATCAACAAAGTATGCAAAATCCTCAGGCTCTCCATACCTCGATGTAGGTGCATAGTAGCCTGTCACCTGATATCCCCATGAGCCATCAAACGGATACTCTGAAATACCCATAAGCTCAATATGTGTATATCCCATAGTTTTTACATATGATATGAGTGATTTTGCAAGCTCCCTGTATGTATAAAAACCCTCATCATCCCTGCCCGGATGTCTCATCCATGAGCCCGGATGGCACTCATATATAGCCATAGGTGAAGAATATACATCAGCATCTGACTTTGCTGCTCTCTTATCCATCCACTCTTTGTCAGTCCATGTGAAGTGCTCGATATCTGTGATGATTGACGCTGTTCCCGGACGAAGCTCTGCGTAGTTTGCGTATGGATCCGCCTTGTACAGCTTATCACCCTGTTCAGTGACTATAATAAACTTATACATCTGACCCTTTTGCGCTCCCGGTACAAAAAGCTCATACACTCCCATGGTTTCCGGCTCTACACGCTTCATCTCATGACTGGTCTCATTCCAGTCGTTAAACTCACCAAACACGTATACTTCCCTCGCATGTGGCGCCCAGACGTCAAAGCACACTCCTTTTTTTCCTTTGCGCTCAGCTAAGTGAGCACCCATCTTCTTGTAGATATCATAGTGTGTTGCCTGACCAAACAGGTAACAATCCATTGCTGTAAAATTACACATATATATACCCCCCATAAGTATTTATTTTTCCCTGAAATGATCCTCTTTGAGTACAATTCGGTCATCATCTGTATATCGCCTGGCTGTCAGAATACTTATAGCCTTCTTAAGTCCGCTGTGAGCCTCCCTGTCTATGGCCTCGTCAATTATATCCTTGACCTCTGTCAGAGTGGTAGCCTGGTCTATCCTCTCAATATTGCTGATTCTGTTATGCAATGCCAGAATAGCCATCTCATCTATCTTGTACCCAAGCTCTGCAGAGTACGATTTGGCAAACAATACGAGTTCATCATTTGTAAAAATAGGAACCGATATCTTTTCCGTGAACTTGGATGCAAAGCCCTCATCCATTGAGAGAGCCTTCTTTATACCCTTTGATGTATCCTCAAGTATATAGAGTGTTCCTGTAATATCATGCTCCATCAAAAATGATAGCTGGGCAGCTATGCTGCGGTCGATATCACCGGCTCTTTCTATGATGAGACAGCCTCCTGTTATCTTTCTGACTACCTGCTGCACATCCTTTTTATTGAGTGCGGCAGCATCAATCTTGCCCATCTTTCCTGTAAGCTGTTCACCATCTTTTTGTAATACCTTTATAAAGCTTGTAGCAAGCATTGTCTTTCCGCAACCCTGCTCTCCCTGTATAATGAGGTTGCCTGTGGATGCGTTTTCTTTCCTGTTGAAATGATCAAGCACTGCATTATATGCCTTGCAGATCTGATCCTCCATACCCTTTACCGGTATGAAATATGAAAATATAGCTTTCTGTTCGCTTGTAAGCTCTTTTATATGTTTTGTTTCTTTCAATTTCGAGTCATCTTCTTCGCTGTCTAAATCCTCCGGCAATGAAATATCCGGCATTTTTCTTGTCTTAGCCATATCCAGCTTCTTCTCCAGTCCCGGATTTTTTGCTGTCATCTTGGCTATTTCCTGCTCGATAAATGATGTCACATGATCAAAATCTCTCTTCTCAGAAACGTTTTCTTTCTCCTGTGAAGCCTCATCATCTGATGTATCATCATCGACATTTAACATATCATCTGTTATTTCAGGCATCATGGTAGTCGGCTGCATGAGTATCTCGTCTTTCTCAGACTCCTCTGCCATAATTATATCCTCCGGCTCTCCAACCGGTTCCTTGGCTTCATCTGCAGCATCTTCAGGTGCTTCCTGTGACTCCTGCACTTCGTCTATAGCCTCTTCCGGTGCTTCCTGTGACTCCTGCACTTCGTCTATAGCCTCTTCCGGTGCTTCCTGCGGCTCCTGTACTTCATCCACAGTCTCCTCTGCATAAAGCTCCTGCATATCCGGTTTCTGCTCTTCTTCAGGCTCCTTCACGGCAGCTTTCTGCTCTATAATATCAACCGGGACCTTCAAATACTCCTCCTCAAGAAGTTCCTTCGGAGTGACACCTGCATCCAGCTTTGGAATGACATCATTTAGTCTCTCCATGATGTCTCCTGCCTCCTGAAGTGCTCTTGCCTTAGCTGACTCAAGCTTCTGCTGCTCAGCCTCTTTAAGTGCAATTTCAGCCGCATGTCTGGTCTTTTCCCATTCTTCAAGCACATCCTGTATAGACATCTGTCCTGTAATCTGATGCTCAAGCTGAGTCTTTTCACTCATGACCATAGACATCTGTCCGTCAGCGTCTTCACCCAAAAGCTCCTTGAAATTCAACTTAAGTGAACCATCTATCTCTTCATCTGTAGCGATATGCTCTGTCTCTTCCGGCTGCTGTACATACTCTTCCTGCTCCTTTTCGAGCTTGAGATAAGGAATATCCTCAACTATCTTTTTGATGGTATCCATCGTATCAGCAACTTCATTCTTGCCCTTGGCCTCCATGATCTGCTGCATACCCTTGGCAATCTCCTGCTGTAAATTTACAGTATTGAACTTCTCCTGATTTACAGTAATCTGCGGAATAGTTACGTCATCATGCACTATCTCTCCGCCCTTTACCATCTCCATGGCACCTATCTCAGTGACCTCAGCCTCATCCTTTATCTTAGCCGGCTTTTCCTTCTCTGCCTTGAATCGTCTGTACTTTTCCTCCTGAGCCTTGGTAAGTGGCTGATAAAGCATCTTAAGCTCCAGCGCACGCTCCACATATGGTCCGTCTCCGAACCACAGAATGAGCTCATCGCAGGCATCTATACACTTATCGGCTTTTCCGGCCTTGTGGTATAGATATGCAAGCTCATATGCCCACTCCTCAGTGTATTCTTCATCCTTGTACTCTTCAAGAATAGTGATAAGCTCATCAAATGAAGCTCCCTGCCCTTTTTTGATGGCATATCTTAATACATACTTCATATCATCATGAGGCGCTATCTCAACAAACTCATCATAATACTCTGTAGCAGCATCATAATCCCCCATCTTGATGCGACCTCAGCCAGTCTGTATATAATCATCCTGCCGATTGGTGAACGGTCATAGGCCATTAAAAGTATGTCCCTTGCATCCTGGTATCTTTCGGCCTTCTCGTAGATTTCGCCGATTTTAACGAGTGTATTTACATTTTTAATTTTGTTCCAATTTATGCTATCCGCAATCTCTGCTGCGCTCATATAGCCCTCCTCGGCGCTTAGGGCTTTTATCTGATCCAGCTTGAGATTGTATTCGTATTTATCCACTTATTTCACCTACTCGTATTTAAGCTTATTATTTTTGGTATCTACGCCTGTTGTCTTTGTATAATCCCTTGTGTCCTCAGGAAGCTTCTTTTTCCTGAGAGCATAATTAACAACTCTTTTCACAATATAGTATATCACAGCAAAGGTTGGAACACCAAGTAACATTCCAAGAAAACCAAACATTCCTCCGCCGATTAGTATGGCAAACATAACCCAGAAGGTCGAAAGACCGGTAGATGAGCCAAGTATCTTAGGCCCTATTATATTGCCATCCACCTGCTGCAGCACGACAATAAATATCAGAAGATAAAGCGCATGCCACGGACTCTGAATTACTACTATGAGTAACGATGGAATTGCACCGATAAACGGTCCGAATACCGGAATCACATTTGTGACGCCGATAATCACTGCAACGAGCACCGATGATGGAATCCTTAAAATCAGACATCCGAAATATGCAATCACACCTATAATCAGTGAATCTATAATCTTACCGCTTATGAAGCCTCCAAAAATCTCATTTGTCTTTCTGATCGTCTCAATGATGATATTGCCTGTCTTTGGCTTGCAGACAGCATATATTATCTTTTTGCTCTGTCCTGCGAGAGTCTCCTGAATACTCATCACATAGACCATCACGATTATTCCGATAATAAAATTAAATAAGCCTCTGACTACCGAAATCACACCGGTTGTAATCTGTGCAACATACTTCTGTGCCTCAGGAATCAGCTTTTCTGTGGCATAATCCTCAATGTAGTCGGTTGCATTCTGTAAACCTGTGCTCGCGAGCTCAGCAATTTTGCTGTCCCCGAAATTGCCGTTCTTTATCATGTTGATGAATGCCGCAACATCATTTGGCAGTGTCTTCATAAGTCCCGATATACTTGCTATGACAGAAGGCACAATAGCCGCAATGAGGAGCGAAATAATTGCTACAAGAATAATAACCGAGCCTGTGATTGCAAGAGCTCTTGAAACCTTTCGCAGCTTGCTTTCGCTTTTCATCTTTTTGGAAAGAAGCTTTTTAAAGCATCTTTCCAGCCACAGCATGACAGGATTCATCAGGTATGCAAGCACAAGTCCCATTATAATAGGCATTGCTGCCGCAAGCAGCTTGCTCCATATGCCTGCAAAGCCCTCAAATCTGTACAGTGCAAAGAAAAACAGTATACTGACTGCAAACGTGACAAATACCATGACACCTATTCTGATCAGATGTGGCCATTCCTCACGCCCCAGGTGCGAATTCTGCTTCGCACCCTTATCTGCATTTATCTCAATGTTTGATTTTTTACCAGCTTTTCCGGTTTCTTCCATCGGATTAAACTCTCCTTATTTACGATTATAGTTGATGAGACATCCCTTTAATATTATTTCTCTTTCATCATCTGTGAGCTCACCCATCTTCAGTGTAAATGGCTTTAATTCACCATCCTTGACAACATATGCCTCAAACTCCGTCTTTGCATCCTCGATTTCCTTCTTGATTCCCGGAAGGAAGATATAGTCGAGGTTGTGGAACGGAAGCTCTCCCTCATCGATGATGAATGGAAGCATTCCCCAGTTGATAAGGTTTGAACGGTATCTCTTTGTGGCATACTCGTTTGCGATATTTGCCCAGCCTCCGAGTACCTTCTGGCAGCTGGCAGCCTGCTCTCTTGCTGAGCCGTCACCCGGCTTAACAGCAAAAATTGTGCTTCCGAAGCCCATATTCTCATGGCTTGCCTCAGGGAATTTTTTCTTTACTACTCCCATGATTTCAGCAACCTCAGGAACAGCCTTTCCTGCGCACTCACCACTCTCTATAGCCTTCTGGGCCTTCTGGATTTCCTTTGCTCTGCCTACATACTCAGGATCCTTTCTTGAAAGTGCGAACTCTGCAAGTCCAAGAGGGTTTGAACGATATGAAGATGTCTCTCCTGAAGGAATGAGCTCATCTGTTGTAGTAACAGGATCATGAATCTCTGAAACCACCTTAAGGAGCATATTCTCAGGAAGCGCACTCATTGCCGGCCAGTCCTTGATGTTTGGTCCGAACTGGATTTCAACTGAAGGATCTGCCACTCCATGGCTGTCAAATACACGGTTCTCATATATAGTCTTGTCAAAGAAATATTTTGGCTTTGTAAAGTTGACATCAATATCCGCTGCTGATGTAAGGAAGCCCTTGTTTGCTGCTGTTGCAGCGATTGAACGTGCATCCATGAGTGCCACTGAGCTGATCTGTCCGTTCTGTACCTTAGAACCCTCTCTGTTAGGGAAGTTTCTTGTTGAATGACGGATAGAGAATGCGTTGTTGGCAGGTGTATCTCCTGCACCAAAGCAAGGTCCGCAGAAAGCAGTCTTTACGATTGCACCTGTCTCAAGAAGCTTTGCTACAGCTCCGTTTTTCACAAGCTCCATGTATATTGGAGTAGATGCCGGGTAAACACTCAGTGTAAACTCGTCTGCTCCAATTGAATGTCCGTTTAATATGTCAGCCGCATCGCAGATATTCTCAAATCCACCGCCTGCACAGCCTGCGATGATTCCCTGGTCTACATACAGTTTTCCGTCTCTTACCTTACTCTTTAAATCAAGCTTCACCTTGCCGTCAAAGCTTACCTCAGCTCTCTTCTCACAGTCATCGAGAATATCCATGAGGTTTGCATTAAGCTCATCGATAGTATAGGTATTGCTTGGGTGGAATGGCATAGCTATCATTGGGCGGATCTGGCTTAAATCAATCTCAATAAATCTGTCGTAGTAAGCCACCTCACCCGGATTAAGTTCCTTGTGGTCCTCAGCCCTACCGTGAATCTCAAAGAATTCCTTAACCTGGTCATCTGTTCTCCAGATAGAAGAAAGACATGTAGTCTCTGTTGTCATAACATCGACACCTATACGGAAGTCAACGCTCAGATTAGACACACCCGGTCCTACAAACTCCATAACTTTGTTCTTTACGAAGCCGTTTCCGAATACCTCTCCGATAATTGCAAGTGCGACATCCTGTGGTCCAACGCCCTTGATTGGCTCTCCTGTCAGATAAATACCTACTACCTCAGGCATATCAATATCATATGTCTGTTCAAGAAGCTGCTTAACAAGCTCAGGTCCACCCTCGCCGACTGCATAGTACCAAGTGCACCATAGCGTGTATGTGAATCAGAGCCAAGTATCATTTTTTCCACCGCCGGCAAGCATCTCTCGTGCAAACTGATGGATAACTGC
>ENA-OQCF01000770-OQCF01000770.1-human-gut-metagenome-genome-assembly--contig:-NODE-770-length-11974-cov-2.460961_pt1 | contig 11974 bp, 11 predicted proteins | sample MGYA00242756_ERZ504573 | MGnify/ENA primary metagenome ERZ504573 (study PRJEB26092, sample SAMD00036240) | human gut metagenome | host: Homo sapiens | study: EMG produced TPA metagenomics assembly of...
CACAAGAACGGTGCAGAAGCTACTTTACTTGATTCAAAGAGAAACGATTGATTTGATTGTCAGCGACTGATGATGCCCGTCATGGACGGGAAATGAATTATCCCGCCGGGTAAAAGCTAATCTGGCTACTTCCCACATCCCCTTTCTCATGCTCACTGCCCTCCGGTCTGAAGCCCAAGAAAGAATCAGCTATGAAATAGGAGTAGATGAATATCTGTGCAAACCATTTGATGAGGTTATTCTAAGATTACGTATCCGAAATATACTTGCCTTACGCCAGAAATACAAATCCATGTTCTCCACTAGTATGAATTGTGAAACATTGAATATAAACGCTAGTTCCAAAGACAACACATTTATGACATCGGCAATCAATTTAATGAAAGAACATTATGCCGACTCGGATTATAACTTAGAGCGCTTTATCCGCGATATGGGATACAGCAAAACCTTAGTCAATCAGAAATTACAATCTTTGACAGGGCAATCCATTGGTCAATTCATGAGAAACTACCGATTAAATGTGGCAAAAGACACTTTAACCAAAGTAGAATGTGACATTTCTGTTGCAGAAATCGCATATGCCGTAGGTTTTAACGACCCTAAATATTTCACAAAATGCTTCAAAGAGCTGTTTGGAGTACTTCCAAGCGAATATTTTGGAAAAAAATAGTTCACTTTACTATTTTACTCCATTTGTGCACCATATTCTCCTATAAAAAGCTTTGTTTCCCTTACATTTGTAAAAAACAGAAATGCAAATGTATATGAAAAACACATTCTTATTATTGAGCTGGCTGATATTACTCCCCTCCGGTATACTGGCAAACCCCATCAAGGAAATGCTGGAAAGGATAGACAAGGGAGCATCGGACAAGTTCGTAGTCGAACTACACAAAAGCTCAAATGACTTTTTCGAGTTGGACCAAAAAGGCGACAAGGTAGTGATACGAGGCAATACCTATATTAATATAGCAACCGGAATCAACTGGTACTTAAAGTATCATGCCGGAATCCACCTGTCATGGAACAGTATGCATGCCTCACTACCCAATGTTCTTCCTCCCGTCTTCCGTAAAGAACGCCACGAAACAAATCTGGCCCTGCGTTATGATTTCAATTACTGCACCTACTCCTACTCCATGGCATTTTGGGATTGGAAACGTTGGGAAGAGGAACTGGATTGGATGGCACTGCATGGCATCAACCTGCCACTTGCTGCCGTAGGACATGAATGTGTGTGGCGTAACCTATTACTCCGCTTAGGATTTTCCAAACAGCAAATCAATGATTTTATTGCCGGACCAGCATTCCTTGCCTGGTGGGAAATGAACAATTTGGAAGGCTGGGGAGGCCCTAACCCCGATAGTTGGTATAAACAGCAAGAAGACTTGCAGAAAAAAATATTGAAACGAATGAAAGAATGGGGAATGCACCCCGTACTGCCCGGTTACTCGGGTATGATCCCCTCCAAACTGGATTTGGGAAAACGTATTGATGGTGGAAAAGAAGAGAAAACATTAAGCAACACTTCCTCGGAATCCGCCCAAAGCACTCTCAACAAATGGAACGGGTTTGACCGACCGGGAATCTTACTGCCCGACGATCCCAAGTTTACCCAGATTGCCAGCCTTTTTTACGAAGAAACCGAAAAGCTGTATGGAACAAGTGACTACTACTCCATCGATCCTTTTCATGAAGCCAAAAGCTTGCCTGCCGGACTAGACTTCGGCAAAGCCGGCAAGGCTATTATGGATGCAATGAAAAAGGCTAATCCAAAAGCTGTGTGGGTGGTGCAGGGATGGACAGAAAATCCACGCCCGGAAATGATGAAAGCGCTGAATCCCGGCGATCTGCTCATCCTTGATTTATTTAGCGAATGTCGTCCCATGTGGGGCATTCCCTCTATATGGAAACGAGACAAAGGATACGAAGAACACAACTGGTTGTTCTGCCTGTTGGAAAATTTCGGTGGGAACGTGGGTTTGCATGGAAGGATGGACCAACTTCTTCATAATTTTTACCTAACCAAAGACAACCCACTGGCCGCTCAGCTAAAAGGCATCGGTCTGACAATGGAAGGCATTGAAAATAATCCGTTATGTTCGAACTGATGTGCGAACTACCTTGGCGTGCAGAAAAGTTTACCAAAGAAGAATGGATAAAACAATACATCCGCGCACGTATGGCACAGACGATGAATCTATCTGGCAAGCTTGGCAAATCTTGGCAAACGGTATCTACAACTGTCCGGCAGGCAACAACCAACAAGGTCCTCACGAAAGTATCTTTTGCGGCGCCCATCACTGAATAATTTCCAAGCATCCAGCTGGAGCAAAATGTGCAACTATTACGACCCCACTACCACAGCAGAAGCCGCACGATTGATGGTGAGCGTGGCACACAAATATCGCGGTAACAACAACTTTGAATATGATCTAGTTGATATCACCCGACAAGCCATTGCCGACCGTGCCCGAATAGTGTACAATTACGCTGTTGCCGACTTTAAAAGCTTCGATAAAAAAAGTTATGCCACACATACCCGACAGTTCTTGGAACTACTGATAATGCAAGACAAACTGTTGGGCACACGCAAAGAATTCAAAGTAGGGAACTGGATTCAACAAGCGCGCAATCTAGGAAGTACATCTGAAGAGAAAGACCTCTACGAATGGAATGCCCGCGTACAAATTACCACATGGGGAAACCGTTACTGCGCCGACATCGGTAAGTTACGAGATTATGCCCATAAAGAATGGAACGGACTACTGCGCGACTTTTATTATAAACGTTGGGAAAAATACTGGCAAGTACTGCAAGACCAACTGGATGGCAAACTTCCTGTACTGCCAGTAGGTAATTCATCAACCCCCACTGCCGATAATCCAGCCATGACCATAGATTGGTATGCCCTGGAAGAACCATGGACACTGGCAAAGAACACCTATGCGGCATCTGCCGAAGGTGATTGTATAGAAGTAGCGAAAGAGGCTATAACATTGATAAACAATTGATAGTAAGATGAAAAAGAAAGAACTCGATACAGAAACCGCACAGCAGGCACTGCCCATTAAAAAAAGGCTTTTGTCACTCGATGCACTCAGGGGCATCACTGTAGCAGGAATGATTCTGGTTAACAATGCAGGAGGCAAAGTGTCGTATGTACCTTTACAACATTCTGCATGGAACGGACTGACACCTTGTGACTTGGTTTTTCCTTTCTTTCTGTTCATCATGGGTATTTCAACATATATTTCATTGAACAAATTCAATTTCAACGTTTCCCTACAAGTGGTAACCAAGATATTGAAACGCACATTTCTTATTCTATGCATCGGATGGGCAATCGGTTGGTTTGACCATGTATGTGAAGGTGACTTCCTGCCTTTTGTCCATCTGCGCATCCCCGGGGTACTGCAACGCATTGCTTTATGTTACTGTGTTATTTCTTTTACAGCCCTATTTATGAATCATAAGTTCATCCCCACATTAACCTTTATCTTACTGGTAAGTTACACTGTCATATTATGCATGGGGAACGGTTATACCTGCGATGAAAGCAATATTTTATCCATCATTGACAGGCAACTTTTCGGCGAAGCGCATCTCTATCAGAAGAGCCCGATTGATCCGGAAGGATTTGTAAGCACTCTCTCTGCTATCGCCCACACTTGTATCGGTTTTTCATGTGGAAAATGGATAATACAAAGCCATCAGACAGAAAACAAAGTGCTCCGTTTGTTCTTGACCGGATTCATTCTGATGAGTATCGGCTATTTGTTGGCAGATGCGCTGCCTTTAAATAAAAGAATATGGTCTCCTACTTTTGTTCTGGTGACCTGCGGAGCGGCTTCCATGTCACTTGCCACATTAATGTATTATATAGACATAAGGAATAAACAAAAAATGGTGCCGCTTCTTCATCATCTTCGGCGTCAACCCCCTATTCCTCTATGTACTGAGCGAAGTACTTGCCATTATGATGGGAAGTACCGGATGGAAGGCGGCAGCCTATGCAGCCATTCATTCAGGAATAACCGACACCTACCTTGCCTCAGCTGTCTACGCCCTCGTTTTCACTCTGTTTTTGGGGTGTATCGGTTATCCGCTATATCTTAAGAAAATATACATCAAACTGTAACAACCAATTCATAATATATAGAGAACTATGCAGTATTAAACAAGAACATATTAATCAAAACCAAAATTAAATTCTATGCTAAACGTACAATCTCTAACCCAAAGGACATTTGCACAGATAGTAGTCTTTGCATTACTCCTATTAAACAGTACACTGGCATTTGCTCAAAATCAAGTTAACGGTATTGTCACAGACAAGACCGGAGAACCCCTTATCGGAGTGAATGTAGTCGAAAAAGGTACTACCAACGGTGTTATCACTGACTTTAACGGACAGTTTACACTGAATGTAGCACAAGGAAAGACACTCGTATTCTCTTACGTGGGTTACACTACCCAGGAAATTACAGTAAAAGGATCTTCTTTGAAGATTATTATGGAAGAAGATTCTAAAACATTAGATGAAGTTGTGGTAGTAGGTTATGGCAGTATGAGTCGTAAGGATGTAACCAGCTCCATTACCACTGTGAAAGCAGACAAACTGAATGTAGGAGTTTATTCTGACCCTGGACAGTTGTTGCAAGGTAAAGTTCCTGGTTTGACGGTAGTACAAAGCAGCGACCCGACTTCTGGTACAGCTTCTATCTCTTTACGTGGGGCTTCTTCTCTGCGTACCGGTGCGGCAATGGAACCTTATTATGTTATTGACGGTATTCCCGGTATGTCATTAAGTCTGATTGCTCCCGAAGATATTGAAAGCATTGACGTACTTCGTGACGCTTCTGCAACGGCTATTTATGGCTCCAAGGCTGCTAACGGTGTAATCTTGATTACCACCAAAAAAGGTAGTAAAAGTGAGCACACTTCTGTAAACTACAGCGCATATCTTGCATTTGACAACATTGCCAAGCGTTTAGATATGATGACTGCCGACGAACTCCGCACCTATGCCAAGGAAAATAACATCACTCTTCCGAATGACAAAGGAGCAAGCACCAATTGGAACGATGAAGTACTGCGCACAGCAATCAGTCATAACCACAACGTTTCTATCAATGGCGGTTCAGAAAAGACTCAATACAGTGCCAGCATGAGTTATCAAAACAAACAAGGTATCGTACGTGGTACAGATTTCGAGCGTTTCGGCGGCCGCGCATTCTTGCAAACCAAAGCACTGAATGATCGGCTCACCTTAGCCTTTAATGTGAATGCCGCACAATCAAAAGGTACCACCGTTGATTCCGCCAAAGATGGCCAATCCGTATTCGATGCCATGAATTATTATTCTCCACTAGTTCCTGTCACCAATGCAGACGGTTCTTGGTATAGCGACAAAACTATCTCCCAAAACTTCAATCCTGTATCCATGATCAATGAAGATACTTTTGAAAATAACAAGAAACTCCTTCAAGGAACAGCCAAAGGTACTTTAGATATCACTAAGGACTTGAAATGGAACTTAAGTCTTTCCTATCAAGACGAACAATATATATGGAACGAATACCATACCAGCAAATCCCAATATAACACCCGAAATGGCGAAGCTAAACGTATTGCAACAGAAAACAAGAAAAAAATTCTTGAAACATACATAAACTATGATCATACATTCGCCAATATCCACAAACTGGGCCTGATGGCCGGTTATTCATGGGAACAGAATGATGACAATGACAGTTTCGGTCTGGATGTCTACGACTTTTACAATGATAACACCACCTTTTATAATCTGAACCTTGCCAATAAAATGGATTGGCAGAATGGCGGTATCACCAGCAATAATAACGGTCATTTGGAAACTTTACGCATGATCTCATTTTATGGACGTATCAACTACTCCTTCAACAGCAAATACCTGCTTCAAGCAACAATTCGCCGTGACGGCTCCTCTGCTTTTGGAAAGAATAACCGTTGGGGAACTTTTCCATCTGCATCGTTGGCATGGCGTATGAGCGAAGAAAAGTTCATCAAAGATTTAAATGTTTTCGATGACTTGAAGTTCCGTGTTGGTTATGGTGTTAGTGGTAACTCACTCGGATTCGGAGCTTATTCGGCTATCCAGACTTACAGTACTTCAGGTTGGTTCAACTATACAAACGCCAATGGCACACAGAATAGTTACCATACCCTGCAGCCGCCTCAAATGCCAATCCAGACCTAAAATGGGAACGTACAGCCATGTTGAACATCGGGCTGGACTTCAGCTTCTTTGGAGGCAGATTAGGAGGAACCATCGAATACTATGACAAGCGTACCAGCGACCTGATATACACTTACGAGGTTTCCACAAACCGCTATCCTTTCGGAACCATGCCGGCCAATGTGGGAGATATCAGCAATAAAGGTATTGAATTTACCATTAATGCCACTCCTATACAAACAAAAAATTTCTCTTGGCAAACCAGTTTGAACTTATCTCATAATAAAAATAACGTAGAAAGTATATCCAACAGTGAATATTCCGTAGATTATATCCGTGCAGCCGATCCTGAAATCGCAGGTTATTCTTCAAATGCAGACGTACAGCGCATCATGGAAGGACATCCTATCGGCACCTTCTACACCTACGAATGGGCCGGCTACAATAACCAAGGAGTATCCATCTTTTATGTACACGATCCTGAAACGGGTGAGCGTACAGGCGAAACGACCACAGATCCTGAAACTGATAGAGACCGTACTATTACCGGCTGTGCACAACCTGATTTAAATTTAGGCTGGAGCAATAACTTCCAATACAAGAACTGGAATCTCGATTTATTCTTTACTGGTGTTTTTGGACAAGATATCTACAACGCCACTGCAGAACAATACTCTAATGTTTCTTTTGTGAAAGAAGGCCGCAATGTATTAAAAAGCGTAGCTACCGAACACCGTGCTACAGACACACAATCTCAAGCACCATCCAATCGCTGGATAGAGAACGGTAGTTATTTCCGTCTGTCCTCGGTTTCATTGGGATATACTTTCGGCAAAATTGGTAACTGGATAAACTCGCTCAAGCTATACGCTACTTGTAATAATGTATTCACCATTACCGGTTACTCCGGTCGTGATCCGGAAATCAACCTTGGAGGCTTGGAACCGGGTATGGACAGACGCACCAATTACTATCCGCGTACCCGTTCATTTATGATCGGTGTAAACATGAATTTCTAACCATATAATTGAAAACTGATATGAAAAATAGCATAAAATTAATAACCTGGCTAGTAGGTGGTCTGTTCACCTTCTCCTCCTGCACAGATCTAGATGTGGATCTTAAATCCACTTATACAGAATACCCGGATTCCGAAATTGCCAAAGAAGCGAAAATGGCAGGTTTGTATTATGGATTCGGCGGAGCATTAGGACGTCGTTATATGGAAGCTGCCCTGCTGTCCTCTGATGAATTCATGGCAGTGACATTTGGTGGTAACTGGTATGATGGCGGCAATTATATCCATTCCTCTCTTCATGCCAGCCTTCCAGGAGACGCACACGTGGACTGGGCCGGTGATATTCCAGCTGCAATCACAAAGTGCAATCAAGCAATTTTTGACCTGGGTGGAGAGGATGAAAACAATACCGAACAAGAAGCCTTGATTGCTCCGGCACTTGCCATGCGTGCTTTCTATCATTTTATTTTTATGGATACATTCGGAGCAACTCCCAAATTAGACCATTTGATCGGCGATTCTGAAGCTATCGACCGTTCTCCCCGTTCCGAAATTACAAAATTTATCGAAAGCGACCTGCTTCGTGCTTTGGCTTCCGGCGGTTTAAAAGAAGATGTTGATGCTTCCACTTATGGCAAGCCAACCAAATGGATGGCTGAGGCTCTCCTTGCCAAACTCTATATAACTGGGCTGTTTATACCTGTGATGATGTAGCTACTTATGATCCAAGCATGACTAATTCCAAATTGAATGATGTCATAAAATATTGCGATGATATCATCGCCTCTGTCATTTCAACCTCAGTGATGGTTATCGCAAGAAATTCATGCCGGACAACGGCTATCAGATCAAAGATTTCATCTATGCAATGCCATACCAAAATAATGAAACATCAACCAGAGCCAATACTTACGCCCGTTTTCAATTCTGGCCTAAATTCAACAATGACGGCGCGGACGGCAAAGGACTGTTCGGTATAACACTATCCAAAAATGCTGGAGGCGTTTTCATCGTCACTCCTGAAGCAGCAGACCGTTTTTGCCTGGAAGGAGATGAACGCAATGACATCATCATGAAAGGTGCGATCAACTATTATGACATCAGCACACATACAATGGGAACAGAACCTTATATATACAACGGACAACAAGTTGTCCTCACCAAGAATATCACCATCTTGAATGACCAAATGGATCTTGGAAATGACTTGAACGCATGGTGCCAGGGATACCGATGCATCAAATGGGCTATTCAAGCAGACGATTATAACCTCTATAACCGGAATCAAAGCAATGATGTACCTATCTTCCGTTATGCAGATATTCTGCTGATGAAAGCAGAAGCTATTCTACGGGGAGCAACAGCTACGAACGGTGATACGCCACAATCCCTGTTCAACCAAATACGCAGCTACTGTAACGCTCCATTATTGGAGCATTCTCCTTCATTGGACGAGTTGCTTGAAGAGCGTGCACGTGAATTTTACGCAGAAACATGGCGTCGCAATGACCTAATCCGTTTTGGAAAGTTCGAAGACGACTGGGGATATAAAAATCAATATCATCCGGAAGCCAAGACCGAGAAATGGCGTAGAATCTTCCCTGTATCTGTCGGCTTGATGAATTCAAACACCAACTGGAAGCAAAATTACGGTTATTGATAAATTAAATAAGTTTTTATAAGGGCTTGTTACGGCAAGCTCTTATAAAAACCTTTAAAGCAAAAAATAATTCATGAAACGTCATCAAATCTTATTACTTCATATCGCGACATCCATCTTGGTATTATTCCCATTTCCTATACATGCCCATAAAATGATGTACCAGGACTCTATCGAAATCGTAGTACACAGAGGAGCGAACCATATAGCGCCGGAAAACACCATTCCATCAGCTCTAGCTGCATTGAAACATGGAGCCGGCTGGATAGAAGTGGACGTGCGCAAAAGTAAAGACAATATACTTTATAATCTGCATGATGAAACTTTAGACCGTACTACCAACGGTAAAGGTCCCATTCAAGATATGCTATCCAAAGATATTGAAAAATTAGACGCCGGCAGTTGGTTCAGTTCTCGATTTATCGGCATTCACGTACCCCGTATAGCCGAAATGCTAGATACCCTACAAGGAAAGGCACACATTTTTTTTGATGTAAAACGAGGAACTCCGATAAAAGATTTGATTACATTAGTACGCCAAAAAAGGATATGAAAAATAAAAGTTTCTTTCTGGTTTGCCAGACTCAGAAATGCTGAAAGAATTTATCAAAATCGCTCCGGAAATGAAGATTAAAGTAAATGCCTCCAATATAGCGGCTTTGGAGAAATGGATGAAAATATGCACCCCGGCCTATGTAGAAACAGATATCCTCAATATCACTCCTCAATTCAAAGAATTCTGCAAAAGCAATCATATCAAGATAATGGCTGCTATTCAGAATGCGAGTGAAAAAGAATATAAAAAAGCGATTGAAGTCCATCCCGATTTAGTCAATCTGGACCGGCCGGAACTCTTTATAAAAATACTCCATCAGGAGATTAAAAAATAACCCTTTTCCAAGAAGAGCTATGAAAAGTACCCTATCTTACCTGCTGATTATATGCAGCCTGTTTACTGCTTGTATCGGTCATCAGGAAGAATCCCTACTGTTCTACGTAGATACCCGTACGGGCACTGCACCAAGCGCAACCCACACCGCAGAACTTTTCGGCAAAAATACCGAAGAGTACGGGCAAACGCTGCCTGCTGTTCTAGAGCCCAACGGAATGAACTTTTGGACTCCCCAAACACAAGATACAGAAGCAAAATGTAAGGCTCCCTATTATTACAAAGATACGAAAATACAAGGTTTCCGCAATTCACATTGGATTGTCGGAGGTTGTACACAGGATTACGGTTCCATGACCTTGATGCCTGTATCGGGTACACTGAAATATCTTCCCCAAGACAGAGGAAGCCTGTTCTCTCACCAAGAAGAAACAGCAACGCCCGCCTATTACTCTGTCCTTCTCAAAGATTATTCCATCTTTGCAGAAATGACCGGACGTTCCCGTTCAGCCATTTTCCGATTCACTTATAACCAACCGGAAGATGCTTATCTCATAGTCAATCCTAACAGTGATGAAGGGAAAGGATATATTGAAATCGATACCATAAAAAAACAGATACGCGGATACAATCCCGTCCACCGCATCTATCAAGGCTGGGGAGAACCCGCCGGATACAACGGGTACTTTATCATTGAATATCAAAATGAAATAGAAGAATATGGTACATTCCGGCATGACAGTCTCTTCGCCGGACAACGACAGATAGCCGATGGAACAGGTATAGGTGCATATCTCCGGTTCAAAATACACTCAGAAGGACCCATATTAATCAAAGCCGCTTCCTCTTTTACTGACATGGAAGGCGCTCAAAAGAATCTGGACACCGAGATACCTCATTGGGATTTTGACCGCACCCGACAGGAACTGAACTCCATCTGGGAACAAAGGCTTTCACAAGTTACAGTACAGACAAACAACCGAAACGATAAAGAGAAATTTTACGGAGCACTCTACCGTGCCTCATTCCTGCCACGTACATTCAATGATGTAGACGGGCGCTATCCTTCTTTTTCCACAGGACACCCGTTCAGACAATCAGCCAACGGTAGAAATTACTATGAAGATTACAGTATGTGGGATACTTACCGTGCTCTCCATCCTTTAGTCAATATCCTAACCCCAAAGAAAGCCGGAGACATGATGCAATCATTGGTGGACAAATATGAACAAGGCGGCTGGCTGCCTATATTTCCTTGTTGGAACAGTTATACCGCAGCCATGATAGGCGATCATTGCATCTCCGCACTGGGAGATGCCTATATCAAAGGAATCCGTAATTTTGATATCAACAAAGCTTGCGAAGGAATGCTCCGGAACGCATTCAGGACTCCCGCCACCTATGAAGAATATAAAAACGGAATGGGACGGCGTGCTTTGAATTCTTATCTGAAATATGGATACATTCCTTTGGAAGACAGCGTACCGGAGGCCTTTCATACCTGCGAACAAGTGTCACGTACTTTAGAATATGCATACGATGATTTCGTATTGGCCCAAGTCCTGCAAAAGTTGGAAACATCAGATGATTACTTTCCTGATCCACAAAAAACAGGACTTTATGATACATTAATGATACGTGCACGATATTACCGTAACGTAATAAACCCTAGCACCGGATATGCCCAAGGCAGATACGCTGACGGAAGTTTCCTCACCGATGCCGGTAACGCCTTTTCTTTCACCCGCTTCATCACCGAAGGAGCTCCCTGCCATTATACTTGGTATGCCCCCCATGATATATACGGACTTATGGAATGTATGGGCGGAAAAGAAAAATACATTGCCAAACTGGATTCCATGTTCAGCGAACACCGCTACTGGCACGGAAACGAACCTTGTCATCAGATAGCCTACCTCTTCAACTATGCCGGACAACCTTGGAAAACCCAACGGGAGGTACGTCATATTATGGAAACAGAATATCTGAATGCTCCCGGTGGTCTGTCAGGTAATGATGATGCAGGACAGATGTCTGCCTGGTATGTATTTTCTGCTATGGGATTCTATCCGGTATGTCCCGGTACACCTTATTATATAATAGGAAGTCCTTCTTTTCCCCGGATGAGCATCCGCTTGGAAAACGGAAAGACATTCACCATATTAGCCCACAACGCCAACAAAA
>ENA-OQCF01000771-OQCF01000771.1-human-gut-metagenome-genome-assembly--contig:-NODE-771-length-11959-cov-1.754564_pt1 | contig 11959 bp, 13 predicted proteins | sample MGYA00242756_ERZ504573 | MGnify/ENA primary metagenome ERZ504573 (study PRJEB26092, sample SAMD00036240) | human gut metagenome | host: Homo sapiens | study: EMG produced TPA metagenomics assembly of...
GGCTCTGGCTGTTTTATCAGTTTTCTTATTTTATGGCTTATTCAGTCTCTATCTGATTAATTCTTCTGATATGTCTCTCATCGTTGGAAAACGGTGTATTCAAAAATGTATCCACAATCTTCAATGCCAGCCAGGTCCTACCACTCTTCCGCCAAGTGCAAGGATATTGGCATCATTGTGAAGTCTTGTAGCCTCTGCTGTAAAACAATCTGTGCAGACTGCAGCTCTGATTCCCTTAATCTTATTTGCTGTAATGGAAATTCCGATACCTGTTCCGCAGATCAGGATTCCCTTCTCACATTCGCCGTCAAGAATTGCATGTGCAACCTTCTTTGCATATATCGGATAATCTACGGAATCCAGACTGTCACATCCATAATCTTTATATTCAATTCCTTTCTCATCCAGATACTTCTTGATCTCCTGTTTCAGTTCATATCCACCATGATCACATCCTAAAGCTATCATTGATCTTCCTCCTGAAATTAATTTCTTTACCTCTTCAGCAGACTATTTAAGTGAATCTTCATTATCCATCTGGCCATTACTGCTGATAAGATTATATAGTCAGGCATATATCTGCTTCACTACCTGATTATATCATACCACCTGTATGATCTTATGTCCCGCTGCTTTCAGCAGACGGTTCATAATGGCCTGTCCCATTCTTGGTGTATAAAACGCTTCTGAATAAATAGACCTGACTGCACTCTGGTCAAAGTCCCGCAACACTTCATACAGATGATGCGCTATCGTCTCTTCTTCCTTCCGGCTTCCAATGCTGACTACCAGACCTTCCGGATATCTGTCCTTTGTCTCGTCCGTTGCAATAATCCCAACCTGCTCGCCGTGTGCTTTCGCCTCCGCAGCCAGCTCATTGATCTTCTTCACAACAGCTTCCTCCGGTCCCTCAACAATTGCCAGATCTGCCTTCGGTGCATAATGGCGATATTTCATACCCGGTGCTTTCGGACGCACTTTGCTGTCAGCCGCAATCAGCCCCTTGTCCATCCTTACATCCCCCAGAGTCTCCTGAAGCATCTCCAGAGAAATATAACCCGGACGCAAAACCACCGGCACATCCTCAGTAAAATCAACGATCGTAGACTCAAGACCGATTCCCACCTGGCCTCCGTCAATAATCATCTCAATCGCCTCGCCAAGATCCTCCTCTACATGCTGTGCAGTAGTCGGACTGGGTCTGCCTGAAGTATTCGCACTGGGTGCTGCCACATAGCCGCCGGCAGCTTGATCAGCTCCTGTGCAATCCTGTCACTCGGAAACCGAACCGCCACACTGTCCAGACCACCCGTAGTTTCCTGTGGTACAAGATCCGACTTCGGAAGAATCATAGTCAGCGGACCCGGCCAGTACTTCTCTGCCAAAATCTTCGCCTTCTCCGGAACCTCCGCTACAATCGGAGCCAGCTTATCAAACTCTGCAATATGCACGATCAGCGGATTATCCGAAGGTCTGCCCTTCGCCGCATAAATTTTCATAGAAGCCTGCGGATTCAACGCATCCCCACCAAGACCATAAACAGTCTCCGTAGGAAACGCAACCAGACCACCCTGTTTCAAAATATCTCCACCACGCCGGATAGCTTCCATATCAAGCTTGTCCGCTTTCATGGATACAACTTCTGCTTTCATTATATTCCTGCCTTCTTTTCACTTCGTTAATTTCTTTTATTTATTACATTTTTACTATTCTACAACTGCTATTGTACACGATTTTTCAGGTTTTGTCTCTATATTTATTCATCTTTTACAAAGCTTGCAAATGAATCATAAAAGATTATGGATTTCTGTATCTGTAAATTTTACTTTTCTTCTCTTTACCGCCTAATAATTACTCTCCCAACCATTCCAACCAATAACCAGCGTAAAAAAATATTTCATTTCCTGTGCATTTGCAGGGTACTTAGATATTCTTAGCCGGCAAAAATCTGCGTTATGAGAAATCAGAGACACTGTCTGAGCCGCAGGCGAGTTTGGCTCTGATTTCTCATGCTTTTAGCAGATTTTTAGCGGCTTAGAATATCTTAGTGCCCGAAACCGCACAGGAAATGAAATATTTTTTTACGCGTTCCCTTTTTGACCCAAACAAAAAAATGGCGACACAAACTGCCGCCATTTTTCGCCCTCTTACTTATTAACTTTAAGAATATAAGTACTATACACCTCATCCTGGAACACCACTTCTCCAAGTGACTTCAGCACATCCTCATTCAATGTCTCCCCATATTTCTCCCTCTCCTTCGATCCGACAAAAATATAAGAAACATCATACTCTTCCAGCAGCTCCTTCACATACTCCTCATCCGAAGAAGTATAAATACTCTCAATATCCGCGCTCTTCTCATTCAAGTCCGCAGTATCATCTCTCCACAGCCACTCATGCACATACCATCCAGCACAGTCGGCAGCCCTGTCATAGCAGAAACACGCTCATAACCACTATAACTGTCCCCGTTCGCCTCAAGCACAACCGGTGACCCTTTCACATTCTTCTTCAGCCATTTAATACCAGCCACATCCTCTATGAAATCATTTGACAGGAAAGATGTCGCATTCAATCCTTTATATTCAGAAGGCTCCCATACCTTTCCAAACCACGCATACACACTGTTTCCAAAATAACCAAAGGTCCAGCAAAGCAATACCAGACCGATCACTGACACAACCTTAAACACTTTCTTACGTGCAGCCACCAGCATACGGAAAATACCATATCCCATGGTCATCCCAAACAGCATATACGCCTGATAAGTCAGCTTAAACATAGTATTCGCCCTGGCGTTTCCATTTTCGTAAATATCTCTTACATAAACCAACTCCGGAATCACGATCAGCCCGATTGCACAGAGTCCCATGACAATCGCAAACAGATCCGGCACAGAAATTGCTTTCATCAGTCTATACAGACTTCTGTTCGCACCACCATAAAGCTTCTCCCAGATAATACAGATGATCAGCAGAACTGTCAGAACCACAGGCAGTCCCCACAAAATCAGCAGCTGATGGATCATAGAATGATTCTGCGCAATTCCCACACCTTTAAACATGCTGTCAAACTGCAAAGTAAACGGCAGAGAAACAACGTATGAGATCACAATGATCTCCACTGCCTGAACCGCAGTCACTGCCAGAATCCTCTTCACTTTACCATCAAACTGAACGATATTGGTAAACAGCACCACTCCACCGGTCACCACGAAATAAATAATAAAATCCCAGAAATTCGTAAACCGGAACATACCGATCATCACTGCAGCCAGCAGGATATGCGGAATCAACAGCTGTTTTTTCCAGAACTGTTTCCGGCCCGGCTTCATGATCACTGCTTCTCTCATCCGCACACTTCGCATCCACGCATAAAGAAGTCCCACCAGAAACAGCACAAACATTACATTTACCACATGGGCATGGAGATCTCCCAGCACAAAGGAATAACATGGAAATTCATGGATCGTCTTGTCCGGCACATCCGGATTGTATCCAATATAACGGGTCGCATCCGGGAACCAGTAGCTGTCCGCTTCTTTTCCCTGCAGCTTCTGGAGCCATGGAATGATCTTACTGTAAACCACATAATGCATATTTCCCGCAATTGATACAGAAAGTCCTGCTATGATCCCGGCCACTGCCGGCAAACAACGTTTCTTTCCTGTCAGGCTTCCTTTAAGCCTGTCCACAGACATCTGACGAACCAGTGAAAACGGAAGCACAAACGCAAATGCAGCCACAAAAGTACGCATCAGATTGTAAGTGAGTTCTACTTTACTGCCAGTCAGCTTCGTCAGAAATACTGCAAAATACTGTCCGCCATAATAATAGTTGATCGTACCTTCTGAATACCACAGATCTCTTGCAGGAAGTGTCGTACTTCTCATCATGGCTTCCATAAAACCATAATCCATAAATTTCTCAGTTCCGTATGCCTGCGGACGGAATCCTGCAAAATAAGTCCACATCAGGAAAAATATAAAGAACAGAATTTCCTCTCCGTAAATCAGATTTACCTTTCCGGACGGAAAGCAGTCAATTCCATTTTTTTCCCTGAAAATGATATAAAACCCCACAGCCAACAGCACATACAACAGACACACCGATACATGTCGCTGCAGTAAATGGCAGTATCTTCGCAGTTACCAGAAACCACGTAAGAAAACCTGTCACAGTAATCGCCAGCACTTTTGAAAACATCCAGCCTTTGTCCTCAAATCCGGCAAACAGTCTCCCTGTCACAGGCATGGCAACCATTCCCATCAGAAATGCCAACAGCCACCATGTCCAGAATGTCCATACATCTCCCTTTAACAGAAATGCAGACAGCCCTGCAAGAGCTGCTGCAAGAAGCACTCTCGGTGCCCATTTCTTCATCCGTACGTCCTCCTTAATCATTTATAAAATTATTGTGGTTACTATAATCTTACACATTCTCTCTTATCTCTGTAAATCTGTGATCACCCGGCTCATAATCATAAATCCGGAGTAATCCCCGTAATAATGCATTTGAGGATTATTCTGTTGTTTTATAGATCCGTATCCGTCCATCCTGAGTCTCATAAACCTTTTCATATGCTGCAGCAATTGTCTCCTCACGACATTCCTGCTGTTCAAATTCCGAACCTTCTTCAAACAGGATATATGTTATTTTTTCCTGTTGTACTGTTTTTTTCAATGTTTCACTGTCAGATGTGGTGTATATCGTTACAGCCTGTGCAGCCCTGTAATTCGTATCATAGCCTGCAGACCATGCGTAATATGGCCATCCACAGTAAAGCATAGCTCCGGACATCGTCACTTCATTCATGCTGTACTCAGGAGTAAGTAAAAGATCGTTTTTCTCCAGATTCTCCTCCAGCCATTGGGTCAGCTCGCTGTTCATATTTACAGTCACACGTCTGCCCGGACCATTTCCCTTTATGATCACCACAAAGTCATAAATCCCGGTCACACTCAGAGATATCACCAATACTATTGCCAGTATCTTTCCCATAGTTTTCTGTATCCCGGACTGCCCATTTCTCCCTTTCCAAAGACTGCATACTGCCCATGCCCAGAAAATCGTCAGAAACGCATATGATATCATGATATATTTATGGTTTACATTAATATCCGGTGTCATCAGAAGCACAAAAGCAAAAATCACCGGAAACAGGAAACTCACAAGGATTGCTCTCTCCCGTCTTCTCATAAACCATACCATTAGTACCAGCCCAAGGAAAAAAACTCCACTCATCCAGAACAGATATTTCACAATTCCCGGGACAGTCTTATCCTCTGCCAGAAATCCCAGATAAATCTGAGGACTCATAGCACTTCCAACAACAAAAATCTTTGACTGAAGCCAGGAAAAGAAGATGGATACCCCCGCCATGACAGCGTAATCCACTTTTCCATCCGAGAAAATCGCAAAGCCGCACAAAATCAGCAGACCACCAATCACTGCTGCCCCATTCCAGAACGCACACAGACCCAGAAACATTCCCATAAGCAGTGCCTGATCCAGATTTCTGCTTTTCCATCCTCCTTCGAAAGATTCTGTTTTTTATCCAGAGTATTCCCTTCTCTTCATGTGCCGTCCCGCTTCCAGCCAGTCCATAAACAGATATAGCGCCAAAGTCACCATCAGAAGTCCAAATGCCAGATGCCTCTGATTAAGATAAACATTAAAGTTCCACAATCCCCAGTTCTCATTGACAGTATATCCGATAAAGGAAGTATTTTCTTCCAGGGTTTCCACAAGATTCCCTGCCTGGATATGCTCCCATGCAAATCTGAAAAAAGCCATTCCGCTTCTGAAAAAGAACAGAAACAATGCCAGTACACCGCAGCACATTTTGCCTGTGATCCTAAGTGCAAGCTGATATAACAGCATAAGAAATCCCGCAAGCGACAAGGTACTTACGATATTATAGGCAAAGTCCATACGCATTCCAAGATATTCCAGATTTCCTGTGAGAAACTGAAACATAAAATGATACTTTACATCTGCACCTCCATAATGAGGATACTGTGTGGGAAAATTATTTCCTGCAGAAAAAGAACGCATCATCGCCGTATGTGGTGCATAATCTCCATACACAGTCAGGCCGGAATACAGGATTCCGTCTTTTATATAGAACACATAAAACATCATATATGTAATAAATACAGTCAGCAGACCAAAGAGTAATATTTCCTTTTTTAATCTGCGCTTATCCTGTGTTTTATCAATATTCCATATCCTGTAACTTCCCTGTTTTTTGTATTTCTGTACGCTGAGCAGTATCATAATAACTGCTGCACCTGTCATCCCGATAATATTTCCATACAAAAGTGGATTTTCAGCTTTTCCCACAACACTGAAAAACCAGGAAATAATATATACCATCCAGGTCAGTAAAAGTGTTCCGACTCCAAAAGAAGCCGGAAGCATGAGCCAGATACGATTAATACCTGACACACTCTTTCCCTCTCCTGTCAGCATTTTCGATGCTTCACAGCCCAGCATTCCTGCCAGAAGCAGATAAATAATTCCAAGCATAATTTCTCCCTGTACATTTCCCCGCCATGCAGATACTTCTATCCTCCCGGGGATTTTATCAAACAAGTATCAGTATAGCAAAAATCCCTACTTATTAAAAGCAAGTTCACATAAATTAAACATTTTAAATTTTTTGTTGCTTCAGATATTGTTCAATCCCTTTCACTATAGCTTCCACTATTTTATTCTGATATTCTTCTTTGCAGAGAAGTCCGGCCTCTTCCGGATTTGTAAGAAAACCACACTCTACAATATTCAAAACACTTTCACTTCTTTTTAACAGATAATAGGTTTTATTACCTTTTGCCACACGAGGGCGTTTTACTTTCAGTCCCAGATTCAGTTCTTCCTGGATAAACTCTGCCAGATTCTTTCCCCGGACAGAATCTTCATAATAAAACACCTGGGGACCGCATACAGACGAATCCTGATAGCTGTTCTGATGAACACTTATGCACAGCACAGGTCTGTATTTCTTTATCATAGCAATCCTGCACTGCATATCCTGTGCTTTCTGATTTCTGCTGTCCTCCTCATAAAGGCCCTTATCTTCTTCCCTTGTCATGATTACAGAAAATCCTTGTTTTTCCAGAGAATCCTTTAATTTTACGGCAATCTGAAGATTTATCCCCTTTTCTTCCAGTCCGTTCACTCCGATCATTCCCGGATCCGCTCCACCATGTCCTGCATCTACCAGAATGGTTTTTGAATTTTCTGTTGAACTCATAGTCTCTGAAACTTCAGCTGCCTGTTTTGACAGAATGAGAAAACTGACAAGAAGCAGACACCCTAACATTAATTCCAGTCCATATTTTTTCAAACTAAAAACACCTCCTGAGACATCTTTTACAGTCTACAGGAAAATTCACTGTTCCTGTAGACTGGCTATAGCAATTCCATAAAATAATGCAATCAGTATTTCATAAAATTCTATATTAATATATGTTTCAGAAGATGTTTTTATAGCCTGCTGATGCAGAACTTTTAATTATTCAGATTGTCCGAGATTACCTGCCAGATTCCGTTGTTTTCAAATCCAAGCTTCCATGCAGAAACTCCTGCAAGGTCATATTTGGATACCAGCTTCACTTTCTCTGCAACTGACTGAGCATCCTCAAGCCAGATCTGATAGGTAGAATTATCTATATCATATTTTCCATAATTCTGGGAAGTGGTCTTATCCCAGTAGGTTTCCACATTATTATCTGCAATTGTCTGCTGCGCCTGATCCATACCGATTGCTTCACTGGTTACATTTCCCCCTGTGGTCTTCCACAGTCTGGTATAAAACGGAATGGCATTGATCACACGTTCAGCCGGAACCTCATCCAGTGTATCCTGGATTCCCTGTTCCACCCATGGAAGAGATGCCACAGAACCGGCTTCAGATCCTACATAATGCTCGTCATATCCCATGATGATCACATAATCTACAACCCTTCCCTGCTCAGCCCGGTCATAATGGCTTGTAAAATCCTCAGGAACCGGGTTATCCACTGAAAGAACCAGATTATTCTTATGGCACTCTATGGAAAGTTCTCTCAGAAATTCCAGAAAATGGATTCCCACATCCTCGCTGAGAGATTCAAAATCCACATTAATGCCATCCATTCCCACATCTTTGGCTGCCTGGATCAGCTGACTGATAATATTCTGTCTCGCCGCAGTGCTGGAAAGTGTTTCAGTTGTGCTTACTTCCTGTGTAAAGTTATCGATCAGACCCCATACCTGAAGCCCCTTTTCATGAGCCTGTGATACATAATCTGCACTTGCGATGCTTGCAATGTTTCCTGAAGTATCTGTCAGATAGAACCAGGTAGGCGAGATCACATTCACACCTGTCATATTTGCTGTCGCATCCGCAAAATAAGCATTGGCATCTGTGGAAGTCACCTGATGCATACCATATTGACCTTGCTGTCCATAGTAAGATAGGAGTACTCTTCCTTCTTAAAGCTTCGTTCAAATTTTGTCTTCTCTGCTTCTCCCACTTTCTTCTTATCTATATAACCGATATATCCGTCATCCGTAGCTACCTGATCCCAGTTCTCCATTTCTTCAATAAGACGAAGCTTTGTACCTTTCTTTACAGAAGTAAGAATAGCCGATTTAATTCCACCGCGGTAACGTATGCTTGTATTCTTCTTAACTGTGACTGTTTTTACATTTTTGAATTTATACTGTATGGCAATCCTGTATGGATCTTTTGTGATGTATGCATCAAGATCTGTAAATTCCTGCACATAAGTAAGATTCAGATACACTTTGTCATCTTTCACCCATACCTTATCTCCTGCCTCAGATGATGCACTCACAGAAGTCAGCTCCGAAGGTGTCGCATAAAGTATCTGCTGATTGGCAGAATCCCAGTAATATCTCTGGTTCAGATAGGTATTCACCACATCCAGTGGTAAATAGACTCTGTCTCCGTCCACCAGACCACGTTCTTCCAGTTTCTCAGTTCCAATGACCAGGGCAATCTCCCCATCTGCCATTTCTCCATAATATTCATTCAGATCCATTTTCTCAGAAGATGGTATGTACTTCATTACTACATGAGTGACAATTCCAAGAATCGCAACAAGAATGACCAAAACGGCAACTGCGATAACTGGTTTATACTTTTTATTCATAGTATTTTTCCTTTCAGTAAATATTGTGTTACCGGAAACAAAGCAGACAGTAACACGATCGCTATTGATACATCAGCTCACAGAAAGGTATTTCATATAGTTATTTTGAGTATGATGTACCAGTATTATCAACTGTATCGGTAACTTGATGATACTGGCTTAAGTATACCATAAAATATTACAATTGTATTGCAAAATCGTATTTTTCACAAATTTTTAAGATATGCGTAATTATATTCTTATGCTGCCCGAAGGCATTATGAACATCGGGGGGACTGATTCAGAATCTGTTCGGGCAGCTTTCTCTTTTGTTATTTTTCTTTGACGAAATCAAAATCCACACGAGCGATCCGTCCTTTTTCATCTTCAACGTAATCACGCATGTATCCACCACCTTCTGCAATCTGACAGGCTTTTGCAATTGTTTTCGGATTACTGAGTATACCATTCAGATACAGAGAAATTCCCTGTTCACGATAACTCTTCAATTCTTTTTCCAGTGGTTTACGCATGCTCTTTTTGGTTGCCCGTGATATATTTTCCGTAAGCTTACCTCCCTTCTTTCATAAGATTTTTTAGAAAGCACCTTATCGGCTGTTGAAAAAACAATATCCCTGCACCTGTTTATCGTTACTGTGAACGGAGTGAACAGTAACGTTTCAACTTCTTATCATCATGGAAATTTTACCTGTACATTGCCACAGCAGGAACGCTGCATGAAAAACGGCAATGAAGTTTAGAAATTAAAAGATCACTTTGGTTAATGTTTCAGATCTTCGCTTATGTGAACCGCAGGTTACTGCTTCTTCTGTTTTCATTATATCCATCTGGTAAACAGATGCAAGTGTTTTTCTTCATTTATGTATTTTTTTCTGTTTTGTTTCTAAAAATTTAATATTTTGGTTGATTACTTATCTTTACATTTTGCAGTTCTGTGTTATATAATATAGTGTATAAAATTTTATAAATTCACAGTCAGACAATAGAATTTTTGAAGTTACTTGCAGCAATTTTCCAAAGACAGTGCATCTATGGCAATCCTTTAAAATTGCTGTTCAAAAAAACAATAGTAACTTTTAATTTATCCGTAATTGTCCGCAGCTTTCAAAAGTTAAATTTTCATTATCAGAAACACTTTTAATGGATTTTCACAGGCAATTATGAAGCTGCCAGATAATTCAATGTTATTCAGAATAGGATGTGACAACATGAAGATAGAAAAGATCAACGACAACCAGATACGCTGCACACTGACAAGAGAAGACCTGGAGAACCATCAGATCCGTATCAGTGAACTGGCTTACGGCACTGAGAAAGCCAAGAAACTTTTCCGCGATATGATGCAGCAGGCACAGATACAGTTTGGTTTTGAGGCAGATAATATTCCATTAATGATCGAGGCCATCCCGGTGAGTACCGAGAGCATCATCCTGATCATTACCAAAGTAGAGGATCCTGAAGAACTGGATACCCGTTTCTCCAAATTTGCTCCATTCAGAGGGAATATAAGACAGATACTCTTCAGCTTGACGGTGCAGACAATATTATTGATATCTTCCAGAAGCTTTACGAAGCAAAGATGAAGAGTACTCAGACAAAAGATGGCAAATCTGCTCAGAATACCGGAGCAAAGGAAAATGACGATACTCAGGTTCTGATGTAAATCTTATCCGTCTCTATGAGTTCGACACACTGGACGATGTGATTGCGGCCGCCCATGGACTGAACGGCTATTTTACCGGTACAAACACCCTGTACAAAGATCCGGCCGATGAGCTTTACAAACTGGTACTTCACCAGTCATCACTTTCTCCGGAGGATTTTAACAGGGTATGTAATATTCTTACGGAATATGGACAGGGAAAGGCTTTCTCTCTTTCAGGAGAAGCTTATCTGACAGAACATGGAGAACTGATTTCCGATTCTGCCCTTCAGCAGCTGATTCAACTGTAATAATTTTCATAATTAAAAGAGCATTCAGTTTTCATCTGAAAGCTCTTTTCTTATACCATAGTAAATTACAGATTTCTCAAAAAAGGATGTCCTGAACTTATTCAGAACATCCTTTTTACATGTCAGTCTATGACAATTCAACAATTGTCATAGTCCGTCATATGATTACCTTTCAGGAAGATTATTCTCCAAGAAAATCATTGATCTGGTTAACCAGTACATCAACATCCAGTCCATGAACCATAGCTGCTTCTTCGAGAGATTCCATCTGGGAAGATGGGCATCCAAGGCAATGCATTCCTGCTCTCATAAGAATCGGTGCGATATTTGCATCAATCTGAAGAAGCTGACCGATCAGCATGTCTTTTGATACTTTAGCCATTGTATATTTCCTCCTTAATTTTCTTCATACTACTCAGCTTTTTTATAGCTTCTGATATTATAATACTATTTTACTCTGGAATCAACTGCAAACTTCTTTTTTTATCGTTCTTCCCTGAAATACGGAAGTCCCAGCGCAGCAGGCGGCTGGTGTTCCTTTTTCTTTCGAAAGCTTGTGAATACCAGTACGATAATCGTTACCACATAAGGCAGTGCTTTAAATACTTCCTGCATGCTTCGTCCAAGTCCCGGGATATAAAGATACAGAATATAAAGAGCTCCGAACAGGAATGCTCCCCAGATTGCATTCAGTGGTTTCCATAATGCAAAGATTACCAGTGCAACAGCAAGCCAGCCACGATCTCCAAAACCATTGTCTGTCCAGGTTCCTCCTGAATATTCCATTACGAAATAGAGTCCGCCCAGACCTGCCAGACCTGCACCGATACAGGTTGACA
>ENA-OQCF01000772-OQCF01000772.1-human-gut-metagenome-genome-assembly--contig:-NODE-772-length-11958-cov-10.245034_pt1 | contig 11958 bp, 14 predicted proteins | sample MGYA00242756_ERZ504573 | MGnify/ENA primary metagenome ERZ504573 (study PRJEB26092, sample SAMD00036240) | human gut metagenome | host: Homo sapiens | study: EMG produced TPA metagenomics assembly of...
CCCCAATAAAAACCACCACGAAGGTGCCTGTCCCCTTTGTGGTGGTTTTGCTGCTAGATGGCAGGTAGGATGTCGGTCAGGTTGTCGATGACAACGTCGGCGGCGGACTGGTCCAGGTTGACGCCCTCGTGCGGACGCAGTGCCAGGACGCGGGCGCCGGAGCGCTTGCCGGCCTCGATGCCCAAAGGCGAGTCCTCGATAACCAGGCACTCGGCAGGCTCCACCCCCAGCGCCTCCATGGCACGCAGGTAGATCTCGGGGTCGGGCTTAAACGCACTGCACTCGTGGCCGCTGATGGTGTAGTCCAGCACGTCGGCGATACCGGCAATTTCCACCAGCTCGTCAATGAGCTCGCGATAGGACGAGCTCGCGATGGCGCACTTCACGCCGCGCTCGTGCAGCTCACGCATCACCGGCCCCGTCTGCTCGTTGAGCAGCTCGGTATACGGAACGGGATGGTCCGGGCTGTAGACCTGCTTGTACTCCACGCGCAGACGCTCACGCAGCTCAATATCGTCGGGCACCAGCGCCTCCCAAATGGCAGGCTCGTTAGACCCCGAAAGATCGGGAATCTCGTCAAAGTGGAACCCCTTCTCTTCCATAAACGCCACGCGACGACGGTTGTAGAACCACTCGGTATCGACCAGCACGCCGTCCATATCAAACAGCACTGCCTTGATCATACGCATCTCCTCCCACCTGCCAAAAAGGGACAGGTTTATTTTGGTAGGTTTTATCTGGGGTTTTATGACGCGGCAGACACGCCCTCCCCAGAGCAAAAAAGGGGACAGGGCGCAAACCCCATCCCCTCTCAATCAACCCGTAAGGTCTACTTACTTGTGATTAGTAGGAAAGCTTCCACATGTAGCGACGCATGGTCAGCGGGTGCTGACGGGCCTCGGCGATCTGGTTGCCGTACTCGCGCATAACGGCGAGGTGCAGCAGCGGGTTGAAGTAGGTGACGACGCTTGCCGGCACGGCGTCGGCCAGACCGTAGTCCTTGGAGTCGATCAGAGCGACCTTGGCGCCCATGCGCTTAAGGAAGGTGAGGGCGCGGGCGTCCATCGGACGGGTGGCACCATCGGACATGAAGAAGACGTAGGGCTTACCCTCGGTGGAAACCTCGAACGGGCCGTGGAAGTACTCGCCGGTGTTGTAGGCGGCGGCGTCGATCCACTGCATCTCGGTGAACAGGAAGGCGGCGTGAGAATAAGCCATCTTCTCGGAGGCACCGGAGGCCATGAAGTAGATCATCTCGTCGTCCTTGAAGTCCTGGGCGAACTGCTTGGCGAGGCCCTTGGCGGACTGAGCGGCGTTCTCGCAGAGCTCGAAGACGTTGGTGAGGCCGGTGATCATGTCCTCGTAGTGGTCATAGCCCTCGGTCTGCTGAAGGATCTCGACAGCAAGAGCGATGGCGTAGCCGGGCTTCTCGCACTTGGCAGCGTAGTTGGCGTGGAAGCCGTGAACGATGACGTGGTCGGCGTCGACGGTCAGAGCGGAGCCAGCCTTGTTGGTGAGGGAGACGACCGGGCAGTTGTGCTTCTTGGCGGTCTTGTTGGCCTCGACGGTCTCGGGCGTGGAGCCACCGAGGGAGCAGGTGATCACGAAGGTGTGCTCGTTGACCCAGGAAGGCGTGTCGTAGTTGAACTCGTTAGCGGTGAAGATCTGAACGTTCAGCTTGTCCGTGTTGTTGGCCAGGAAGTACTTGGCTGGGTAAAGGTCGGACATGGAAGCACCGCAGCCGACGAAAGCGACGCTGTGGATCTCGTGGTTGGACAGGACGTCAGCGACGATCTGCTTAGGGAGGTTAAGGTCGATCTCGTACATCTGACACATTCCTTTCGATTTGTTGCGGCGTCACATTGCCGGACGCTCGCAGGGTTACCGTAGTTAGGACCGAGTCGCCGGCCCGTTGAGGATGTGACAAAGGGACTATCCCTTTGTCACATGTTAGGGATGGAAGCCTGCCTGGGGTATGGGATGCCAGGCAGGCCCCCGGGGGAAGCGGTTAGACGCTTGGTCGCGACTAGGCCAGGATGCCGGCCGCGGAGAGGGCGATGCCGCCCACGATGGCGATCACGAGAAGCAACCGGTGTTGACGTTCTTCTTGATGAGCCAGTACATAAGGCCGGTGAGGCCAAGGGAGATCATCTTGGGCATCATGCCGTCCAGGATGTCCTGGATCACGACGGTGCCCTCAGCGAACTGCAGCGGAGTGGTGGCGCCGATCAGCGTAGCGATCATGCCGCCCACGGACATAAGACCCACGATGCCGCAGACATACATGAGCTTCTCCATGAGGTCGCCACCCTGGAGCTTGCTCAGGTACTCGTGGCCGCCCTGGTAGCCGATCTTGGCAGCGAACCACGTGATCAGCACAGAGGGGACGATGGAGATGAGCATGGCCAGGATCGGGCCCATGATGGAGCCCTGCTGAGCCAGCTGAACGCCCAGGCCAAAGGCGATAACGCGGATGGTGCCCTGGAAGAAGGAGTCACCGATGCCGGAAAGCGGACCCATGAGGGAGGTCTTGACCGCGTTGATCGAATCGGGATCGAAGTTCTCGGGATCCTTGGCGTACTCCTCCTCCATGGAGGCGGTGAGGCCTAGGATAAAGGCGCTCGTCTGCGGGGTGCAGTTGTAGAACGCCATGTGACGGTGGTAAGCCTCTTTCTTAGCAGCAAGCTGCTTGGGGTCGGACTCATCCGGATAGAGGCGATCGAGCGTGGGAACCATACCGTAGAGGAAGCCCATGTTCATCTGACGTTCGTAGTTCCAAGAGGCCTGGATGGCCCAGGAGCGCCAGAAGAACTGGCTGACCTTCTTGTTCAGGGACACGTCCTTGGTTGCGGTTGCCATAGTGTGTTCCTCCTTAGTCTTCGTCGTCTTCGAGCGGATCGTAGTCGGAATCGACACCGGCGGCTGCATGGGAACCGTTGAACTTGAAGCCCATGAAGACGACAGCCAGGCACACACCGATCAGAGCGACCGCGATGACGGACAGGTTGAGGTAAGAGGCGAGCAGGAAACCGATGAACAGGAACGGGGTCATACCCTTCTTGATCATCATGGTGAGCAGCAGGGCCAAGCCGTAGGCGGTCATGATCTTGGTCGAAACGTTCAGACCAGTGGACAGCCACTCGGGAACCATGTTGACGATGGCCTGAACCAGGTCGGTACCGACAAAGACGGCGAGGAAGATCGGCAGGAAGTACATGATGGCGTACAGACCGGAGCGGCGCAGATGTGCATACGGTAGGCGGTCTTGAACTTTCCGTTATCGATCGCGCTATCTGCCACATGGGTGAGGGCGGCGATGATGGAGCGGAACACGATGCCGAGGAGCTGACCCAGGACGGCGACCGGGATGGCGATCGTCATGGCGGTCTCGGCGGAAGCATCGGTCAGGCACGCAAAGGCAGCGGCCACGATGCCGCCCAGGACCATATCGGGCGGAACGGCAGCGCGACCTGCACCAGGCCCATGGACACGAGCTCGACGGCGGCACCGACGGCAAGGCCGGTGGGCACATCGCCCAGCAGCAGACCGACGAGCGTAGCGCCAACGAGGGGCTGCTCGAAGTTAAGACGGCCGAGCAGGCGGGAGTCCCACATGCAGAACACGCCGACGAGGCCGACGAGCACCGCACTGATGAACGTATTCATACCCTTCTCCTTTCAGTCAGGCAAAAGCCTGGTTGATTACAGCTTGGCGTCGATGTCGACGCTCTGATACGTAGGGGTCTGCTGGACGTAGAGCTTGATGCCCATGTCGAGCAGCTGGTTGACGTCGGCCTTCTGGGTGGCGTCGAAGAAGACGGAACTGTCCTTGCCGCCGACCTGATCGGCACCGTCGTGGTTGGCGGTGGCGCCCAGGTTGATGGCGTCGAGCTTGTAGCCCTGGCAGAACTGCAGCATCTCGGCCGTGTTGCCAAAGACGAACATGACGCGTCGCCGAGGGTGTTGAGCTTGTCCATCTTGGCGAGGGCACGCTCGACGGTGAAGACGTTCAGGCGCACGCCCTGGGGCTTGGCCAGCTTAAGAGCGCCCTTCTTGATGTCATCGTTGGCGGCAGCGTTGTCGACGACGATGATGCGCTCGGCCTGGACCTTGGTGGTCCAGGTAAAGACGACCTGGCCGTGCAGCAGACGGTAGTCAAGACGCGCGAGGACGATCTTGGCGGGACCGGAGCTGTGACGGGACGCCTTGGCCTTCTTGGCGGGAGCCGCGGCGACCTCGACCGGTGCGTTGGGGTTGGTCAGACCGGTGCGGGCCTCGTTGATGAGGCCGCGAGCTCGGCACCTTGACAGGGGCGGGGCTCATAGCGAGCGTCAGTGCCAGCGGAATGTTGAAACCGCTGACAACCGTGAACTTCGTGCCGTTCTTGGAAAGCTCGACCATGTTGTTGTTGACCGAGCTACCGAGCATATCGGTCAGCACATAGACGGTGTCGTCCGCGTTGAACGTGGCGATCATGGCGTCCACCTTATTGGTGATGGGCTCCTTGTCGTCACGAGCAAGCGACACGACGTGGACGTTCGACACGTCGCCGAGAACCATCTCGAGCGTGTCTTTGGCGCCTGCGGCCAGACCGCCATGAGATGCGAGAATGATCTGATTCATCTTGCCTCCTCCTTTTCGTTATGGTCATTATAACGTCTTATACGTTGCGGATATTGATAATTATTATATAAACCGTTCGCGGGTGAAAAACGACCGTTGGCGGGTTTAACGCAATCGAAACGATGGTCTTGGGTAGGTCGGCGCTGGCTAGGCACCGCCCGGCCAAACGCCGGGCGCTACCTGCTCAAACACTCCGCCAATCCCCTATCGCACGAAGTACCAGGGGCTTTCCTGCACGGTGGGCTCCAGCGTAATGCCCGTGCGCTCGCGGAACAGATCCATGTCCTGCGATTTCTCCGTCCACCACGCGTTGGGCTTAAAGGTCATGCTCTCAATGACATGGCCGACAAACACACTGTTGCGCATCTTGGAAAAGTCGGTGTTCATGATCACGATGGACGCGAGCACCAAAACGATGCCCAGAACCTTGATCGCACCGGCGGGCTCGGCGTAGACACCAATGCCCAGCAGCACGGTGACGACCGTCTCGAATGACATTACGACGGGAACTTTCGACGTCTCGAGCCCCATGGACAGACCCTGCATATATAAGACATAGGCCACGGCTGTGGGGATGAGTCCAAAGCCAAGGAACAGCAGCAGCAGCTGTGGCGACATTGCCGCGGCGACATCTGGCCACGGAGCCGCGATAGCCGCCATAACCGCACCGCCAAAAACAAGGCCCCAAAACGTGACAGCCAGCGGGTGGACCGTCTTGGTTGCTATCCGGCTAAACACCGCGAGCGACGCGCCACAAAAGCCCGCAATCACGCCCGACGTGACGCCCCAAACCGAAAAATGAAAACCGGAAAGGTCGCCATCGGTCACTGCAAGTACACAGCCACCGATGTTAAAAGCGATGGCAACGAGCTTGTTGGGAGTCACATCCTCGCGATAAAGTACGCGGCCGAGCATGACGCCAAACACCGGCGAGGTGTAGAGCAGCACCGAGGCCGTGGACATGCCCACCTCGCCCATGCACTCGTAATAAAGCGTGTTAGCGGTGGCGAGGCCGATAATGCCAAGAAGCGCACAAGGAACAAGCTCTTTAGGACTTGCCTTGAACAGTGCCAGGGGACCCGATGCCTTTCCCTCACGAGCACCTCCCTGGCAACCCATGAATGCCAAGACCGGAGCCATTAAGACGGCACCCGACAACAAGCGAAAGGCAGCCATACTCTGGGACGTAACGCCCATGGCCGAGATGCCGTTTACAAAGATTCCGATGCTGCCCCACATAAGCGCGGCGATCAGCACCAGCACATAGCCCAGATTGCTTTTCTTCAACGCAGCCTCCTCGGTATTGTTTCCAATATGTTTCACACTACGTTATAGTCGTTATATACATTTTTCAAGACACAAATCGGCGAGCGGGAAAATCCGATCGCCCACACACTCATTGGGTACTCATTGGGGACGTACTTAAATGAGTAGTCGTTGGGGACGTTCTTGGATGACTAGTCATTTAAGAACGTCCCCAACGACTAGGACTGTCCCCAACTGCCGGCAGAAAAGGAACGTTCCCAACGTCTAAGGCGCCGCTGGTTGAGCATAAGTCAGCGAGCGGGCCGCATTTGAGGCAAGGTGACGTGAAACGAAAGGGCGCTGACCTTCTGGTCGCGCCCTTGAAGTTGAACGTCAGATTGCCCAAATGCGGACCGCGCAGCGTCGAGCCGTTACGCGGTTTGGTAAAACCGCGTAACTAATACTCAAGCTTCCACATGTAGCGACGCGTCATGTAGTCCTTGTGGGTGACTGCAGAGAGTGCACGCATGTACACGTTGTTGAGGATCGGGGCAAAGATCAGGTGGTTGAAGTACTCGCTCACGCTGTCCTTGATGTCGTTGAGGCCGAGCTCCTTGGCGTCGAGCTGATAGACGCGCTCGCCACCGTACTGGTTGACGAAGCGGATGCCGCGCTCGTCGTTGCAGCGGCTGCGGCCGACGCTGATGAGCTGGAACAGCGAGGTGCGCTTGTCCAGGATCTCGAAGGGGCCGTGGAAGAAGTCGCAGGTGTTGATGGTGCAGGAGTCGATCTGCAGCATCTCCTGCACGTTGCAGATGCTAAAGACGTAGGCGGCACCAAAAAGCGGGCCCTGAGCCATGACGTTGATGCAGGGCTTGTCGGCGTTCTGCTCGGCCCACTTGGCAGCGAGCGGACGGGTGTACTCGACGGCCTTGCGATAGATGGGATCGATCAGGTCGAAGGCGGCCATGGCGGTCTCGTACTCGGCATAGCCTCGGTCTGCTGCGTGAGCTCCATGGCGATCATGGTCACGACGGCGGAGTTGGTACGGCCCATGCAGGACTCGTCGACGGCCAGGCTGTCGTACTGGATCTTGTAGTCGCAGACCTCGGTGAGACCGGACTCGTCAACATAGATGGCGATGGTGCTGGCGCCGTGGTCCTTGGCGACCTGGGCGGCGACGATGGTCTCCTTGGTGCCGCGCATGGACACGACGACGGCCAGAGTGTTCTCGTTGACGTAGGCCGGGGTGGCGTGCACGAACTCGTTGCTGGTGTAGCTGGAGCTCACGACCTGCGTGGCCTCGTGCTCCATAAAGTACTGGGCAGGATAGTTACCGCCGTTGGATCCGCCGGCGCAATCCACACGACGCGCTTGATGCCACCCTTGTCAGCTTTGTCAGCCAAAACCTGGGAGACGACGTCCTTAACCTGTTCCTGAGTAGTCATCGTGCATCAGCCTTTCTTCTCGTTTGATGCTCTCGATGGCATACAAGTTACATACATGTTTTGGTTATGTCGACTAGTTGTATGCTATATTTGTCTTAGAAAATTCGCTGATACGGTTTTCGATAACTTGCTACCAGCGGTTTTGTTGTTGTATTGAATACATGCTTGATTAGATACGCATACAGGTTAGATACAGGTTGATCGCATGAACGCTTCATCTAAAAAGAGACTGACCCAATACGAGCGCTTGGCGGGCATGCTGCGCGACCGCATCGCCTCCGGCACCTACGCGCGCGGAGACAAGCTGCCGTCCGAGATGGAACTCATGGACGAATCGGAGCTGTCGCGCAGCACCGTACGCCACGCCCTTAAGGTGCTCGTTGACGAGGGTCTGGTGCGCACCGAGCGCGGGCGTGGCGCCTTTGTGGCCGACACGCCGGCGCTCCACGAGAACAACCTGGTGTTTTCGAGCTATACCAAGCAGGTCGAAGGCCAGGGCATGAAGCCCACCACGCGCACCGTGGACTCGGGCTTTGCCAAGGCGGCCGGCAGCATGGCTAAGTTCTTTGACGCCGCCGTGGGCAGCAAGCTCGTCAAACTTGTCCGCCTGCGCTACCTGGACGACGTGCCGCTGTGCCTGGAGACCACCTACCTGCCGCCAAGCTTCGAGACGCTCATCGATCGCGATATCAACGGTTCGCTCTACGCGACGCTGCGCCAAGAATTCCATCGAGCGCCAGCACAGGGACATAAGACCTTTGAGGTGTGCTATGCCTCGCAAAACGAGGCGTTTTTGCTCAACGTTGAGCGCGGGCAGGCGCTGATCCTAATCACCGACTACGTCTACGACACCGACGGCCGCCCGCTCCATGTCTCCAAGCGCATCCAACGCACCGACCGTGCCAAATACACCGAGCCCATCGGCTAACCAACACCAAAACCACCACAAAGGTGCCTGTCCCCTTTGTGGTGGTTTTAGGCGAGGAGGTCGGGGAACCAGGTTGGTTTGGGTTGGTTAGGGACGCGCTCGGCCAGGACCAACTCCATCCAGCACATGTCGTACCAGCGGCCGAACTTCTGGGCACAGCGGTCAAACGTACCCACCAGGCGGTAGCCATATGGGCATGGAAATCCTGACTGTTGTGCGTCAGATACTCGTCGTCCTTGTCGTGCGGCACGGCGATGAGCGCGCACATATTGGTGATGCCCATCGCGATCAGGCATTGCTTGAGCGCATCGTGCAGCTTGCGGCCCAGCCCGCCGTGGCGCACGTCGCGCGCCAGGTAGATCGATGTCTCGACCGACCAGTCGTATGCCTCGCGGCTGTTGAGCGGACTCACATAGGCATAGCCTACCGGACGCCCGTCCAGCTCCATCACCAGATACGGATAGCGCTCGAGCGCGCGCTCGATGCGCCCGGCGAACTCCTCAACGCTCGGCACCTCGTATTCGCAGGTTATCGCCGTCTCGCGCACATATGGCTCATAGATGGCAAGCAACGCCGACGCGTCATCGGGCGCCGCCAGGCGAATCGTCGGCTCGGACATCTCGGTCATACAACCCTTCTCCCCAAAAGCAAGGGCCACCCTGCGCCAAACCCAGCGCAAGGCGGCCCCTCGTCATTACATCAGGCTACAGGACAGCCGCCAGCGCGTTGATATCCTCCTGCGTCGTGGCCCAGCTGGTGCAAAAACGCACCACCGTGTGGGTCTCGTCGTACTTTTCCCAGTACTCGATCGAGGCATGCTCGCGAATGCGGGCCATGTCTTCGTTGGGCAGAATCACGAACTGCTGGTTGGTCGGCGTCTCCAAGAAGAACTGGTAGCCGCGCTCGTGCAGCACGCGACGCAGCGCCTGAGCGGTCTCAATCGCCTGGCGACCAATCTCAAAATACAGGCCATCGGTAAAGAGTGCCTCAAACTGGACGCCCGTCAGGCGACCCTTGGCCAACAGCGCGCCGTGCTGCTTAATGCGCGGAATGGGATGCGCCGGAGCGCGCATGCCGCAAAACACCACGGCCTCGCCGCAAAGCGCGCCGCACTTGGTGCCGCCGATGTAGAACACGTCACACAGCTGCGCCAGCTCGGGCAGGGTAATGTCGCACTCATCGGCCGCCAGCGCATAGGCCAGGCGGGCGCCATCCACAAACAGCGGAATCTCGCGCTTCTGGCACACCGCGTGAATCGCCGCGAGCTCGGCCTTGGAGTACAGCGTGCCGTACTCGGTCGATAGGCTCACATACACGGCACCCGGGAACACCGTGTGCTCGTAGCTCTCGTTTTCGTAGAACACCTGGATATAGTTCTCGAGGTCCTCGGCGTGCATCTTGCCCTCGTAGCCGGGGATGGTGAGCACCTTGTGGCCGCCAAACTCGATAGCACCCGCCTCATGGCAGGCGACGTGGCCAGTCTCGGCAGCAACGACGCCCTCGTAGGGCGCGAGCAGCATGTCGATCACCGTCGCGTTGGCCTGCGTGCCGCCCACCAGAAAAAACACGTCGGCATCGGGGGCCTGACAAGCCTCGCGGATAAGCTGCTTGGCACGCTCGGTGTGCGCATCGGTACCGTAGCCGGGCTGCGGCTCCATGTTGGTATCGACGAGTGCCTGCAGCACTGCCGGATGTGCACCGTGGGAATAATCGTTGTTAAACGCGAGCATGGCAATCCTCTCTTACCGGGTATCGGTCAGATGATTCAAACGGAGCTATTGTACGCCGCTGGGATAGGCAATGCGCGCGGCAAGGCACTCAAGTGCCAGTACCAGAGCAAAACCGCAGCTCACGTCACTCAAAAAGTGCGCTCCGATCACGATGCGGCCAAACGCGACGAGCGCCGCGACCACAGCCGCCGTCCAAAAGGCCATGCGGCGGCGCGACGGTTTTTCCTTAAAGGCCGCCGCGGGAAGCCCGGCGAGCATAAGACCGATTGCCGCGTGCGCCGTGTGTCCGCTCGCAAACGACTTGAAGCCGTCCTTGATCACGCCGGCGGCAATAAAGGCCCACTTGTCGGGGTTGCCGATCACCCACCACGGCTGAAAATTGAGCCCCGGCGTGACCTCGATCACGCGCATGCGCGGGCGCGACCACAGCGGCTTGACGATCACGTTGAGGATAATGGCCTGAGCAACCCACACGGCAAGTACCATCAACGCCCAGCGCGTGAGCTCGTCGGACTCGGTCGTGCGCGTGAAGCGATAGACGATAAGGTTGGCGGCGATAACCAGCACAAACGTCAGCACCAACTGAACAGCGATGAGTTTGCCGCCAACCTTCAGGGACGAGACGATCTCGTAGCCGGCCAGGCCAACGTTGACGAGGATGCCGAGCACGGCGAACCATTTGCTCCCCCTAGAGTCGGGACGCGCCGCGCGCACGAGCATAACGCCCGCGACGCTTGCCGTCAGCTCGAACGGAAGCTCGCCGGCGGCCTCGATAAAGCGGCCGTACATGCTGCCGATGTTGAACAGCGCGCTCGAGATCTGATAATCGAAGAAACTGCCTACGCCCAGACAAAGGCACAGGACAACCGCGATCATGGCGACATCTTTCTTATAGATGTATCCGAACATGCTTTCCTTTCGATGGAACCAGAGTGCCCAAATGGGGCGTTTGCAGCGTCGACCCGTTAGTCGTCGTCGCTCGCACCCAACTGCTGCAACAGCATGAGTGCCGCGGCCACGGGGCCGGTACCGTCGTTGGCGTCGAGACCGCGACCCAGGCCGCTGCCCGCGCCGGCGTCCGCCTTGTAGGGCACCGACAGCTTGCGGCTCTTGGGGAAGTTCACCGCGCCATAGCGGGTCTAAGCTCAAAGGCCACCTTCTTGGGCACGTCGACGCCCAAAAACGTGATGCGACCGCCGCTGAGCGTGACGCTCTCGAGCCCCAGGCGCTCGCCGCGAATGCGAATTCGTGCGCGATTGAACAGGTTGAGTCCCGCCAACGGCAGCTCGCCATGCGCGGCCTCGGTCTCTTCCTGCACCTCGTCGATGCTCTCCAGGTCCTCGGCCGCTGCGAGCTTACGGTACACGAGCACGCGCTGATCCACCGCCGGCAGGTACTCCTCGGACAAGAAGTAATCGGCCGGCAGGTTAATGCCCACGCTCGCCGCCTCCACGCCGGCGTCGTCATCGCCGCGCGCCTCGGCCACCGCCTGGCCCAGCATCTGCGTAAACAGGTCAAAGCCCACGCTCGACAGGTTGCCGTGCTGCTCGGCGCCCATAAGCGAGCCGGCGCCGCGAATCTCCAGGTCGCGCATGGCGATGCGCATGCCGCTGCCCAGGTCCTGGAACTCGGAAAGTGCGGTCAGGCGCGCCGTCGCCTCCTCGGTGAGTGGCAGCTCGCCCGGGAACATAAAGTACGCGTAGGCCTGCGTGGCAGAGCGACCCACACGGCCCTTGAGCTGATAGAGCTGCGCCAGACCCAGGCGTTGCGAATCCTCGATGATCAGCGTGTTGGCGGTCGCGTTGTCGATACCGCTCTCCACGATGGTCGTGGCGATGAGCACGTCGATCTTTTTTGGTCGCGAACTCGATCATCACTCCTCGACCTCGCGCGGACTCATCTTGCCCGTGCGCCACACCCACGCGCGCCCTCGGGCGCGGCCTCGTGCACGCGCGCCACGGCGTCGTCCGATGGTCTTGACGCGG
>ENA-OQCF01000774-OQCF01000774.1-human-gut-metagenome-genome-assembly--contig:-NODE-774-length-11947-cov-1.844755_pt1 | contig 11947 bp, 15 predicted proteins | sample MGYA00242756_ERZ504573 | MGnify/ENA primary metagenome ERZ504573 (study PRJEB26092, sample SAMD00036240) | human gut metagenome | host: Homo sapiens | study: EMG produced TPA metagenomics assembly of...
CCAGCGTGTCCGGCCTGCTGGAAAAGGGCCTGATCGAGGAAGCGGGCCGTCTGGACCTGCCGGGCCGCCCGGTGAGTTTCCGCACCACCGACACCTTTTTAAGAGTATTCGGCCTGTCCAGTCTGGCGGACCTGCCGCCGGTGCATCAGCCGGAAGCTCCGGCAGAAAGCGAGGGATGACCCATGACCACCGTTCTTGCCGCTGTGGGCGGGGTGCTGCTGTTCCTGCTGAAGGTCCTTGGCATCCTGCTGCTGGTGGTGCTGGCTCTAATGGTGCTGTTGCTGCTCATCCCGTTCTGTGCGGATGTCAGCTGGGAGCAGGACACCCTGACCGTAAAGGCCGGGACACTGGGCATCACCTTCCCGGTGTTCCAGTACCCGAAGCCGGAGCCGACGGAGGAGAGCAAGCGCAAAAAGAAGCCGAAAAAGGCAAAAGCGGCAAAGAAGCCTGCCAAGGAGAAAAAGCCCGCAGAGCCGCGCAAAAAGGCAAAGCTGACCCTGAACATCCTGTGCACCATCCTGCGTGGGGCCGGGACGCTGATCCGGGCTGTATTCGGCGCGCTGCGCATCACCCACATCCGGGTGTGCCTTGGCGTGCGCGGGGAGGACCCTGCTGCAGCGGCCCGCAACTACGGCAAGCTGCAGGCATGGCTATACCCGGTGCTGGGTGTGCTTGACCGCTTCATTTACCTGCAGTTTGACGAACTGCGCATCGTGCCGGACTTTGGCAGCGCCGGACCCACCGTAGAGGACCGTGTGTCCTTGCGCATTTCGGCAAGGGCGCTGTTTATCGTCGTCGCAGCGGTGCGTGTGCTGGCGGAGTTCTGGCGCGAAAAGGTGCTGGACGTTTTCCTGTAACTGTGGTACACTGAACAAAATAGTGTGACGAGTGTGACGGAGCCTGACAGTCTGCGATCTCCCGGTAAAACTCCGGGGACACAGGCCTGACAAAAACGATCAAAGGAGATTTGCATTATGGCTGAGCATCCGATTCAGGGCATTATGAACGTTACCATGGACAAGATCCACGAGATGGTGGACGCCAATACCATCATCGGCAAGCCTATCACCACCGAGGACGGTACCACCATCCTGCCAGTGTCCAAGGTGAGCTTTGGTTTTGCCTCCGGCGGCACCGACTTTGACGGCAAGAATGCCGCCAACAAGGACCTGTTCGGCGGCGGCTCCGGCGCGGGCGCAACATCCAGCCGGTGGCATTTCTGGTGATCAAGGACGGCTGCGTGCGCACCATCCAGCTGACGGACGGCTCCAATAGTGTTGACCGTGCTCTGGCCATGCTGCCGGAGCTGGTGGAAAAGGTGTCTGCACTGGTCAGCAAAAAGGGCGAAAAGCCCGCAGACGAGGCACCCAAGGCAGAGTAAGCCTTGACAGGAACCCTCTGACTAGGCGGTATGCCGGTAGCTTTCTCCTCGGACACGAATCGGGCCATTCCATCGCCCGCCCTACTGCCTGCGGCAGCAGGGTCCCACCCCAGCGGACGGTCCTCGGAGAAACTCCCGGCACACCGCCCCATCAACCTAAGCCGTAACCGCAGACTTCCAACCTGCGGTTTGAGATACAGCACGTTATGGCGTGCGTTTTGAGCGCCGGGAGGCGCACAAGGAGTTTTTATTATGGCAGAAGAACGTATTCAGAAGATCATGGCCGAGCAGGGCCTGTGCTCCCGCCGTGCGGCCGAGCAGATCATTGCCGAGGGCCGCGTCAAGGTCAATGGCCACCCCGTGAAGGTGGGCGACAAGATGGACCCCCACCGTGATGTGCTGCATGTGGACGATCAGCGCATCTACATCCAGAAGGATCAGCAGCTGTATTATCTGGCCCTGTACAAGCCCCGCGGCTATGTCACCACCGCCAGCGACGAGCTGGGCCGCAAGACGGTCATGGAGCTGGTGAGCGATATCCCCGCCGCTGTACGGTGGCCGCCTGGACAAGGACAGCGAGGGTCTGCTGCTTATGACCAACGACGGTGCCTTTGCACAGGCAGTCACCCATCCGTCGGGCGGCATCTCCAAGCTGTACCGCGTGACCGTGCAGCCCCGTGCTGACGAAGCGCAGATCATCAAGATGAGCAGCGGCGTGGTGCTGGACGACGGCACCAAGACCCTGCCCTGTGCCATCAATGTGGTCACCGATGAGCCGGGCCGCACCGTGATGGAAATGACCCTGAAAGAGGGCAAGAACCGCGAGATCCGCCGCATGTGCGAGGCCGTCGGTCTGGAAGTGGTGCGCCTGAAGCGCAACGCCGAAGGTGTGGTCAAGCTGGGCATGCTCAAGCCGGGCACCTACCGGGAGCTGACCAAGGCAGAGATCAACGGCCTGCGTTCGGCCGCCGCCAAGGGGCGCGCCCAGACCCGCAGCGCAGCACTGCAGTCCAAGGCAGCAGAACGCCGTCCCCGTGGTCCGGTGGGCAAGAGTGCCCCGAAAAAGCGGAAGTAAGCACGTTTGTAGGAGAAGGGACCCCTGTGCATGATTTTGCGCGGAGGTCCCTTTTTGCGGTTGAACGTACTGCAGCGCCTACAAGTGAAGAATCGTCATATCTTCATTTGAAAAATGAGCAAAATTGATTCAAGAAGATGCGACAATAAAAATACGCGCATCACCGTCAAAAGATGAAACCGGGGTTTTGCGGGAGGGGAACTGTGTGCCTGCCGGAAACAGGAGATGCTTTCGACAACAAAAGTTCATCCTCCTGAAGCAACCCTGTTCTTCGACGGAAATTGTGCTATAATACAAAAGCAACGCTTTGCCCGGCCCGGTGGGCCCGGCCTGCAGAGTAGATTGGAAACAAGGAGTTTATGGAATCATGGAAAGAGAAACCCTGAAGTCCCGCCTGGGCTTCATCCTGCTTTCGCGGGCTGCGCCATCGGCATCGGCAACGTGTGGAAGTTCCCCTATATTGCCGGTCAGGGCGGCGGCGGCGCATTCGTGCTGTTTTATCTGGTGTTCCTGGTCATCCTGGGTCTGCCCATCATGACCATGGAGTTTGCGGTGGGCCGCGCCTCCCGCAAGAGCCGGTGCGGGCCTATCAGGCACTGGAAAAGCCGGGCCAGAAATGGCACATCCACGGCTATCTTACCCTGATCGGTTGCTATCTGCTGATGATGTTCTACACCACGGTGGCCGGCTGGATGCTGCACTATTTCTACATGACCGCCATCGGTCAGCTGTCCGGCCTGAACGCCGAGCAGGTAGCCGGTAAGTTCACCGAGATGCTGGCCAGCCCCGGCGTGATGACCTTCTGGATGGTGTTCGTGGTGGTGCTGGGCATTCTGGTGTGCGCCAAGGGCCTGCAGAACGGTCTGGAGCGGGTGACCAAGGTCATGATGATCGCTCTGCTGGCCATCATGGTGGTGCTGGCGGTCAACAGCCTGTTCATGCCCGGCGCAAAAGAGGGCCTCAAGTTCTATCTGGTGCCCGATTTTGCCCGTATGCAGGAGGTGGGCGTGGTCAACACACTGGTGTCGGCCATGAACCAGGCTTTCTTCACCCTGAGCCTTGGCATCGGTGCCATGGCCATCTTCGGCAGTTACATCGGCAAGGAGCACTCCCTGCTGGGCGAGTCGGTCCGCATCGTGGTGCTGGACACCTTTGTGGCCATCACCGCTGGTCTGATCATCTTCCCGGCCTGCTTCACCTACGGTGTGGACCAGACCAGCGGCCCCAGCCTCATCTTCATCACCCTGCCCAACATCTTTGCCAACATGGCGCTGGGTCGTCTGTGGGGCACCCTGTTCTTCCTGTTCATGGCTTTTGCGGCCCTGTCCACGGTGCTGGCCGTGTTCGAGAACATCATCTGCTGCGGCATGGAGCTCACCGGCTGCAGCCGCAGGAAGTCCAGTCTGGTGAATCTGGTGCTCATCATTGCGCTGTCCATGCCCTGTGTGCTGGGCTATAACCTCTGGGCCTGGGACGGCTTTGCCGTGTTCGGCGGTGCCGTGCTGGACTTTGAGGACTTCCTGGTCAGCAACCTGTTCCTGCCGCTGGGCAGTCTGGTGTACCTGCTGTTCTGCGTCACCAAGTACGGCTGGGGCTGGGACAACTACAAAAAGGAAGTCAACATCGGCAAGGGCCTCAAGATGCACGACTGGATGCGCGGCTACCTGACCTACGTTCTGCCGGTCATCGTGCTGTTCATCTTTGCCTTTGGCATCTACGACAAATTCTTCGCATAAAACTGCGGCTCCTCTTATCTGGTTAAGAGGAGCCTTTTCTGACAGAAAGGAGTTCCGGATGCACATTCTTGTCTGCGACGACGATGCCGCCTTCAGCGCGAAGGTGGCGGAGTATGCGGTGACTTACTTTGAAGCGCACGAGATCCCGGTGCAGGCTACGGTCTGTTCCGACCCGGAGCAGGTGCTGGCGATCCCGGACCTGGAGCTGTACCGCATTGCATTCCTGGATGTGGACATGCCGCAGGTCAACGGCATTGCACTGGGCGGCCAGCTCCGGCACCGCAATCCGGACATCTGTCTGGTCTATGTATCGGCCTATCTGGCCTTTGCGCTGGATGGCTACAAGGTCAACGCCTACCGCTACATCCTCAAACGGGACGTCGCCAAGCAGCTGCCCAGCTGTCTGGAGGACATCTATGCGTCCATGATGCAGGCCGGTACCAAGACCCTCACCGTGCACCACAACCGCGAGAACATTCGCATCCCGCTGGACCAGATCTATTATCTGGAGAGCGAGGGCCGGGTCATCAATGTGTATGGGGACATTGCGCGGGAACATTTCTGCACCTTTTACGGCAAGCTGAAGGAGCTGCCGCCCATTCTGGCCCGGAATGTTTTTTGCAGGTGGGCCGCAGCGATGTGGTCAACCTGCAGCATGTGTGCGCCATCCGGAATTACCGGGTGCTGATGAAAAACGGCGTGGAGCTCAGCGTCAGCCGCAGCAAGTATGCGGCTGTCCGCGCGGCCTATCTGGAATGGAAGGGGCAGTTCGGTGATGAGTGACAGCCTTATCTGGACGCTGTTGGGGCATCTGGTGTGCATTGCGCAGTGGGCGGCGTTCATTCTGGTGGATTATGCCTATCTGGGCCGGGGCAGGCGGTTCCGTCACCCCTGTGTGTGGGCCGCGCTGCTGGCGCTGGCTGTGCTTGCGCTCTCGGTGCTGTGCGGTTTTGGCTTTTTCAATATCAAATCAGTGGTCAGCAATATCATCTACCTGCTGGTCATCGCGCTGCTGTTCGGCGGCACGGCAGTGGACCGGATGTCTGCCTGCATCATCAACGGCATTCTGTGCCTGCTTACCGAAAATACGGTCAGCTTTGTCTTTGCACGGCTCCACGGCATCTGCCCCGGTGAAGTCTGGCACTACAGGACCTGTCTGGCGGCACTGGTGATCTCAATTTTGCTGGTGGGCATTCTGGTAGCACGCTTTCTGTGCCGGTGGAACCACTGCAGTGCGCTGGACCCGCTGCAGGCATTGCTGATGAGCTTTTTCCCGGGCGTCGTGGTGCTGCTGAACATCTTCATCATGATCTCCTCCAACCGCCGCGTGCCCACTCTGCTGGACCTGATGCTGACGGTGGGCCTGACCATTGCGGTGCTGGTGCACCTGGCCATCGTGCAGATGTTCAACGATCAGGTGGTGCAGGGGCAGGCGTCGCACTTTCAGGCCGCGCTGGAACAGCAGCGCGCAGAAGCCCTCATGGATCCTACACGGCACAGCGCCGTCTGACCCATGAGTTCACCAACCACATTGCCGCACTGGATGCGCTGCTCCGGCAGGGCGACCTGACCGGCGCACAGGAATACCTTTCCAGCGTGAGCAAGGTGGTGGCCGCCGGAACCACCATTCTGGACACCCACAACCCACTGCTGGACTCCCTGCTCAGCCGCAAGTATGAGGAAGCTGCGCAGCAGGGAGTGGAGCTGTACTTCGACCTGTGTGACCTCAAGGACCTGCCTTTTGCGGCACGGACCTGGTCATCGTCATCTCCAACCTGCTGGACAATGCCATCCGGGCGGCGGCGCAGGCCAAACCGCCGGAGGTGTACCTGCGGGCGCGCAGGAACGAGGAAGAATACCTCATCTCGGTGCGCAACCGGGTGCAGAAGGACCTGGAGCTGGTGGATGGAGAACTGCCGCGTTCCACCAAGCAGAGCCGGGCCATGGCATGGGCCTTGTCAACGTGCGGGAGGTGCTGGACCGCTGCCGCTGCGAGTACACGCTCAGCTGCCGGGACCGCTGGTTCCGCTTTACCTGTGCGGTGCCTACCCGCAAGTTGTGACAGTTACCGATGCAGAATATGACATTTTCTCTGCAACAATAGCGTAACTCTGCTATACTGGACCCAGTAAAGGAACGCAAGGCAGTGCAGGCAGAGGTTGCGGCCGGGAGCTTTTCCGGGTTCTGCAGCATTGTGGCGTCAGGCTGCGGTGCGTGTGCAGCTGTGAAACCTTTGCTTTTGCGGGCTGTCCCGGTGGCGTGTGCCGGGCAGCAGAGCGTCTGACGGGGCTTGTCCGGCAGTTCATTTGGGGAATTGCATGATATAAGCTCATGGCAACTGCCCGTACTTTGTGCGGTATCAGGGCCGGAAAGTTTCGTCAGACCATTCGGAACAAAACAGGCGGCTTCCCTCCGGGTAACCGGACAGGAAGCCGCCTGTTCTTTTTGGTTGTTTTTGCAGTTCCGGAGCGGGGAAAAGGGGCAGCGGAGGTTATTCCGGCTTGACCTGCAGCTCCTGCTCGCAGTAGATGCAGCGGTATTTGCCGTTGGAGCTCAATTCAAAGATCTGGTCGCACTCTTCCTCAATGGAGGAGATGCAGCGGGGGTTGCGGCAGCGCACGATGTTCACCAGACGCTTGGGAGCTTCGGCCGTTCCTTGCGCACAGGCTTGCCGTTCTCGATCACGGTCACGCTGATGTCTGGGTCAAGGTAGGCCAGCACATCCAGGTTCAGCCAGGAAGCATCGCCCTCCACCTTGATGATGTCCTTGCGGCCGGAAGCGGACTTGCGGCTGCGTGCGTTCTGGATCAGAGCCACGCTGGCGGTGCGGTTGTCCTTGATGCCCAGCAGGTCCATCAGACCAATGGCGGTGCCGGCCTTGATGTGGTCGATCACAAGGCCGTTCTGGATCTCGTCAATGTTCAGCATATCAGTTTTCCTCCTTTGCCTTGGGGTCGTGCAGGCCCAGCAGGGTCATGATCAGTGCCATGCGGACGTAAACGCCGTTCTGCACCTGCTCAAAGTAAGCGGCACGGGGTCATCGTCCACATCCAGTGCAATCTCGTTCACGCGGGGCAGGGGATGCAGCACGGCCATGTCCGGCTTTGCCAGCCCCATCTTTTCCTTGGTCAGCACATAGCTGTTCTTCAGGCGGATGTAATCCTCTTCGTTGAAGAAGCGCTCCTTCTGCACACGGGTCATGTACAGGATGTCCAGTTCCGGCATGACCTCTTCCAGGCTGCGGGTCTCCTTGTATTCGATGCCGTTGGCCTCCAGCACATCGTTGATGATGTAATCCGGCACCCGCAGCTCTTCCGGGCTGATGAGCACAAAGCGGATGTTCTGGCAGCGGGCCATGGTCTTGATCAGGGAATGCACCGTGCGACCGAATTTCAGGTCACCGCACAGGCCGATGGTCAGATCGTCCAGCCGGCCCTTGCGGCGGCGGATGGTCATCAGGTCGGTCAGGGTCTGGGTGGGGTGCTGGTGGCCGCCGTCACCGGCGTTGATCACCGGGATGCGGGAGTAGCGGGAAGCACGCAGCGGTGCGCCCTCCTTGGGGTGGCGCATAGCCACGATGTCGGCATAGCAGGACACCACGCGGATGGTGTCGGCCACGCTCTCGCCTTTGCTGGCGCTGGACACGTTCTCACTGGGAAAGCCCAGCACATGGCCGCCCAGGTTCAGCATGGCGGCCTCAAACGAAAGGCGGGTGCGGGTGGACGGCTCATAGAACAGGGTGGCCAGTTTTTTGTGGGTGGCCACATCCTGATAGGCGGCCGGATCGTCGTGGATGCGGTCGGCAAGGTCGAGCAGGGTGGTGATTTCCTGCTGGGTGAAATCCAACGGGTCGATCAGATGACGCATGGTTACGTTACCTCCGTTACATCAAAGCGGTTTAAAGCAGTTTGCGTAAAATGGAAAAATCAAAGAAGTTTGTGTAGTAGCTCAGTGAGCGCATCACCGGGCGGCACAAACGATTGAAACACACTTCGTCCAGCAGCAACATGGCCTCGCCGGGGGCAAGCCGCATGGCTGCACGGATGGACTCATCGCCGCAGCTGGCCTTCAGGTGGGCCACGTTCGAGGAGATCTGCTGGTGGCACTCCCGCTCCAGAATATCGAACACACCGCCGGTCAGGTCGATGCGGGTGTAGTCCCGGTTGCCGAACAGGCTGCGCGGCAGATAGTCGATGGAGTAGATCACCGGGGTGGTGTCGGCAAGGATGCGCTTTTTGATGCAGATCACCTCGTCGCCGGGTTCGATGTCCAGATTATGGGCCAGCTCATCCCCCGCCCGGATGGGAAACACCTGAATGCCGTCGGCATGGGGGTAGCTGCCAAAGCTGCGGATCAGCGGGTAATATTCCAGCTTCTGGTCCAGACGGCTGCGCAGGCCCAACACCGAACGGTTCACCACCGTGCCGATGCCGCGCACCCGCTCTACATAGCCTGCACGCTCCATTTCGCTCAGAGCGTCCCGGATCACGGTGCGGCTTACCCCCAGTTCGGCGGCAAGATCCACCTCCGCAGGCAGGCGGTCTGCATGGGCATAGCGCCCAGTGCGCAGTTCGTCCAGCAGGCTGGCGACCACCCGGTCGCTGATCACGGCACCGCCCAGTCGGCTGGAGGCGGCAAGAGTAGATTCCTTCATTTCGGTTCCTCCGTTCACAGGCGGGCAGGCCGCCGGGACTTCAAAAGACCCTGCAGGCTGCATGATGCACTGCCCCAAAGCCCTTTGCTTCTATTATAACATAAATTGACATTTAGAAAAGCGGCATTTATACTGGAAACAGCGAAAAAGTATGATTTTATTTTGGAGGGCATTGCAATCATGGAACTCATTCTGCACAAAGTCTGCGGCCATCCGGCACAGCAGGCGGTCACCCTGCGGCGCTGCACACCGGACGAAGCCCCGGCGGTGTATGCGCTGCAAAACGAGGTGCACGCCGCCATGCCGCACCCGGAGTGGTTCGTTACCGACACGCTGGAACATATCACCGGATATATCACCGACAGCCTGTGCATCGGGGTGTGGCAGGGCAGTCGGCTGGGCGCGTACCTGACTTTCTATTACTGCGGCCAGAGCCCGCACAACTATGCGGCTTTTCTGGGTGTGACGCAGGCCGAGTGGCCCCATTGGGCCAATGCCGACAGCGCTGTGGTGCACCCGGACTGGCGGGGCAACGGCCTGGCAGCGCCGCATGCTGGAAGCTGCCCTGCCGCTTCTGCCGGAGAGCATCACGCACCTGGGAGCCACGGTCAGTCCGGCCAACCCCTACAGTCTGAGCAACGCCCTGGCCTGCGGGTTCACCATCCGTGCCCGCCGCGAAATGTACGGTGGGTTCGACCGCTACCTGCTGGCAAAGGAGCTGTAAAAAGAAAAGAGCTGCTGCATTTCATCGTGCAGCAGCTCTTTGTGGTATACAATGCGGTCGGTGCGGGCTGGAAGCTGACCGCCGCGAGATAAGGCTCCCTCTCTGAGGGAGCTGGCATCGCACAGCGATGGCAGAGGGGGTATTATGCAGCCTGCAGGTTCTGCCCCTTTTTCTGCAGCTTGCGCCGTACCACCAGCAGGCAGATCAGATGCACCGAGGCGGTCAGAACCCAGCTGATGGGGTAGCTGATGTACAGCATGAACGGGGTGCGGTTCAGCTGGAAGATGGTGGCGATCCACACCAGACGCAGCAGACAGCTGCCGATCAGGCTCACCACCATGGGCAGCACGCTGTAACCCAGGCCGCGCAGGCTGCTGGCCAGTGTATCCATGATGCCGCACAGCAGGTAGGTGCCGCAGATGATCCACAGCCGCTCGTATCCGGCGGCGATCACGGCCTCGTCCGAGGAGTAGAAGTGCAGCAGCTGCCGACCAGCCAGTGCCGCACCGCCGCCCAAAAGAATGCCGGTGACCACGGCGCACAGCAGGCAGTTGCGCATCACGCGGTCCAGATTGTGATACTTGCGTGCACCCATGTTCTGGCTGGTAAAGGTCACGGCGGCCTGTGCAAAGGCATTCATGGCCGTGTAGACGAAGCCTTCCAGATTGGACGATGCCGAGCTTCCGGCCACGACCGTGGAGCCGAAGGAATTGATGGCGGACTGGATCACCACATTGGACAGGCTGAACACGGTGCTCTGCAGGCCCGCCGGCAGGCCGATGAGCAGGATCTGCTTCAGGGCACCGGCGTGGAAGCCCAGTTTGTGCAGGTCCAGATGCAGCGCGCCCTTTTCCCGCACCAGCATGGCGGTGACCAGGCAGGCCGACACCGTCTCACTGATGATGGTAGCCAGCGCCACGCCTGCCACGCTCATGGAAAAGCCGATGACGAACACAAGGTTCAGCACCACATTGATGATACCGGCCGCCGCCAGACAGTACAGCGGGCGCTTGGTGTCGCCCACGGCCCGCAGCAGAGCGCTGCTGAAGTTGTACAGCATGTTCATGGGCATGCCGATGAAATAAATTTTGAGGTACAGCGCGGAAAGGTCGATGACGTCCTCCGGGCAGCTCATGAGCTCCAGCAGACTGCGGGCGGCAAAAAAGCCCACCACGGCCAGCAGTACGCCGCTGGTAAGGCCCAGCGTCACGGCGGTGTGCACGGTGTCCTGTATGCCGTGCTCGTCCTTTGCGCCAAAGCAGCGGGCAGCTACGACGTTCGCGCCCAACGAGAGCCCAACGAACAGGTTCACCAGCAGGTTGATCAGGGAACCGTTGGAGCCGACTGCAGCCAGCGCGGTGCTGCCGGCAAAGCGACCCACCACCACAACGTCTGCCGCGTTGAACAGCAGCTGCAAAATGCTGGATGCAGCCAGCGGAATGGAAAACAGAATGATCTTTTGCAGCATCGGGCCGCTGGTCAGGTCAGCGGAACGGTCTGCCCGGGTTTGCGTCATGGGGTCACACGCCTCCTTGAAATGTTTTTGATATCTGAATCGGTTGATTTTAGATCGTACCCGGAAAGCCGGGCGCAAATACTTATTATATGTCAGACGTCCGCAAAACGCAAGAGCCCCGGAACCGCAACGTTCCGGGGCTGCTGTGAAAACTGGGTCAGTGAGAGGCGTCCAGCACGGTCCAGTGCCGTCGTGTTCAGGATCCATCGTCTCGCCGTCATCGGTGTACATGCGGTACGCAGCATGGCCGTCGGCGCCGGGCAGGCCAGCAGGGCAATGGGCTGTTCATCCAGCGCGGCGGTGCAGGCAGCGGGCTTTGCCAGCGGCACGGCATGACCCGGCCGCACGAACAGCAGCACTTCGTTCAGGGCACAGTGCACATAGTGGTGGCCTGCAGGCAGGGCCTCGGTGTCGTAGTCCTCGGCGCTGCGCAGACGGTACAGCTGCATGGGCTCCGGCAGGTAGACATGCGCCCGGCGGCGTTCTGGGTGTACACCGGAGCAGCATGACGCCGTCGCCCAGCAGCAGCTGGTCCTGCACCTCCCGTGCTTCGGGGTCTGCAGGCCAGTCAAAACCCAGCGGGCGGAAGTAGCCGGTGTTCTCCAGGGCGCTCTTCATGAACTCGCTGTACAGGTAGGGCAGCAGGGCATAGCGCAGGCGCAGCATCTCCCGCAGGGCGGGCAGCTGGTCGGCAAAGCGGAAATATTCCTGCTCGCGGGTCCCGGCACCGGTATGGTTGCGCATCAGCGGGGTGAACAGGCCAAACTCCAGCCAGCGCAGGGCTACGGTCCGGGGTGGTCGTCGCCCGCGAAACCGCACAGGTCGCACGGTGTACAAAAGCCGCACATCTGCACACTGGGC
>ENA-OQCF01000775-OQCF01000775.1-human-gut-metagenome-genome-assembly--contig:-NODE-775-length-11943-cov-2.948544_pt1 | contig 11943 bp, 12 predicted proteins | sample MGYA00242756_ERZ504573 | MGnify/ENA primary metagenome ERZ504573 (study PRJEB26092, sample SAMD00036240) | human gut metagenome | host: Homo sapiens | study: EMG produced TPA metagenomics assembly of...
ACAGTGCCAGTCCCCTATCACGGAAGCTGCCGTGCTGGTGCAGGAATTTTTGCAGCACACACATCACACCGTAGCCCGCAAGGCAGATGACCCCTGTTTCCTTTGTGGTTGCCAGCACCAGTGCCCAAAAAAGCATCAGCAGATATTGCTGCTTGATATGGCTGTACAGCAGGAATACCAAAAAGAGCATAATGCCATAATCCAGACTTATACCGGAAAAGGTCCCCAGGGTAAGCGGCATGCACCAAATCAGGAATGCTGCAAGCAGCAGCTGCAACGATGTTTTACGCTTTACCGCATGGCGGAGTATCCCCCAGGTGTAGCAGAAGCCCGCAAACGACAGAAGCAGGTTTACAGCATAAACGCCCTGTGCCGCATTCGGCCAGATAAAATACCCCATGGCCAAGAACAGCGCATACCCCAGGCTGACATGCCCTGCAAGGAAAAAGTTATTGATAAGTGATGGAAAATCATACTCATAATTTTCGCAGGCTTTGCGCAGGGCCGCAAAGTATGTTTCAGAGTCCCAGCGCGGCAGAGTATCAAACTGCGCCAAACGTATGACAATAAAAACGATTGCCACCAGCAAAAAGGCTTTATCGATCGGCAGGGCAAGTTTGCCTTTGCCTTGTTTCAGTCTGTTCCATACAGCCAGCCCCAGCATTACTGCGCACAGGATTGCAAACATCACGCTGACGGCAATATAGGGGCATTCCTTACATTGGTATTGCAGGTGGTAAACAGTGCCGTCATGCAAAAGGCCGCCAGAATCCCCGCAACAAGCGCAAGCTGCCCCCATACTGCGTTCTGCTTCATGAAATCAATCCTTATCTTTTTAATACTTTAGACCGGTTATTTTATTATGCCTTGCCCAGTTTTGCCGCCTGTCTGCTGGAGTTCAGCAGCATGCGGTCCGATGCGATTTTGAATACATGCACAAAAACATCGTGCGGCAGGCAGCGGTAAAGAATTTTTTCCACCTGGAACTGGAACGCGTTTTGCTTTGCACTCCTGCTTTTCGTAATTGCTCCAAGGGGACTGCTTCAGGTAGCTGTCAAACATTTTGGTGCAGGGGTTCACAGAATTTTTGTGCCAGGGGGACATACTTGCAAATTTCTCATAATGTGCAATGGTCGGGTGTTTGCATGCTTCCTGAATTTCATCAAAGCCATAATAGGGGGCAACATTCTTAAAGCAATTTGCATACCCCTTGGCGCTGCACAAAAAGTGAATGCACTGCACGTTATACTGAAGCGGCAGTGTATAAACGTTATCTTCCAGCACGACGTTCAGATAATCCTGATCCACCGTACCGAACACGCGCCCCTGCTGGGCAAAGGCAACAATTTTTTCAATGCAGTGCTGTGCTTTCCACTGTTCCGCATCAAACAGAATAATGCCGGAATTGTAATAATAGGCGCTTTCTTTCATTCCGATGTCCAGCTTATATTCGTTGGAGATGATGGAGTCTGCCACCATGCCGATTGGCCGGCCCTGCATGTTTACTGCGCACAGGCCCGCCAGTGAGCCAGCAATAATTGTATCGCAGTCAATGTACAGCACAGTTTCTTCCGGGATATCATCAATTGCAAAAATCTTCATCAGGGACATATTATTTTTACGGAATCCCTGATATTCCGGCATCCCCGATTCCTTGATTTTACGCCGGATCTTTGCTGCATCAATCAGAATCAGCTTCCGGTTAAAGCTTTCGCACTGTTTTTTCAACTTTTCAATGTTTTCCTGGCTGATATCAATGTTGACCAGGTAAACATTCAACTCTTCCAGCGCCGTATTGTTTGCCAGCAGGGATTGAAGCGAGGTTCCCAGATACGGTGCAAAGGTATCATTGCTTTGGTAAAGCACGTTCAGTTTCTGCATGTTTACTCCTTCACAGCCTCAAGAATCACCTGTGCCATATAGTCGATCATCTCATCGGTCATGCCGGGGTACACGCCAACCCAGAAGGTGTTGTTCATGATAAAGTCAGTGTTGGTCAGCTCCCCTGCCACGTGGTAGCGTCGGTGCCGCGGATCTGGTCAAAGCAAGGGTGCTTGATCAGGTTGCCGCTGAACAACAGGCGGGTCTGGACATTGTGGTCCTCAATATAGCGGGTCACGGCGTTGCGGTCCAGGCCGGATTCCGGCTTGACCGAAATCAGGAAGCCGAACCAGGACGGGCGGCTGTTGGCGGCCGGTTCCGGCAGGATCAGCTTATCGGCGGCCGGTCCCAGGGCTGCGCGCAGGCGGTCCCAATTATGGCGGCGGCGCTCGATAAAGCTGGGAAACTTTTTTCAGCTGTTCGCAGCCAATGGCGGCCTGCATATCGGTCACTTTCAGGTTATAGCCAAAGTGGCTGTAAACGTACTTGTGGTCATAGCCTGCGGGCAGTTCGCCATACTGACCGTCAAAGCGGTGGCCGCAGAAGTTATCATGGCCGGACGGGCAGATGCAGTCGCGGCCCCAGTCGCGGTAGCTCTTGATCAGGCGGTTCAGCAGCGGGCTGTTTGTATACACGCAGCCGCCCTCGCCCATCGTCATGTGGTGCGGCGGGTAGAAGCTGGAGGTGCCGATATCGCCCCAGGTTCCGGTAAAGCGGGTTTCGCCGTTGATGGTGTACTGGGTGCCCAGGGCATCGCAGTTATCCTCCACCAGCCAGAGGTTATGGACATCGCAGAAGGCTTTGACGGCGGACAGGTCAAACGGGTTGCCCAGGGTATGGGCGATCATGACCGCCTTGGTCTTGGGGGAAAGGGCAGCTTCCAGCTTGGTCACATCAATGTTGTACTGCGGCACGGTTACATCCACAAACACCGGCACAGCGCCATACTGCAGCGCCGGGGTGACAGTGGTGGGGAACCCGCATGCCACAGTGATGACCTCATCGCCCTTTTTGATCTGGCGGTCGCCCAGTTCCGGGGCGGTGAGCGCCATAAAGGCAATCAGGTTGGCGGAGGAGCCGGAGTTGACCAGGTTGGCGAACTTTACGCCGATCCACTTGGCAAACTCTTTTTCAAATTCATCCGCAAAGCGGCCGGTGGTCAGCCAGAAATCCAGCGTTGCATCGGTCAGGGCGCACATTTCTTTTTCATCAAACACGCGGGATGCATAAGTAACGCGGTCGCCGGGCTTGAAATCCGCCTTTTTCTCCTTAAAGTCATGGTAATATTCTGCCACCAGCGCCTTGATCTGCTCGCGGGCTTCGGCCTCATTGCTCCAATTTGCCATCGTCTGCTCCCTTACTCACTCAAAAATTCCTTGATCTCTTTGTCCATCTCCGCCGGGATATCCCCGCCGGAAAGCCATACCTTGCTGAACGCAACGGTCTTTTGCATACATTCCGCCATATGCCAGCGCGGTTTCCAGCCGAAGGTGGATTTCAATTTGCTGCAATCCAGCTTCAAAAAGTTTGCTTCATGCGGGGCGTTTGCCTCAGCGCGGTTTTCCCATGCAGCACCATCGCCCCACGCCTGGCAGAACAGGTCTACCAGGGTGCCGGTCGTCACACAGTCGCAGTCATCCGGGCCGACATTATAATAGCCGGCGTACCGGTTATCCTCATACTGGCGCTGGGCGATCAGCAGGTACGCGCCAGCGGTTCCAGCACATGCTGGTATGGGCGGGTGGAATACGGGTTGCGCACACCGATGCTCTCCCCTTTTGCCATCGCGCGCACGCAGTCCGATGATGCGGTCATTGGCAAAATCGCCGCCGCCAATCACATTACCTGCGCGGGCAGTGGAGATGGCCACGCTGCCATCCGCAAAAAAGCTGTTTTTATAGCTGTGGGTCACCAGCTCCGAGCAGCTTTTGCTGTTGGAGTAGGGGTCGAAGCCGTCCAACAGTTCGTTTTCGCGGTAGCCCCAGCACCATTCATTATTCTGGTACACCTTATCTGTCGTCACGTTCAGCACAGAGCGCGGCGGAGTTTGGGCGGTGCGCACACATTCCAACAGGTTCACGGTGCCCATCACATTGGTTTCATAGGTATAGCGCGGGTCCTTGTAGCTGTCCCGCACAATGGGCTGAGCCGCCAGGTGCAGCATAATTTCCGGCCGAGCGGCATCAAAGGCCGCTTTCAGGGCGGCAAAATTGCGGATATCACCGATCACGCTGGTCATTTTGCCTTCCAGCCCTGCCAGAGAGAAGAGGTTGGGGGTTGTGGGCGGTTCCAGGCTGTAACCCGTTACCACCGCACCGACCCCCACCAGCATGCGGCAGAGCCAGCTGCCCTTAAAACCGGTATGCCCGGTTACAAACACGTGTTTGCCGCGGTAAAATTCCAAGTTCATTGTTGGTTCCACACTTCCCAGGGCGCACAGCCGGACGCCCACATTTTTTCCAGCATACTTTTTTCGCGCTCGGTATCCATGCACTGCCAGAATCCGCGGTGCACATAGCTCATCAGCTGGCCTTTGGCCGCCAGCTCGCGCAGCGGGGTCTGCTCAAAAATGGTATCATCGCCGCTGATGGTATCAAACACTTCCGGTTCCAGCACCATATAGCCCGCATTGATGATAGCCCCATCGTTGGCACTTTTTTCGCGGAAGGCCTGTACAGTGTTATCCTGGCCGATATCCAGCACGCCTTTCTGCTGTTCCTGCACCACGGCGGTCAGGGTTGCCAGCTTGCCATGCTGCTTATGGAACTTGACCAGTTCGGCAATGTTCACATCGCAGACGCCATCACCATAGGTCATCATAAAGGTTTCGTTGCCGACATATTTCTGCACCCGCTTGATGCGGCCGCCCGTCATCGTGTTCAGGCCGGTATCCACCACCGTCACGCGCCACGGCTCGGCGTGCTGGTCATGCACGATCATCTCGTTGCCCTGGGTGAAGTCAAAGGTCACATCACTGGTATGCAGGAAATAATCCGCAAACCACTCCTTGATCATATGCTGTTTGTACCCGGCGCAGATCACAAAATCATTGAAGCCATAGTAAGAATACTCTTTCATGATATGCCACAAAATGGGCATACCGCCGATTTCGATCATCGGTTTCGGCTTGAACTTACTTTCTTCCGAAATGCGCGTGCCATAGCCACCGGCAAGAATTACAACTTTCATATTTTTCACTCCCGTAAGCCTGCAGCGGAACCCTGCTTGCAGTCTCGCAAAAACTGTCCGTCCCATCGCCGCCGGACAGTTTGGTACACACCTATCCTATTTTATTATCACTATAATATTAAAGTATATCATTTTCGCGTATTCAGTGCAACCGTTCCAGGAAACTTATCACACCTAGTAGGCTTGCTTCTTATTCCGCGTTTTGCTCTTTGTTATCACATTTTAACGCCGCTTTTGTTGCCGCTGTGCAAACAATATTCTTTACGTTTTTTCGTGCGTATTTTGTCCCTGCCAGGCGGCCCACTTTACATTAGTAGGCAAAACAGGTATAATAGTTTAGTTAATCTGTGATATTGTGCCATTTTGCCATATTGCGGGTGCAGGCGGTCTTATTTTATCCTTGCTGCCTGTGGATTTTTTGCGGCACGCCGTGCGTTGTGCGGTACCGCTCCTATTAGGTCTGGAGGTTGCGCTCATGGGGCTGCAAAGCCTGCAATACTGTGCATTTTTGGTGGTTGTGGCTGCCGTTTATCTGCATTTGCCGGTGCGCATGCAGCCGGTGTTTCTGCTGGGAGCTTCGTGGGTGTTTTATGCGCTGGCCATGCCGGCCATGCTGCCGGTCACCATTGCACTGGCAGTGTTCACCTACCTGTGCGGCCGCGGCCTTGCCTGGCGGGGCGGCGCACACAAAACCGCCTTTTTGCGCCTTGGCGTGATCGGTATGCTGGGCATTCTGGCCTTTTTTAAGTATAACGGCCTGTTGGGCGGGGTGCTGCACGGCTGGCGCGCGGTGGCCATGCCGCTGGGCATCAGCTTTACCAGTTTTGCCGCAATCGCCTACCTGATCGACGCCACCCGCGGCGACTGCGAGGTGGAAACCAGCTTTATCCGGCTGGCGCTGTTCCTCAACTTTTTTGGCCACCGTCACCCAGGGGCCCATCTGCCGCGCCGGTGCGCTGCTGCCGCAGTTGAGCGCCGGAGCACCGCTTTGATGCCGCCCGCACGGTGCGCGCTTTGCGGCTATATGCGCTGGGGCTGTTCAAATACATTGCCGTGGCGGATGTGCTGAACATGGTGGTGGATACGGTTTTCCCCCACTATGCGGATTACAGCGCCCCCATGCTGATTTTGACCGCGGTGATGTACACTTTTTATCTGTATTTCAGCTTTTCCGGCTATTCCGAGATTTCCCGTGCCACCGGCCTTGTGCTGGGGCTGGACCTGCCGGAAAACTTTAAGACCCCGTTTTACGCCACCAACTTTTCCGGCTTCTGGAGCCGCTGGCACATCTCGTTTTCTTCCTGGCTGCAGGATTATCTCTTTATGCCGCTGGCCTGGGCAGATCTTGGCCGCTTTGGCCGCCTGCCCACCGAGCTGTGCGTGTTCTGCGTGTTCTTTGCTTCCGGCTTCTGGCACGGCAGCACCGCGCCATTCATCATCTGGGGTCTGCTGCAGGCGGTTTACCGCGTGGGCGAAGAGCTGCTGCACCGCCGCTTTGGCAAACCCAAAAAGCGCGGCACCCCGGCCCGTGTGCTGTGGGGCAAGCGGGTTGTGGTGTTTGTTTTGTGGACCATCAGCATGGTGTTCTTCCGCGTAGGGTCCGGCAACCTTTCCGGCATGGCCGAAAACCTGGGCGTTGGCGATGCTTTCGTCTACCTGGGCCGCTGCCTGATGAACAGCTGGTCCCCCGCCCGCTTTGCCGGGGAGCTGTACAGCACAGCGTATACCGGCTTTTACGCCAATACCATTATGGTAGCGGCTTATTGGGCGTTCGCTGCGCTGGCGCTGGCGCTTGGCATCTGGCTGGATCACCGGCGCAATTTTGCCTGCAAAAACAAACCGGCTGAGGTTGCCTGGCAAGCGCCAAGCACCGCAATGCGCTGTATGTTGTTTTGATCGTTTTTATCCTGGTGGGGTACATCATGCAGAGTGGCGGCTTTAACGCCAACGCGTTCGGCCCCTATGCAGGGTTTTAATCTTATGGAAAAAAGGAGATTTCCGGCGTGAAGCATATCATCAAAAAATTGGCGCTGCTGTTCGTGCCGGTCTATCTGTGGTTTGCCTTTTTTGTGGCGTTTGAGCCAAACAATTATTTTGGCATCAAAAAAACAGCCTCTTCCAGCCAGCCGGTGGCCCGTGTGCGCGCCTATGAGCAGAGCCCCGGCACCAACCTGATCATCGGGGACAGCCGCCTGGCCCACTTTGATATGGACCTTGTGGATTCCCTGACCGGGCAAAGCTGGCAGAACCTGGCCTTTGGCGGTGCTTCCCTGAAGGAATGTGTGGACCTTGCCAACTATGTGCTGGATTCCGGCAACCAGGTGGACCGCATTCTGTTTGAGCTTTCGTTCTACACCTTAAACAGCAGCTATAACACCGACCGTTTTTCGGCGCTGGAAGCTACCCTGCGCAACCCGCTGGCCTACTGTCTGAACCTGGAATACAACGTGAACGCCCTGACCGTGTTTATGGACACCGTAAAGGGCACGCCGGACACCATTGAATCCGGCGACTGGACCGCGGCGGATTACCTGGATGATGCTGAGAACACGATTCCGCTGCACAAAAAGCTGTATGAGTACCCGGCGCTGATCACCACCCGCTGCCAGAACTGGACACTGAATGAAACCGAGCTGGCGGAGTTTTTGGCTATGGCCCAGCGCTGCGCAGACCGCGGCGTGGAGCTGACCATTGTGCTGCCCCCCATGGCCGCCAATGTGCGCACCGAGGTATGCGATGCCTTTGGCATTACCGCCGTGATGCAGGACGAAGTTCTGCCGCTGTTGGAAAAGCAGAATTTTACCGTGCTGAATTACGAATGGGGCACCAGCTGCATTACCGATGATGACACCCAGTTTTTTGACGGGTTCCACCTGGACGAAAAATACGGCCTGCCGGACTGGACAGCCGAACTGTTTGATGATATGCAGCACTGATGCTGCCCCACCCCAAAAAGGAGGTCCCCTGTGGCACTGGACTTTTTGATTTTGTACGAGCACACCGTTCGGGAATATGAGAGCGATCTCTTGCTCAAATTGGAGCTGGAGCGCCGCGGCTACACCGTGCGCATCCGCCAGCTGCTGGATGCCAAAGATCTGCGCCTGTTTGGCAAAGACAAGCCGGAAGTTCTGGTTGCCAGCTGCATGTATGACAACGAGGCCATCAACAGCCATGTGTACAACAACATTGGCAAATGCAACAAAATCGTCAACCTGCACTGGGAGCAGATGCTCTCCGACACGCAGGAGGAGGGCGACTGGTTCAACATGAACGGCAACGCCAAGCGCTGCGTGCAGACCTGCTGGGGCAAGCGCACCGCCGCCCGCCTGCAGGCCCACGGCATGGACGCAAAAAACACGCCCGTGACCGGCGCGGTCATGATGGACTTTCTGCGCCCGGAGTTTGACGGCTACTTTAAGGACAAGGAAACGCTCTGCAGGGAGTTCGGCCTTGACCCGGCCAAGCAGCTGCACCTGTACATTTCCAGCTTCGGCTATGCCAGCATGAACGACGACGAGGTCGCCGAGCTTTCCAAAATGGCGGGCACCGATTTTACGGGCTTTGCCAAAACCAACCGCGTTTCGATGCAGGAAACGCTGCGTTGGTTCGATGAATATCTGGGCGCACACCCGGAGGTGGAGCTTGTCTACCGCCGCCATCCCAGCGAGTGGAACAGCCCCGCGCTGGAGGAGCTGGCGAAGAAGCGCCCCAACTTCCACGTGATCTTTGCGGACTCGGTCAAGCAGTGGATCGTCGCGGCGGACTCGATCTCGATCTGGATGAGCACCGCCATTGCCGAGGTCTACATGGCCGGCAAGAGCTGCCACATCCTGCGCCCCGTCCCCATTGAACACGAGTACGACCCGGTCATTTACAAGGACGCCCATTACGTGACGCGCTACGACGAGTTTGCCGCCGCCATGGCCGAGCCGGAGCCGCCGTTCCCGATTGCGAAGGACGTCATCGAGGGCTATTTTGACCCCAGCGAGACGCCCGCCTACAAGCGGATGGCCGACCTGCTGGAGGACGTGTACAAGAACCCCCCGCGGGACGAGCCGATGGGCGACGGCTTTACGCCGCACTTCAACAAGCTGAAATTCTGCGCGCTGGCGGGGGTACACTTCCTCTACCGCCGCGGCTGGGAGCCGAAGAAGCTCTTTGCCTTCTGCCCGCCGCTGGCCAATTTTGCCCAACGCATCTACGGCTACGTGGACAAGGCGCATGTGACGCCGGAGCAGGTCGCGGCGATGGAAGCAAGGATCAAGCCGTTTGTGAAATAACGACCACCGCATAGGGGCCGGGCATGCCCGGCCCTGCACTGTACGGCAAACGCGCGGCAAAGGCAAGGCCGCGGGCCGGGCATGCCCGGCCCCTACAACGTTACGACAGGACAAGCAACTATGTCAGATCAAAAGAGATCCTCCGGTGAATCCTTCGCCGGGAATGTGATGAAATATTCGGTGGCGACCTATCTGGGCTTTGCCATCACGGGGCTGGCGCTCATCGTCAAGGGGCTGCTGCCCGCTGAGGTGCTGGGCGCACCGGTCACCTTCATGACCTACACGGCCACGATCATGAACATCGGCATTCTGGGGCTGGATCAGGCGCTGCTGCGCTTTTACCATGAGCCGCCCGCCGGGGCCGAGCCGCGGCAGCTGTTCGCGGCCTGCACGCGGATTTCGGCGGCGTTTATGATGCTGCTGGGCGCAGCGGGCAGTGTGTTCTTTGCGCAGCCGCTGGCAGCGGCGTTCGGTCTGGGCAGCGCCGGGCCGGGCATTGTGCCGCTGCTGTTCCTCAACGCGGCGCTGTATATGCTGGTACGCTACTTAAACGTGCTGCTGCGCTTGGAAAACGACCTGCGCGCCTACACGGCGGAGACGCTCTGGATGCAGGGCTGCTACAACCTGTTTTACCTGCTGCCGGGCTTTTTTACATCCAACGTCTTTGTTCTGGCTGTTGCGGCGATTCTAAGTTTTGGTGTTGTGGCGATTGCGTTTGGGTATAAATACCGCGCCGCTGTGTTTGCGCCGCTGCCCGGCGCACAACTGGGCGGCATCGCGCGCCAGACCGTGCCCTACGGCGTGGCGCTGGCCCCGGCGCAGATTTTGTTCAGCCTGTCCAGCGGCATCTGCCTTTCGTTCGTCGGCAACGCCAGCGGCGAGAACGCCCAGGGCCTGTTTGCCTTCGGCTACAGCCTGGCGCAGCTCGTCACGGCCATTCAGGCGGGCTTTTCCACCTACTGGGGGCCCTACGTCTACAGCCATTACCGCGACGAGCAGGAGCGCATCTGCCGCGTGCATGACGTGCTGAATTTGCTGATCTTCGGCTTCTTCTGCGTGCTGGTCATGTTCGAGGACATCGTCTTTGTCATCTTCCCGGACAAGCGCGGCTGCCTTGCCATTTTTCCGCTGCTGATGCTGGCCGTTGTGTTCAACATCCTGTGCGAGGGCACGGTCTACGGCAACTCGATTGCCCGCAAGCCGTGGCATGACACGATCGGCATCGGGCTGGGGGCGCTGTCCACTTTGGGCTCTGCGCCCTGCTTGTGCCCGCGTTCGGGCTGACCGGCGCGGCGCTGGCGCTGGCCGCCAGCAACGGCCTTGCGTTTTTGTACCGCAGCATCACGGGGCAGATGTACTACCGCACGGTGGCCAGCTACCCCAAGACGATCTCCGGCTTTCTGCTGGCGTTCGCGGTCACGGCCATCGGCACGCTGCTGTGGCAGCATTTCTTTATAAAATTTGCGCTGGTAGGCGTGATTTTGTTTATCTACTGCACCCTCTACCGCGCACAGCTCGCCAGGCTCTGGAGCATGGGCCTTGGCATCCTGCGCGGCATCTTCCATAGAAAGTAAGGCGACAACATGAAGCATTGCGGCACACAAGAGCTGGAAACGGAGCGGCTGGTCCTGCGGCGGCTCTCTATTGACGACAGCGAAATGATGTACAACAACTGGGCCAACGACAGGCAGGTGACCCAATACCTGCGCTGGAACGCCCACCGCAGCTGGGGCGAAACCGCCGAGACGCTGAACGAGTGGGAAAAACACTATGATGACCCGGCCTTTTACCAGTGGGGCATCACCGACAGGCACACCAAGGTGCTGTTTGGCACGATCAGCCTCTTCCCCGCCCCGGCGCTGAAGATGGGCTGGCACCTGAACACCGAACGCTTGGCCCCGCCTGGGAGGTCGGCTATGCGCTAGGCCGCAAGTGGTGGAATAAAGGCTACGCTACCGAGGCACTCTGTACCGTGCGGGACTACTGGTTTGACACTGTGGGCGCAGACTGGCTGGTTGCCGTCCACGCCAATGAGAACATTGCCAGCAGCGCAGTTTTGCAGAAGGCAGGCTTTGTCTACGACCATGACGTGACGGACCGCAAGTTTGACGGCACGCCGGTCCCCTGCCGCGCCTACATCTTTTGAAAGAGGAATTATGACCGATAACACGACAGAATTAGACTTTGGCACCACTGCCCAGAAAGCCACCGACGCCGAGAAGCTGCCCGTGGTGCTGCTGGCGCTGGATCAGCAGGTACGATATGGCGCGCAGCCTGGACGAGCTGCGGGCGCTGGCCGACGCAACGGCATGGACGCCGTGGCCGAGGTCGTGCAGAAGCGTGCGGTGCCCGAGGCCGCAACGCTGCTGGGTGAGGGCAAGGTCGCCGAGGCGCGGCTTGTCTGCCAGAATGTGAACGCGGCAGCCGCCATCTTTGACGGCGAGCTGACCGGCAGCCAGATCCGCAACCTGTCGGCGGCACTGCAAGTCGAGGTGCTGGACCGCACGATGCTGATTTTGGAGATTTTCCGCGCACGCGCCACGACGAACGAGGGCAAGCTGCAGACCGAGCTTGCCACGCTGCGCTATCAGCT
>ENA-OQCF01000778-OQCF01000778.1-human-gut-metagenome-genome-assembly--contig:-NODE-778-length-11926-cov-1.930503_pt1 | contig 11926 bp, 8 predicted proteins | sample MGYA00242756_ERZ504573 | MGnify/ENA primary metagenome ERZ504573 (study PRJEB26092, sample SAMD00036240) | human gut metagenome | host: Homo sapiens | study: EMG produced TPA metagenomics assembly of...
AAAGCATGGTCCGATACGCAAACTGGGAACGAAATTTTCTGTATGGGCAACTTCAAAGATGCTGGGAAAAGATCCGGATCTTCAGATCACCAGTTACAGGCTGATCCGCAGATTCCTTGTGGATGCCATGGTAAAAACAAATACATATCTTCCACAGATTGGAAACCTTCTGATCAGGAGTTCTAACCGTATTATTAATGTTCCGGTTCAGCATGCAGACAGAGCTTACGGAAAAAGCGGTTATTCCTTTAAGAGACTGCTGAAAGATCTGATTTATGATATCACGACACATACTGCATTTCCCCTTCTGCTGGTGAGAAATATCGGAATTGTCAGTTTCCTGATAAGTGTAATTCTGTCGGTCTGTTATCTGGTAAGATATTTTACACTGGGCATATCTGTGCAGGGCTGGACTTCGTTGATGCTGGTTATGCTGGCGTTTTTTGGACTGATTTTGTTATCAATCGGAATTATGGGAATCTATTTAATGAACATTCTTAATGAGGCAAAAAAAAATGCCCCATTATGTAATACGTCGGGAGGATACGGACGAATAATGAAGGAAATTGGCGGATATTTTCAGCTGGAAGAGATGCCGGGAGAGGAATATTATCCTGACCTGTACAGGGTCAATCTTGGAAGAACCGCACTGCTGTGGCTTTTGAAGAGCCGCAGGTGCAGGAAAATCCTATTACCGTATTTTCTGTGTGAATCAGTGGTGCATACCTGTCAGGAAAATCAGATAGAGACAGAATTTTATCATCTGAATGAGAAACTGGAAGTTCTGTATCCGAAAGAACAGCTTCCGGAAGGGGAATATCTTTATCTGGTTAATTACTATGGTCAGCTGTCTGATTCCTGGATATCAGAGTATAAAAAGATTTACGGAAACATCATAGTGGACCATACCCATGCATTTTTTCAGAAACCATTAAAAGGGATAGATACACTGTATTCCTGCAGAAAATTCTGGGGTGTCAGCGATGGCGCATATCTGTCAACAGATGCCAGCCTGACAGAAAATAAGACTGTCGATTATTCTGCAGAGCGTATGAAACATATTCTGGGGCGTTATGAGCATAATGCCGGAACCTACTACAAAGATATGCTGGAAAATGCGGCAAAATATGACGGGATGGAGCTTCGGCAGATGTCAAAGCTTACACAGAATCTTCTGAAAGCTGTGGATTATGACAGAGCAAAGAAAAAAAGGGAAGAAAACTACCGGATTCTCGGAGAACTGCTTCCATCGGAAAGTATATTTAATCAGACTGTGCCGGAGGGACCTTTTGCATATCCGTATTTCCACGCTGATGGAATGAAACTTCGCAGACATCTTGCCGAAAAGAAGATATTTGTGCCGACTTACTGGAAAAATATAATTGAGAACTCTGAGACAAAAAGTCTGGAATATACCTGGGCTGCCAATATTCTTCCGTTGCCCTGCGATCAGCGTTACAGCGTGGAGGATATGAAATATATGGCTTCGGTTGTCAGAGAATGTGAGGAACGGATATGAAACATAAAGTGTTGATTCTGGGAACGCTCGGAGAATTTACAGAGCTGGTAAAGAAAGCAAAAGAGAAAGGTTATGAGACTGTTGTGTGCGACGGATATGCAGATGGTATTGCCAGAACGTATGCAGATAAGGCTTATACCATTCCTGTAACAGACGTAGATGCTATGCCTGATGTGCAGGGAAGAAGGTGTGGATGGAATCATCACATCATTTTCAGATCTGCTCCTGGAAGTGTATGGTTAAAATTGCAGACAAAGCAGGACTGCCCTGTTATCTGAAACCGGAACAGCTTTCCTGGTACAGGGATAAATCGGCATGCGGGATGTTCTGGACAAGCTTGGACTGCCGGCACCGGGATTTCGGAAAATATCTGTGGAACTGCTGAAACAGGGATCAGAAGAAGAAATACAACAGAGTATTGCAAATCTGCAGTATCCTCTGATCAGTAAACCTCTGGATAAATATGGTTCAAGAGGAATCTTTATCATTCATCATTCGGGTGAAGTCAGAAAAAAAGCCCTGCAGACAGCGGAATATACGGACTGTCAGGAAATTCTGGTTGAGGAATACAATGACGGTTATGAGTTTAACATGATGACATGGGTAATGGATGGGAAAGTCAATGTGATCAGTATTGCAGATCGTGAGAAAACGGAAATGGAAGAGGGAATGCTTCCGCTCAGCACACGAAATGTTTATCCATCCCGTTTCCTGGCGGAGGTCGAAAAAAGTGCCACAGATATTCTGCAGAATTATATCCGCTATACCGGACAGACGGAAGGTGCATTATCCATGCAGTTTTTCTGGAAACCTGGCAGGGGCATTCAGGTATGTGAGATTGCAGGACGTTTCTTTGGATATGAACATGAGCTGACAGATATGGTTTATGGATTTCAGACAGAGGAACTGCTACTGGATTATCTTTATGAAAAAAAACGGATAAAGGAGATGTTTCACCGTCATGATATTCATCATCCGGTAAAATATGGGGCTGTACTGTATTTTCAGGGACGACAGCTTCAGATTGCAGATCAGACGGCAGCCTGTGAGCTTGCAAAAGAAAAATGCGTTGTAAAACCCTGGATTTTTTATAAAGAAGGCGAACGTGTGATAGAATATGGGCCGAATCCATATCTTGCATTGTATTATATAGAAACAGAAAACCGCAGGCAGCTGGAGCTGGAGACTGAGAAATTTTTCAGTGAGATGAGTATCCGGGATCCGGAGGGAAGAGAAGTTGCCTACAGAAATAAGATACCGGAATATGAGAAGGAAAAGAAAACAGATGATTGATTTTAACAGACCTGCTTTTACAGGCAGGGAATTTGATTACATACGTGATGCGGTACAGAGAGGAATGCTCTGTGGGGATGGAGAATATACGAAAAGATGTTCTCAGTGGATGATGGATAAATTTCATGTAAATCATGTAATGCTTACCACATCCTGTACCCATGCTCTGGAGATGGCAGCCCATCTTTGCGACATTAAGCCCGGTGATGAGGTGATCATGCCGTCCTATACATTTGTTTCAACCGCAGATGCCTTTGTATTAAAGGGAGCAAAGATTGTATTTGTTGATATCAGACCGGATACAATGAATATTGATGAGAAACTGATCGAGGCGGCAGTGACTGAGAAAACAAAAGTGATCGTCCCAGTCCACTATGCAGGGGTTGCCTGTGAGATGGATACCATTATGGAGATTGCAAAAAAATACAATCTGAAGGTTGTTGAAGACGCTGCGCAGGGAGTAGATGCCTGTTATAAGGGAAAAGCTCTTGGTACCATTGGAGATTTTGGGTGTTACAGTTTCCATGAGACAAAGAACTATACTATGGGAGAGGGCGGTGCAATCCTTTTTAACAGGGATGAATATGTGGAGAAGGCAGAGATCCTGAGAGAAAAGGGAACTGACAGAAGTAAGTTTTTCCGCGGACAGGTTGACAAGTATCGCTGGATTGATTATGGTTCTTCCTATCTTCCAAGTGAACTGAATGCAGCATATCTTTATGCACAGCTGGAAGCAAGAAATCAGATCTTTGCCAAAAGAATGGAGATATACAATTATTATCATAAAAATCTGGCTCATCTTGCACAGGAAGGTAAGATCGAACAGCCTTATGTGCCGGAGGAATGCAGCCACAATGCCCATATGTATTATATCAAGGTGCGTGATATACAGGTAAGAACCCGGCTGATTGCTTACCTTCGGGAAAAAGGAATCTGCAGCGTATTTCATTACGTGCCTCTTCATTCTGCACCTGCGGGACAGAAATTTGGAAGATTTTCAGGGGAAGATGTTTATACTACAAAGGAAAGTGAACGTCTGTTGAGACTGCCGATGTTTTATAATCTGGATATGGAGGATGTGAAATATATCACAGATACCATAGCTTCTTTTGACGGATTCTGATAATCGTGTGCCGCAAGTCTGTTTCAGGAATCAACCTGTCGGCACACCGGACGAAAAACAGAGACATATAATATATTAAGAGGAAATATTATGAAAAAATGGAAACATTTATTAAAGGCTGTTATGACTGTGGGAGTCATTGCAATGACTGCTGTTCAGATCTGCGCTGCTGCGGAAGGAACTGCGCAGGCTGCTGTTTCAGATGTTACACCCGTATCCATTTCAACTAATGAGATTTCAGGCTGGCCTGCAGGTCCTGAGATCACATCTGAGACAGGGGTACTGATGGATGCAGACAGCGGAATTCTTCTGTACAGCAAGGGCGGAGATGAAATCCGTTATCCGGCAAGTATTACCAAAATCATGACACTGCTTCTGGCGGTGGAGAACTGTTCCCTGAAAGAAGATGTTGTCTTTACGGAAACAGGAACACGTGATATCAGTTGGGATTCCGGCAATATTGGAATGCAGGTGGGAGAAGTGATGAGCATGAGAGCATGCCTTTATGCACTTGTGATCCGCTCTGCAAACGAGGTCGCAGCCCAGATTGCAGAACATGTAGGCGGCACAGAGCAGCATTTTGTAGATATGATGAATGAACGTGCGGCTCAGATCGGATGCACGAATACACATTTTGTAAACGCCAGTGGTCTTCCGGATCCTGACCACTATTCTACTGCACATGACATGGCGTTGATCATGCGGGAAGGTCTGAAGAATAAAAAAATTCCGCAGGATCATCGGCACTACAGATTATACGATCAAACCTACGAACATGAACAGTGAGTCAAGGGTACTGCATACGCATCATCCGATGCTTGCCCCGGAGAGCAGCTATCATTATGATGGCTGTATTGGCGGCAAGACAGGATATACCAGTGAGGCCGGAAACACTCTTGTGACAGCAGCAGAGAAGAATGGAACTACCTATATTACAGTGACAATGAAGGCGGCAGACCTTGCAGTTGCCAGTACGGATTCCACAGCACTGTTCAACTATGGTTATCAAAATTTCACAAAAGCACAGGTAAATGGTGGAGAAGTATCAGTTCCAAACGGAGTGACTGTGGATAACCTGACTGTTCAGGAGAATTCACAGAATGGAAATACAGTAGATGATTACTATTATAATGATTATCTTTTGGGAAGCGTTGAAGTTCCGGAAGCTACACCTACACCGGAACCTGCAGCGGATGCCCTTTCTGATACATCCGGAGGAAATACGGATCAGGCGGATCAAAATGAGAAATCAGATACTGTCGGAGAAGAAAAAACTTCTGCGGGGATGCCGGAACTGCGAAAAATACTTCTGATCATAGGAGCGGCAATGCTTCTTCTTATTATCATTCTGAGCATTGCACTTGCAAAAAAGGAAAAAAGATATTATGGCTAAGTCTGCATATCATGTGGATTTATGCGAACAGATATAACAGAAACACAGAGAAAGCTAAAGAAAAGAGGAAAATAAAATGGGAAAAATCAAAGTTACAGAATGTGGTGGAATTAAGGGATTAAAAGTGGTAGAACCTACAGTTTTCGGAGATGCCAGAGGATATTTCATGGAAACCTACAATTACAATGATTTCAAAGAAGCAGGAATTGATGTCGAATTTGTACAGGATAATCAGTCAAGCTCACATAAGGGTGTACTTCGCGGACTCCATTTCCAGATCAATTACCCACAGGATAAACTGGTACGTGTTGTAAATGGTGAGGTATTTGATGTGGCGGTAGATCTTCGTGAAGGGTCAGAAACATATGGAAAATGGTTTGGAGTCGTACTTTCTGCTGAAAACAAGAAACAGTTCTTCATTCCGAAAGGATTTGCACATGGTTTTCTTGTGCTTTCCGAGCATGCGGAATTCGTTTACAAATGCTCTGATTTCTATCATCCAAATGATGAGGGCGGCCTGATCTGGAACGATCCGGATATCGGAGTTGAATGGCCGATTCCGGAAGGAATGGAATTAAGCTTTTCTGACAAAGATACCAAATGGGGAAGCTTTAAAGAGTACCGTAAATAGGAGAATGAGCGATTGAATACAATTTTTTCTTTACCGATGGATATTTATAAGAACAGACGGCTTGTTGCAAAGCTTGCAAAGAATGATTTCAAAACAAGATATGCAGGTTCTTATCTGGGAATTGTGTGGGCGTTTATCCAGCCTGTGATCACGATCCTGGTATACTGGTTTGTATTCTCTGTAGGTTTTCGTTCCGGAACAGGGGATCTGGGAGTTCCTTTTGTTCTTTATCTGGTAGCAGGTATTGTGCCATGGTTCTTTTTCCAGGATGCGCTGATGGGGGGGACAAATTCTCTGCTGGAATACAATTATCTGGTAAAAAAAGTCGTTTTTAATATCAGTGTGCTTCCGGTAGTCAAGATCATTTCTGCTATGTTTGTGCATGCATTCTTTGTGTTGTTTACGATCATCCTGTATGCAGCGTATGGGAAATTTCCTGATTTCTATTATCTGCAGATTATTTATTACAGTGTATGTGTGTTCATTCTGGTATTGGGCTTATCCTATGCCACAAGTGCAATCGTTATTTTTTTCAGAGATCTGACCCAGATCATCAACATTGTGCTTCAGGTAGGAGTCTGGCTGACTCCGATCATGTGGATCGTTGAGGCTTCACCTCTGATGGGACATCCTGTGATCATGAAGATCCTGAAACTGAATCCGATGTATTATATTGTTTCCGGATACAGAGATACATTCCTGATGAAAACCTGGTTCTGGGAACATGCAGGATGGACGGTCTATTTCTGGATATTTACAATTCTGTGTTTCCTGTTCGGAAGCTGGGTATTTAAACGTCTGCGCATTCATTTTGCAGATGTACTGTAACTAGTACAGCGAATATTAATATAGCAGAAACTTAATTTTCGCTGTACTGGTAAGCGTGAAATAAGTCAGAAGAAGATGAAAAACACAGGAACATAACAGAAAGGAAATCACGTGGAGAACAAGAAAGTAATTCAGGTGAAGGATCTCACCAAAATGTATAAATTATATGATAAGCCTTCGGACAGACTGAAAGAAGCGCTGGGGCTTACCAGAAAGAAACTTTATAAAGAGCATTATGCACTTCATGATGTAAATTTTGATATTTATGAAGGAGAATGCGTGGGAATTATCGGAACCAACGGTTCCGGTAAATCCACGATCTTAAAGATCATCACCGGTGTCCTGACTCCCACAGCAGGGGAAGTAAAGGTAGACGGACGAATTTCCGCGCTGCTGGAACTGGGAGCCGGATTTAACATGGAATATTCAGGTCTTGAGAATGTATACCTGAATGGAACCATGATCGGTTTTTCAAAAGAAGAGATTGATGCCAGACTGAATGATATTCTGGAATTTGCGGACATTGGAGACTTTATCCACCAGCCTGTAAAGACTTATTCCAGCGGTATGTTCGTGCGTCTGGCTTTTGCTGTTGCGATCAATATTGATCCGGAGATCCTGGTGGTAGATGAGGCGTTGTCTGTGGGCGACGTGTTCTTTCAGGCAAAATGTTATCACAAGTTTGAGGAATTTAAGAAACAGGGAAAGACGATCCTGTTTGTAAGTCATGATCTTGGAAGCGTTTCCAAGTATTGTGACAGAGTTATTCTTCTGAACAAAGGGGTAAAGATGGATGAAGGTTCACCAAAGCAGATGGTTGACCTGTACAAACAGCTTCTGGTAGGACAGAATCCTGTAAAACAGAATGAATCTGACGGTACAGAGCAGATTGTGGCAGAGGACAGTGAAGGACTGGGAGATTTTCAGGTAAATCCCAATATGCTGGAATATGGAAGCCGTATTGCTGAGATCACAGATTTCAGAGTCATTGATGATAAAGGAAGATGTTCCAATACTGTTGAAAAGGGAAGCTGCTTCAAAATTCGTATGAAAGTCCGGTTTAATGAAGAGATTCAGGAGCCGATCATGGCATACACCTTTAAAAATATTCAGGGTACGGAAATCACAGGTACCAATACCATGTATGAAAATGCAAAGATAGAACACTCCGGAAAAGGGGATATATGTACTGTAACATTTACACAGAACATGAACCTTCAGGGCGGTGAGTATCTCCTGTCATTTGGATGTACAGGGTATAAAAACGGAGATTTTACGGTATTCCACAGACTTTATGACGCATGTAACATAACAGTTATTTCCAGTAAAAATACAGTTGGATTCTATGATATGGATTCAAAGGTGGAAGTACGGTGCGAAGAACAGGTCTGAGAAAGTTATGATGACAAATATCAGTGCGAAAAAATAATCAGCGCGAGGATATATATGGAAAAAAAAAATCGGGAAAGTAATTCTGGATACCACGTGCTATCCGGGAAAAGATCTATACAGTGATGGTGCGATAGAGGATGAAATGCTTGCAATTTCCAGAGATTTTGCACCGGAAGAATTTAACAGAGTGATCAGTGAGAGAAAGAGCTGGCCAATTCTTTATCATTTTTCTCATATCAGGGAGAATATTCTGAGCTGGATTCCCTTTACAGGGGAAGAGAAGGTTCTGGAGATTGGTTCCGGATGTGGTGCTGTGACAGGAGCTCTCTGTGAAAGGGTGAAGGAAGTTACCTGCATCGAGCTTTCTATGAAAAGAAGTAAGATCAATGCATACAGACATCAGGATCAGGATAATCTTAAGATTCTTGTGGGAAATTTTCAGGAGATCGAGAAAAACCTTACTGAGAAATACGACTATATCACTTTGATCGGTGTATTTGAGTATGGAGAATCCTATATCCGGAGTGAGAATCCCTATGTGGACTTTCTCAGGATCATATCAAAGCATCTGAAGCCGGATGGAAAGATCATTCTGGCCATTGAGAACAGACTGGGACTGAAATACTGGGCCGGATGTACAGAGGACCATTTTGGAACTTTATTCGAAGGAATCCAGGGATACCCCAAAACAAAAGGGGTTAAAACTTTTTCAAGAAAAGAATTTAATGGAATTTTGGAGGAAGCAGGAAACTTAAAAGCCGACTGGTATTATCCATATCCGGATTACAAATTTCCAATGACTATTCATTCAGACAGACATCTCCCTGCAAGCGGAGAGCTGCATATGAGGGACTACAATTTTGACAGACTCCGTCTGGATCTGTTTCAGGAATCTCAGGTGTATAATACACTTTTGAGCAATGATCTTTACCCGCAGTTTGCCAATTCCTTTCTTCTTGTGATCGGAAAAGAACAGCCACAGACAGCACCGGTTTATGTGAAGTTTTCCAATGAGAGAGATCAGAAGCTCTCCATTTATACGGAAATCAGTGAAGCAGCAGATGGGCAGCTGACTGTGAAGAAAGTACCGTCGCAGAAGAAAGCGGCAGCTCATGTACGGAATCTGGGAACTATCTGCGAAGAACTGACCGGAATGTATAAAGAAGAGGAAATTGAAGTAAACCGCTGCCGGATCAAAGGTGACTGTGCGCAGCTGGAATATCTGACAGGTATCACCCTGGAAGATAAGCTGGATCATCTTCTGGAAGAAGGCAGAACAGAGGAACTGGAGAAATTATTCTTCTCTTATATACAGAAAGTAAAGAATATTCATGAGAAGAAACCCTTTGAGAAAACACCGGAATTTGTAAGGGTATTTGGAAATGTAAACCTGCGTTCTGATCTGAAATGTACAGAAATATCCAATATTGATTTTGTTCCTGCAAATATTATCCTCTCTGAGAATAAAGTATCTGTGATCGACTATGAGTGGACCTTTGCATTTCCTGTACCTTCACAGTTCCTGGTTTACAGGATGATCTTTTATTATCTGGAACTGAATGACAAACGGGGAATACTTAAAGAACGGGATTTCTATGAGAAAGCAGGAATCCTGCCTGAAGATATAGAAGTTTATGTGGAGATGGAACATAATTTCCAACAGTATATTCTGGGTGAGCATACAGCAATGAGAAATATGTATGCCCAGATCTCTCCGGGCCGGGTGGAAGTAGAAGATTATTACAGAGAAAAGAAACAGGAATCTCTGGAAATGCTTCAGATTTTCTGGGATAACGGAAAGAGCTTTAATGAGGCTGATTCTGTGAGATATCTGTTCAGAAACGGGAAAATTCAGACCGAGTTTGAACTTCCGGAGAATACCACAATGCTTCGCCTTGATCCGGGCGAAATGTCCAAGGGACTTAAAATTGTAAAGCTGACATGGGAAGATGAAAGTCAGGTAAAGTTTCACACAGATGGCTGTGAAGTGTCCTCCGGAGAATTCTATTTCGGCGGTGACGATCCGCAGATTATAGTAGATTCTGTTCCTGAGAACAGAAAAGTCCATAAAGATTGAGATGGAAGATCCATGGACCGGAAAACCACAGAAAAGAAATTCTGGAAAGTATACGCAGAGCAGAAAAGGGCAATGGAGCAGATGAGTCAGGAGCTTGCGCAGAAGAAAGCTCTGGTCGATCAGGTGGAAGGCAGTAAGGCATGGAAAGTGTATCGTGCCATCAAAAGGGTTTAGTTATGGGAAATATACTTTGGAGTGTAGATAAAAAAATATACAGTGACAAAGAAGATCATACTCTGGCCATTACCGGATGGGCGATAACCAGAGATCAGTCAGAATGTGATTTCATTCTTTATGGCTCGGGAAAGGAACTCTCCGTTCCTGAACCTTCGCGTTGTGAAAGAGCGGATGTTGCCAAAGATTTAAAAGAAACAAAAGATATAAAAGAAGTGGGAAATGTCGGATTCACAGTAAAGATACCGGAAATTATAAAACTTGCAGAAGAACATGAGAAACTGCAGCTTGCGCTGAGAGCAGGAGATGAAAAAGAAATCATCTGGGAAGCCACAGCTGCAGAAGTGAAGGACTTTTGTGAGGAAAGTCTTATTGAATATCATATTGATGAGGAACAGATCACACAGGAGAGTATCCTGACAGTCAGAGGCTGGGTTGTAAACCAGCTGGAGCCGGATGAGATATTTGTACAGGGTACAGATGGGAAGGTTCTGGAATGTACGATCACCAGACAAAGACGTCCGGACGTGGAAGAGGCAAAGGGGATTTCCGAAGAAGAGAAAAGAAATCTGGGATTCAGTATTACTGTCAATCTGGAGAATACAAACGATCAGAATATCTGCATCTGTTTCAGGGGAAAAGATGTACAGAAAATTTATACTGTAAATGTAAAAAAAATAAAACGGGAAAATACCGGACTGTATCAGCAGATGAAACTGCTGTCTCTGAAGAACAGGCAGAAGAATCAGGAATATATAAAGAAAAACGGCATTGGAAGATTTATCCGTTATGTGAGAAATTCCCAGCTTAAGGACGGAGATCAGGATTATGAAGACTGGCTGAAAGATCATGTCGCATTCCGAAAGGAATTAAAAAGACAGAGAAATGCTGTTTTTTCTTATTCACCGCTGATCAGTATTGTGATGGTGGTGACGGATACAGATGAACAAAGGTTAAAAAGTGTGATCGATGCTTATACAGAACAGACCTATGGTAACTGGCAGCTGTGTCTGGCAGATGCATGTGAGGGAGAGGAAACAGGAGAGTTTCTGCGGAAAAAATATAAAAAAGAGATTCGCCTTTCCTATAAGAAGGTTACGGAAAATAATGGCATTTCGGGAAATCTTAATGCATCTCTGAAACTTGCAATGGGAGAGTATGTTCTGTTTGCCGGTCAGGAGATCATACCTGAACCTGATGCACTTTTTCAGATGGTCAAAGCGATCACAGAGAAAAAAGCGGATATGATCTATACAGATGAAGATGAGATCAGCGCAGACGGAAAACATTATTCTGAGCCGGAATTCAAGCCGGATTTCAATCTGTTCAGATTAAGGGAAAATAATTATATCGGACAGTTCTGGGCAATCCGGAAGGAAATTCTGGAACAGGCCGGAAAGTTTGATCCGGAATATGATGGTGCACAGGATTATGATATGCTCTTAAGATGCAGTGAGCAGGCAGAGAATATTGTGCATATTCCAAAGATCCTCTGT
>ENA-OQCF01000779-OQCF01000779.1-human-gut-metagenome-genome-assembly--contig:-NODE-779-length-11926-cov-1.354945_pt1 | contig 11926 bp, 15 predicted proteins | sample MGYA00242756_ERZ504573 | MGnify/ENA primary metagenome ERZ504573 (study PRJEB26092, sample SAMD00036240) | human gut metagenome | host: Homo sapiens | study: EMG produced TPA metagenomics assembly of...
TTCCTTGATTTTACGGGAACGTTGCATGGTGGTTCGGCTGGTTGGCCAAATCCAGTTTTGCCGGCTGTATTGGCGCTAAATGTGGAGTGATATTGTTTCTTGTAATTCTCACTTTGGTATGCGGGCGTATCTATTGTTCTGTGATTTGCCCCTTAGGGGTATTTCAGGATATACTGGCATGGCTGGCTGGCAACCTAAAAAACGCAGGAAGCTTCCTTACTCTTATTCTCCGGCCTTATCTTGGCTGCGCTATGGCGTATTGGGTGTGTTTATCATTGCTTTGATTGCCGGAATTGGTTCATTGGCTGCTCTACTTGCACCCTATAGTGCATACGGACGTATTGCCAATAATCTTTTTCAACCTATATGGCAATGGGGCAACAATCTGCTTGCTTATCTGGCTGAACGGGCAGACAGTTATGCCTTTTATGAAACGGATGTATGGTTGAAGAGCCTGCCGACTTTTATTATTGCTGCCGCTACTTTGGCTGTGCTTGTTGTTCTGGCCGGACGCAACGGACGAACCTATTGTAATACGATTTGCCCGGTAGGAACGGTCTTGGGCTTCCTTTCACGTTATTCGCTTTTCCGCATCACAATAGATTCGGAAAGTGCAACCAATGCAGTCTTTGTTCACGCAACTGCAAGGCAGCCTGCATCAACTTTAAGGAGCATCAGATTGATGCAAGCCGGTGTGTGGTTTGCATGAACTGCATTGAGAAGTGCAAGCATGGAGCCATTTCCTACAAGTATCATCCTTTCGGCAAACCTGCTGCGGGCAAGGCTAATTCGGAACAGATAAACGAAACCCGCCGCAGTTTTTTCACAGCAACGGCTCTGGTTGCAGCCACTTCTGTTTTAAAAGCGCAGGAAAAGAAAGTAGACGGAGGACTGGCAGCCATTGAGGATAAGAAGATTCCCGAGCGAAGCACTCCCCTCACTCCTCCCGGCTCATTGAGTGCCCGCAATATGGCGCAACACTGCACGGCCTGCCAGCTCTGTGTGTCGGCATGTCCCAATCAGGTTCTTCGTCCTTCTGCGGACTTAAGGAAATTGATGCAGCCGGAAATGTCATACGAACGCGGCTATTGCAGACCGGAATGTACAAAATGTTCGGAGGTATGTCCTACAGGAGCTATCCGCCCGATAATCAAAGTTGATAAATCATCCGTTCAGATAGGGCATGCGTGTGGGTAAAGAAAAATTGCATACCACTGACGGATGGTGTGCAGTGTGGCAACTGTGCACGCCATTGCCCGACGGGAGCCATACAAATGGTGCCGAGTATACCTGAAGACAAGGATTCTCCAAAAGATTCCGGTAATCAATGTGGAGCGCTGTATCGGCTGCGGGGCATGCGAGAATCTTTGTCCGGCCCGTCCGTTTAGTGCCATCTATGTGGAAGGGCATGAAAGACATCGGATTATATAACAAAGTAGAATTTCTATAAGTATGGAAGAACATCATAAAAACAATATGAACCGTCGTGATTTCTTGAAGATAGTGGGGATTACAGCCGCCACATCTATGCTGCCCTCTATGGATGTGGTTCTAAGGAAGGGAGCAGTGAAGGTAGTAAAGCGTTGGGTCCCATTCCGACGGATAAAATGACCTATCGTAGTTTTCCCGGTTTGGGGAGTGACAAAGTTTCTATTTTAGGATATGGTTGTATGCGCTGGCCTACCGTTCCTGCTCCGGATGGAAAAGGGGAAATGATAGACCAGGATGCTGTGAACGAACTGGTGGATTATGCCATTGCCCATGGTGTGAATTATTTCGATACGTCTCCGATGTATGTACAAGGATGGAGTGAGAAGTCTACGGGAATAGCTCTGAAACGCCACCCGCGCGAATCGTTCTATCTTGCCACCAAACTATCCAATTTTCATCCTGATACCTGGACTCGCGAGGGTTCCATTGCCATGTGCCGTAAGTCATTCGAGGATATACAGGTGGACTATATAGACTACTATCTGCTACACATGATTGGTGGCGGTGGCATGGAGCAATTCCGCAAACGCTACATAGACAACGGTATGATTGATTTTCTTGTCAAGGAGCGTGAAGCAGGACGCATCCGCCGTTTGGGATGGTCGTTCCACGGCGATATCGAAGTCTATGACTATGCCTTGCAGATGCATGACCGTGGTGAAGTTCATTGGGATTTTGTACAAATACAGTTGAATTATGTGGACTGGAAACATGCTTCGGGCAGCAACTTCAAGGCAGAGTATCTGTATGACGAGCTGGCCAAGCGTAAGATCCTGCTGTCATTATGGAGCCTCTGCTGGGTGGGCGGCTCTCCAATGTCCCCGACCATATTGTGGCACGACTGAAGCAGCGCGAACCCGAACGCAGTGTGGCGTCTTGGGCATTCCGTTATGCCGGTTCTCCCCAGGATGTACTGACAGTGCTGAGCGGCATGACTTATATGGAACATTTGCAGGATAACATCCGTACTTACTCTCCATTGGTACCACTCACAGAAGAAGAAACTCAGTATCTGTATGATACGGCAGATTTGATGATGGAGTACCCACCATACCTTGCAACGACTGCAAGTACTGCATGCCTTGCCCGTATGGAATTGACATTCCTGCCATCTTGATACATTACAATAAATGTGTCAATGAAGGAAATGTGCCGGAAAGCAGCCAGGATGAGAATTATCGGAAAGCACGCCGTGCTTTTCTCGTAGGATATGACCGAAGTGTACCCAAACTGAGACAGGCCGACCATTGTACCGGGTGCAACCAGTGTTCTCCGCATTGCCCGCAAACGATTGATATTCCCAAAGAACTGCATCGTATTGACAAATTTGTAGAACAGTTGAAACAAGAGACTTTATAAAATGGAGAGTATCATTGACATACTGCACAAGAGGATACTCTTGTGTTATGAAGAACCGGGAGGAAGTCCGTACTTTCACCCAACGGGGAGTAGCGGATTTGTATGATTTGTACCAGGCAGATTCTGCATTTATGAAGGGGGCTGCCAGTTGCCGATAAGGTATAGGGAAAGGTGCCGCTGCTTGATGGTACTGGGAGGCTTTAAAACGGTCTATGCCGATATAATCAGCACTCCTGCGCTGGCATTGCTGTGCGAAGCAGGAATTGAAACGACTTTTGCCCAAGAGGTTCCCCATATCATTAACCGTGACAAGACCGCTGGTGCCCGTTGGAGACGGCTTGCATGGAGCTGAATACGGTAGAGGAGATGTATCCGGTGATTCAGAATTTTATATCAAGAATCAGGGCAAAATAGCAACAGCCTGCTCTCTTTCCCTGATTACCTGATGCCTTTCTCTTCCAGCATCTTGAAGTCTTCCTTGAGCATACCGACATCATCCAGTGTGCGGGCTTCATTGTGGTCGTTCAGATAGACTCTGGGTCTTTCGATAAACAGAGCGCTGGTGACAGATAAAGAGTCATTCCGGTATGGGGTCTCCACTCCACCTATTTCCAGCATTGTCTGGAAGAATGAGGCACTGGAAGATACATTCTTCTGCCTATTGGCTTGTGCGGCTCCAATAACGATGGGTATCTCTGCCGGTAGTTGTCGGACATCCAAATAAAGAAATGGCACATGTATCTGATAATAGGAAGGTACCGGTGAGGCATGCAGAAAGAGATGCCGGTTGTCATCGAAAATATCTTCTCCATGGTCTGAAGTGTATATCAAGGCAGAATTGACATGTTGTTTTTGAAGCATATCTATCAGACGAACCAGAAAATTATCCGTGTAGCGGATAGAATTATCATAGGCATTGATCAGGTTGTCTTTGTATTTCACTTCCGCGTCAACGGGCATGTCCGGCAGGAAGAAAGCCTGCTCTGCCGGATAGCGCTCTTTATAATTGAAATGAGAACCGTAAGTGTGGAGAACTATAAATTGCCTGGAAACTCCTTTGCCCAGTTCTTTTGCTACCAGTTTCAACAGTTTGTCATCAGAGGGGTTGTAATTGGAATCCCCCACATCTTCTTTAATGAAATCATACGTGTCGGCTTCTTTGCCGAAGAAATCTATAAATGAGTGGTTATAGCGCTGGTTCGAGAAAAAGGCGGTCTGATAACCGGCTTCCTTGAAATGCTGTGATAATCCCTTTTGATAATAGATGGAATCAAAACTGGAAGCACTGACCGGTGACAGCAACATCGGAACACTCTTGTGGGTGGTGTTTGATTCTGTCAGCACATGGCTGAAAGCTGTCAGTCCGCCAATGCCCGACAGTCCCGGGTTAGTTTCCCGTTCATAGTCGTACAAAGCCCAGTTGCATGCCCGTGAGGTTTCTCCCACCACCATTACATATACTTCCCTTTCATCAGCCTGATGAGTACTTCTAGCATGAAAGGTAAAATCTTTAGAGGTCTTGTGATAATTCCGCGTTTGGGCCGTCCGTTGAAAGGCAAGTGCTATGTTGTAGCATACGTTGGCAGGATACAGTTCGGATTTCAGCTCATACCGGTCATCTGTCAAATAAGCACTGCCTAAGGATAATATTCCGGCAGACAGCACATACAGAGTGCGACGGCGAGCTTGCCGGATGAATGCTTCGGACAGTCTGCGTTTGTGTACAATGGATATGGTTGCCAGAATTAATGCAGGTATATAGAGCACTACCACAATAACGATGGCAGGTATCAGATTGTCCAGCAGTTCCAGCGCCTCGCTTGAATTGGTTGTCACCAGATTCAGAAACATATCCACTGCGATAATGGACTGACCGAAAAGATATAGTAATACAAGCTGGAAGGCTCCGAAGAAGATGAACGGAAATAGCAGCCAGAATGTCCTGCCACAGTTTCTCGACCAAGCCATTACAGCATAATATATAGAAAGGGGTAGCAGGATATTACATATCTTTGCCGTCCATGATATGGGTTCTGTAAAGCATAGCACTACATTGGGCACTATCAGAATGACCAGAAACAGATAGAACAAATGTTCCTGATTGTCGAACCATTTTTTTATGTCTCTAAAAAGCTTCATTGATATTGAATATAAATCCGGTCTGGTGTTTGCCAAAACCTAAATCCAAACGTACGTTTACTCTCTTTTTGAACTCCCAGCGGTAGCCGAAACCATAATTAGGAAGAATATGCCTGGCCTCCAATTCCGAGAAATTCGGGAATATGGTTCCCGCCCCTACCCATACGGCAACTCCATTTCGCTTCCATACATGTTGGCGTAGTTTCCAGCTGGGCATCCATTGCACACTTGTCACGGTAGCGTCCCTCATAATAGCCACGCATAGAATAGGAACTTCCCAATGTTGCCATCAGTCCCCAGGGCGGATTTCCGTAGTTCAGCAGAGTATGGAACTGGCCTGCCAACACCCCACCCTTCCACACGGACTGGTAATAGCTGGTCGTCAGTTCCGTATTGCTGAATGCGTATTTATTTCCCAAAAAGGCCGGACTGAAGCGCTGGTCTATCCGTAGGTAATATCCTTTATAGGCATTTGTCAGAAAATCGCGTGAATCATACAACAAGGAAAACCCCAAGCTCACGTTGGTGCTGTGCGCTTTCATTCCTTTCCATAATTCCGGTTTTTCAAAGTCATGCCCATACACGTAATCAAATGCTGTCATTGAACCGATATAAAAGTTACGTGCCATCCGGAACATGAAGTCCACCTTAACCTGCGCTTGAAAGCGATCGTATTCACTCTCATTGTCATCATTGGCTCCATTGTCATATCCTTGTCCCCAGTAAAGGCTTGGGAAAGAATAGAAATACAGATTGTAGTTCAACCGGTATTTGTCTTGGGGAAACAGATGGTTTCCACGTACTCCCAGCAAATAGAATCCCACCGTGGAGACATCCCCATACAGAGAGACATTGGACGGAGGGAGAATACTATCGTTCCGGTCGGTACGGTAGAGTCCTGCCGCCACCAGTCCGATTCCAAATTTGGTGTCACTGGAATAATGAGGCCCGCCTATAATGCTGAAATCAAATTTTTTGTTTTTCTTTTCTTTGTTGGCATCGTTGAAGTAATTCAAAATTTTCTGAAAACTGAACGTTTCGTTTGTGAAGCAGAGTCTATCGGATACGTAGAAATTGAGTCCACAGAGTTTTTTGCTTCTGCAGGGTGTGTTTGTGCATGAACAGCCGTTTCTGTAATCAGCATCAATATTGGTAATATCCATTTTGTCAATTTAGTGTCCATTTGCTTGTAGAAAACTTCCGTGGCAAAGTTTGTTTTATGTTCTTCATTACAACAATGTTACCCTTCTTTTTGTTTCCTATTTTTCTCTTTTATGTTCATTTCTACATTGCATGTGGGGTTCACTCTTTTTAACCACATCATTTATAGAGCTTTCCTCAGTTATACTGTTATTTTAATATTACAAAGAACAACATGATATTGAATTAATGAAAACAGCAATGAACATTCTCGATAAAGAGGGGCAGAAACGATGGGTAATCGTAGGCGGTGGCTTCGATGGATTAAAGCTAGTACGAAAATTGAATACTTCGGAAGCCTTGTTCAACCGAACCAGATATTGGACAGCTTTGAACAGGCCCAGAGTACCGGTAATAAAGAAGAGCACAGGCGTCTGATGACCTTTGCCATTGTAGGTGGTGGAGCTACGGAAATAAAGTTGTCCGCTACTCTGGCCGAGATGAGAAAGTTTGTCCTTTCTCAAAACTATCCAGGCTTGAATATCAATGAGAAGCGTATCATCTTGTTGGATGGCTCTTCCAGGCTTTTGTCTGCCTTTTCTGAAAAGTCTTCCAAAGAAGTGACTGATTATCTGAAGAAGCATGATGTGGAAATTAAATTGAATCAACGGGTGATGGGATACGAGAATTATCAGTTGGCATTGAATGATGGGACCGCAAGCAATACCAAAAAAAATGTATTCTGGGTGGCCGGTGTCAAAGCAAACAGCCTTCAAGGATTGCCTGCCTATGGACCGGGAAACCGCTTGAAGGTGGACACTTATAACCGTCTTTCTCAATATCCCAATATTTTCGCTATCGGGAATACGGCCCTTATGATTTCTGAGGAGTATCCCAAAGGACACCCGCAAGTGGTGCAACCAGCCATCCAGCAGGCCCGCAACTTGATAAGGAACTTGCAGCGTGCAGAAGCATGCCTGCCGCTGCAACCGTTTATATATCAAAACAAAGGCTCCATGGAGACCATTGGCCGCAATCATGCCGTAGTCGAGCTTAAGAAGCTGCGTTTTGGAAGTTTTCCGGTATGGGCTGTGTGGCTGTTCATCCATTTGATGAGTATTGTGGGTGTAAAAAATCGTCTTTCCATCTTCGTAGACTGGATGTGGAGTTACTTTACCTATGACCTGTCTTTACGGATTATCATCAAACCCTTGAAGCGGCAGTAAACTTTTATTGAGTAATATTTGTTATAGTTCATATACGAACTTAAAAATGAATGAATATGTTAAAAACGACTTTTTATTTCCCGTCAAACCGGACGGAACGGCAACATCTGCTATGCTATTAATTGCAAGAATTGTATTCGGTATATTATTAATGAACCACGGTATCCAGAAGTGGACTAACTTTCAAGAGCTGTCGGCTGTTTTCCCAGACCCATTGGGTGTAGGCAGCCCGCTGTCTTTAGGATTGGCTATCTTCGGTGAATTGGCATGCTCCATGGCATTCATTATAGGTTTTCTCTATCGTTTGGCTATGATACCAATGGTGTTTACAATGGCTGTTGCCTTTTTTGTAATTCATGGCAATGACTCGTTTGCCACGAAAGAGCTGGCTTTTGTGTACCTGGTAGTGTTCATATTGATGTATATCATAGGCCCGGGCAAGTTTGCCGTTGACCGTTGGATCGGAAAGGCTCTTTCTCAAAAAGCTCATAGATAGACACTTCTGTTTTACTGAAAACAGATTTTAAGCTCAAATAGGATGTATTTTCGTAAAAAATCCTATATTTGCGGATGCTTAAAAATAACTCAATGAGCTATAAAGCTATTAAACACAGTAAAATAAAAAAGAGTGATTATGAAAAAGTTCAATTTGAAGATGGCTGCGACCGTAATGATTTGCGGCTCGTTTCTTTTCAGTTCTTGTATCGGTTCTTTTGGACTGCATAGTAAACTGGTCAGCTGGAATCAAGGTATTGGTACCAAGTTTGTAAACGAACTGGTTTATCTGGCATTCAATATTGTCCCGGTATATGGCGTTTGCTATCTGGCCGATGCATTGGTCATCAACTCCATCGAATTCTGGAGTGGTTCAAACCCTATGGCCAGCATTGGTGATGTAAAGAAAGTGAAAGGTGAAAACGGTGACTACCTGGTAGAGACACTTGAAAACGGCTATTCTATCACCAAAGAAGGTGAGACCGCTTCTATGGAACTCATTTACAACAAAGAGTTGAATACTTGGAATGTTGTTGCCGATGGTGTCAGCACAGAATTGCTGCAAATGAACAATGACGGCACTGCACAAATGACCCTTCCGAACGGTGAGGAAATGACAGTGACACTGGATGCCAAGGTGTGGCTGCAGCACGTCAAGCGACAATGATTGACAGCTATTACGCCTTTAAGTAATGGGATAATGGATAAATGATAATGGGTAAATGTATATGCTAATTATCCAGTATCATTTATCATAGTCATTTATATTTTTAGAACGGATATCCCACAGCAAAGTGGAAAGCAAAATCGCGGCTAAATTTAGGATGAATAATGGGATAAGGTCTTTTTTCTTCTCGTAAGCTGGATTGATTGCTTTCATACCTCCGTCGAAACGCAATACAAAGAAATCTAAGTCAAGACGCAGTCCTAAACCATATGCCAAAGCAATCTGCTTATAGAACTTGTCAAATTTAAACTGACCTCCCGGCTGGTCTTTATAATCCCGTATTGTCCAGATATTCCCGGCATCTACAAAGAGAGCCCCTCTGAATTTCCAGAATAACCGTGTGCGGTATTCAATGCTGGCATCCAGCTTGATGTCTCCCGACTGGTTCATGAAGTTATTATCGCCGGGGAAAGAACCGGGCCCCAAATCACGTACAGACCATCCGCGCACACTATTGGCGCCACCGGAAAAGTAGCGTTTTTCAAATGGAAGCATTGTTGCATTGCCGTATGGAATGGCGATACCGACACCAAAATGAAATGCCAATGAATTGCGGTTGTCAATTGACCAGGTTCTTGGCAAAGTCAAAATCGCCTTTCAGGTATTGGGCAAAAGGAATGTTTAATAAAGTGTATTCTCCCGATGCATTCTTCTTCATTCCTCCGAGCTTTGCCACAGCATACAACAAATTGCCCGCTGATTCAAAATTGAAGCGGATGGTATAGGAATTTCCGATGCCGGAATTATTCATCAAAGCCTTTCCGGCACTGTTATAAATATAGCTATAGCCGGTGCGGACAATAAAACGGTCTTCATAATTATATTTGAGGATGTAGTTCTCGTCTTTCTCCAGATAATCCTCTTTAAATCTCTGGTCTATGCTGGGCATGTACAGATAATTGATGTCCAGTAAATCAATGCGATGCTGCGAACGCTGTTGTTGTACTCCCCATTTGTAGCTCCATCCGGCAGACGCCACAATACGTGTGAATTCAGGCCGCATCTGGTAGTTATATTGCAAGCCGAATTCTGTAGTAGCCTTATCCTCCGTTTGAAATCGCTGGATACAAAGGGAAACATGAACTGTGGAAAGTTGATAGTTGCTTCCGCACCTAATTCTATATAGTCTTGATTTAAGGAGCTCTGCAAACCAGACACAGCCTCGTATGCCCCACGTAGCTTGAACATGAATGTTTCGGAACCTTTGAACATGTTGCGGTGCTGAAAAGCCACTGAAGCGGCAGCTCCCAAGTCGCCGGCAGAGTTTGTGCCTTCCACTTCAAAGGATACGGACTGATGCTTGCCTCTGGTCAGCATCACATAGGCGTTGAGCTTTGCACTGTCACTCTGCTGTACTTCGAAAAAACGGATGTTGGTGTATTTCAGGGCTTGCAGGCGTCCGTAGTTGGAGTAGGTGCGCTGCACGTTTTGCTCATTATAGAGAGTTCCCGGAATGATGCGCAGATTGTTGGTCAGCACTTTGGGACGCAGATAAAGCTTGTCTTTGTAGTAGATGGGGAATCCTTTGTAGTGCAATGAATCATTTACCTCGATGCTGTTCAAGGCAGATGCCTGCAACACATTATAGTCTGTAATGAAACTCACTTTATTGATAGTGTACTGTTGGTGATTCTGCGGTGTATCCTCGTTGTGCTGCTTGTATGGAGCCAAATGCAACGTCAAATCTACCAGGTAAGAATTGCGGACAGTATCTGCGGTATAAGAGATGTACTCTTTATTGAACTTATAATATCCGTTCTGAAGCAGTTTGTTCGTGATACGCTGACGTTCTGCATCCAATACATTGACATCAAAATACATGCCTTCGGATAAGAGGGTTACTGCAGAATCCTGCCGCATGTATTCCTTTATTTTACTGTCCCGGATATCATATTTCAAGGTACGCACTTTATAGGGTTTGCCGGTTGTCACCTTATAGACTAACCTCATCTTTTTCTTTTTGACTTGGCGTATCGGTTCCACCAGAGCACCCATATAGCCCATATTCTGCACAGCTTTAGTGATCTCTTCCCTGGTCCGATTGGTTTCCTCCTCACTGTATATGACAGGAGCATCCCCTAATTTCCTCAATGTACGGTTTATCCAGCGTGTAGAGTCCCGTCCGGACCAGTTGTAGACATACAACTGGGTCTTTATCAGACTGAACCACTTCGCATTGGGATTCTGGCGGATATACATGGAGAGATTAGATGGTTTTACTTCCTTATTGTCAGTATGTATACGCACTTCATCCAGCAAATACGAGCCGTCCGGCACATATTTGGTAGAAGAACAGGAAGCCAACAAAAGTACGATAGTAGTAAGTATCGCGTAGCGGAAACCTTTATCCATACCGAGTCATTAATTGCGCATAAACAGCTACAAATATACTTGTATTTTTTTGTTCCCGAAATAAAAAACGCCGGAAGAGTGCAGAGTTTTTGATTATATTGAAATAATCACGTATTTTTGTCAAATGATAACATGTGTATCCTATGGCATTAAGTAAAAACCGCATTAAATATATCCACTCGTTGGAGCAGAAAAAAGAACCGGAAGGCTGACAAGGTATTTCTGGCAGAAAGGACCTAAACTCGTAGGGGATTTGTTGGGACATTTTCCTTGTCAGTTCTTGCTGGCAACTTCAGAATGGCTTTCCCGGAACCGCCCTATCTCCACTGTAACGGATGTCACGGAAGTATCGGAGGAAGAACTTTCGCGTGCCAGCCTGCTAAAAACTCCCCAACAAGTGCTGGCTGTGTTCCGGCAGCCGGATGAGGAGACGGATGTTTCCGTCATCAGCCGCTCCCTCTGTCTGGCTTTGGATGATGTGCAAGACCCCGGTAACCTGGGAACGATTGTCCGCCTTGCCGATTGGTTTGGGATAGAGCATATATTCTGTTCGCCCAATACGGTGGATATCTATAATCCCAAAACAGTGCAGGCCACGATGGGAGGTATCGCACGCGTCAGACTGCATTATACTCCCCTACCCGAGCTCATCCGCTCACTGAAGGATATTCCCGTTTACGGCACTTTCCTGGACGGAGAGAATATGTACGGACAACCACTCTCGAAAAATGGGCTGATTGTGATGGGAAATGAAGGAAATGGCATCGGAAAAGAAGTGGAGGCACTCATCAACCGCAAACTATACATACCGAATTATCCCGCCGGCCGTGAGACCTCGGAGTCGTTGAACGTGGCTATTGCTACAGCAGTAGTTTGCGCTGAGTTCCGGCGCCAGGCAGCATTGTAGTAAAATCAAAAGGGAAAAACAACCAGGGAATCAAACAAGACAATTCTTCCTCGATAACCGGAGGGATTGCCGTCAGTATATTGCAGCACG
>ENA-OQCF01000780-OQCF01000780.1-human-gut-metagenome-genome-assembly--contig:-NODE-780-length-11926-cov-1.274854_pt1 | contig 11926 bp, 13 predicted proteins | sample MGYA00242756_ERZ504573 | MGnify/ENA primary metagenome ERZ504573 (study PRJEB26092, sample SAMD00036240) | human gut metagenome | host: Homo sapiens | study: EMG produced TPA metagenomics assembly of...
CTGTTTCTGGCGGGACGAGATTAACCGGACGTCTCCGAAAACCCAGTCGGCGCTTCTGGAGGTTATGGAGGAGCGGCAGGTAACGGTAGAGGGCGTGACCCGCCAGGTTCCCCGTCCGTTTATGGTGATTGCAACCCAGAATCCCTCCGGCTCAGCGGGAACCCAGATGCTCCCTGAGTCTCAGATGGATCGTTTTCTGATCTGTCTGTCCATGGGATATCCGGAGCTGAAGGATGAGATCGCGATTCTGAAGGGCAGGAGCGCCGGAAATCCGCTGGAAGATCTGGCGCCTGTGCAGATGCGGAACTTCTGCTGCAGATGCAGACGGAGGCGGAGCAGGTGTTTGTGCACGATGTTCTTTACGAGTATGCGGCAAATCTGGTACGGGCGACACGGGTCCATCCGATGGTTGAACTGGGGATGAGTCCCCGCGGCGGTCTGGCGCTGGTGCGGATGATGAAGCTGCGGCATATCTGAAAGGAAAAAATTATGTGACGCCGAAGGAGACGGAGCAGGTGTTTGTGGACGTGGGAATCCACAGGATTCGGCTCGGGACAAAGGCACGGATGAATCATATGACGGCAGGGAGGTCCTGGAGGAGATCCTGCGGCAGGTGCCAAGACCTGTGCCGAAAAAGAAGAACGGTTGATTTTTTTGCGGTGATGTCACAGAGAAATGCATGCCGGGTGAATGGAACAAGGAGTGTTGTATGGGGCGGAAAATCATTTATGTTTTTCTTGTGCTGGCTTCTCTTGGCGGTTATGTAATGTTTGACGGCGCCGTGCTGCTGGCGGCAGCTGCTTTCTTGTGCTGCTGGCGGCGGTTCTTCTGACGTCGCTTCAACTGCAGAAGAGACAGTGCCGGATGACGGCCGCGACGGGAAAATACGGCGGAACAGGGAGAGCGGGCGGAGGTTTCTTTTCAGATCTTCAACCGAAGCATCCTCCCTGTAATGCGGGCGTCTGTACAGTTTCAGTTTTCCGACAGCCGTGTGCCGTCGGAGACGGAGAAGAGAACAACGAACGTGGAGATAAAAGGAAAATCAAAGCTTCGGTTATCCTGCAAGGTTTCATCGGAACACAGCGGAGTCCGTACTGTCCGGGTGAAATGCATTGTGCTGTATGATTTCCTGCAGATTTTTTCCTGCAGGCTCCCGGTGCCGGAACCTGTGGAACTGTATATTCTTCCTCCGGTTCGCCAGCTGCATCTGGTCATAAAGGCGCAGCCTGGGGACGGAAGCGCGGAGGAGGAAGACGATACCAGAAAAGGCGAGGATCCCTCTGTCACCTATCAGATACGGGAATATCAGCCGGGGGATTCCATGAGAGGAATCCACTGGAAGCTGAGCGCAAGGACAGATCGGTGGATGGTTCGGGAGTATGGAACCACGGTAAGCCGGGTCAGGATGCTGCTGAGACTGGAATACCGGCCTCTGAAATGGATGCTGCTCAGCGGGACGGATACTGCGCTGCGGCTGCAAGTCTGCTGGGTACCTTCTGCCGGAGCGGAACAGAATGTGATGTGGTCTGGGAGGAAGGAGAAGGGAGAGACGTTTTGCCGTGACTTCGGAAGAGGATCTCCGTGAGATTCTCATGGCGTTGGTGAAAAGCGACGGTCCCGGACCGGGAAGAAAGGAAAAACGGGACGGTCAGAGATTTTATGGACATGAAAAAGAGCTGTGTCTGGATCGGGAGCGGAGACTGTGGGACGGAAACCGATGCGTTGCGGAATTTCCGGAGTCTGTTTCGGACAGTAAAAAATGGCAGACGCTGAGAATCGAACTTTAACAGGGGGCATTTATGTTTTTGATCATTTATTATCTTCTGGGAATTTGCGGCGTTCTCCGGATGCTGTGGGAAACGTTTTTCCCGGAAGCAGATTTCCAGGTGCTGCTCGCCATGACGGCAGGAATCACTGGGGTGTTTGTGCTCTGTCATCTGCTTTGCTGGCTTTCCGGAAAGCACAGGCGAAGTCTGTGGGCAGTTCTGGCGGTAATCTTGCTGCTGTCTGGCGCGGCGGCTGTCGTTTGGCCGGGCAGGGAGGAGAGGCTTTCTGAGCCTGCGGGGAAGGATTCGGGAACCTGTATCAGTCTGTGACGGTGACTTCCTGGAATCATTTTTATCCGTCCGATCCGGTGAGCCGGACAGAACTGGTCTGGAACCATTCCTCATATCTGGCATTCGGAATTCTGCTGGCGGCGTTTGGGGCTCTTCTGTATGCGGCAGCGGTGGGAAAAGCCAGCAGGATCGGAGTGCTGCTGGCCTTCTGTCCGCCGCTGGCCGCAGTGCTGGCGGTTGGGGAGGTTCCGTCTTTTGCCGCCATCAGTCTTCTGGCGCTTTGCTGCGTGGGAATTTTTGCCGGAGGCTCCGGGAAACAGGCGGACAGGGAAAGCTGGTGCCGGAAGGTTCCGTCGCCTTCGGCAAAGCCGCACGTCGCCCGTGCGCTGACGGCGACGGCGTTGGCTTTGGTTCTGCTGTTGGTCAGCCGTGGAATGGCGGCAGTCTGGGACGGCCGGTGTGGGGACACAGAAGCTGGAGGCACGGCAATGGGTGAGAGATACGTTTGTCTTTATGGATTTTCCGGAACAATCGGTTCTGCCGCTGCCGGAGATTCCCGGTCTTACTTCGAATCCGGGGGAACTGTCCAATGAGGATGAAATCCGGTATACTGGGGAGGTGGTGGCGGCTCTGGAGACCGGGAGACAGCCGGAGGGAACACTCTATCTGAAAAATTTCAGCGGGTCTGTGTATACCGGACATGGCTGGGACATGCAGGAGGAAGACATGGAGCCGGACAGTTATTTCATGGCGGTCTGGCTGGAGGACACGGCGGTGACGGAAGTTTCCCAGGATCTGTCGGTGAACCTTTACGATTCTCTGGACGGAGAGTATGTGCCTTATTTTTCCCGTACCGTCGGTTCCGACGGTGATTTCAGCGAGTATCAGTGCTTCTGGCCTGCGAATTATATGGAGCTGGCGGGGACGGAGCTGCTTTTGGGACAGGCGGCCGGAAACGGAACGGACGTCCGGGCGGAGGCTTATCTTGCGTGGCCTGATACGCTGCGCCGCCTGAAACAGATCTGTGATGAGAATCCTCAGGGGAACGCAGAGGAGGTCCGCAGGTTTATTGTGTCCTGGCTGGCGGATACCTGCAGCTATAACCTGCAGGTGGGAAGATTTCCCGAAGACAGAGATCCCATTGAATATTTTCTTTTTGAGCGGGGAGAAGGATACTGTCAGCATTTTGCCAGCGCAGCTGTGATGATGTTCCGGATGTATGGAATTCCGGCGAGGTACGCGACAGGCCTTGCAGTTTCAGAGAACCTTTTTCATGAGACCGGGGAAGGGTCGACGTATGCCGCATATCCGACAGACCGCTGCGCCCATGCATGGGTGGAAATTTATCAGGATGCGTACGGATGGATTCCGGTCGAGGTGACGCCGGCGGGCGCCGTGGACGGCGTATCTTCGTCGCAGCAGGAGATTCCGCTGACAGATCCGGCGACTGAGAGCCAGTCTGCCCGGGAGGATCAGCCGGAAACGACTCCGACACCGGAACTCACAGGGCTCCGGAGCAGCAGACAGAATCGCAGGCAGAGGCGGAAAATCCGCTGCCGGAAGGAAGCGGAGGAACGGCAGATCCGGCGCCTGGAGGATCTTTCCGGGAATCGGATGGATTCCGGGCGTTTCTCCGGGCTGTGCGAACTGTGGCGGAGGCAGCCGGGATTCTCGCTCTGGCGGTTCTGGCTTTGTGGATCAGGCGAACCGTGATTCTCACAGGGAGAAGACGGAAATCGGTGCCTGAGATTTTCGGGGATCTGATGGAAGTGCTTGAAAAAGGCGGACTGCCGGCCGAAAGCGACTGGCTGGAGGATGACTTTGCACAGGAAATCTGCGGGAGATTTTCCTGGCTGGAAGAAGAGCAGGTACAGGAAACGCGGGATCTGGCGGCGGAAGCTATATATGGAAAGAAACGGGAGACCGGAAAAGAGGCGGCCGCGGTGAGAAGACTGTATCTGAAATGCTGCCGGGAAATCTGCCGCGGGATGGGAAAATGGGAGAAATTCAGATTCCGTGTATGGGATGCTTATTATTGAGCGGACATCCGCGGCGGTTCCTGTTATCGGAACCGCCGGGCCTGTCTGCAGGCCTGCGTTATTCCTGCCCGGAGAGGTCGGAAACTTCCTGCAGGCGGATGCTGCCGTTCTGCGTGTGAACAGTAATGTTTCAATTCTCTGTCCCCGTAAGCGGTCGGAGATTCTTCCTGCTGTTCAGATGCGTGTCGTTGAAGGAAGCGGAAATATTGCCGCAGTTGGAACTCAGGTTGATCTCCGCGCCGCCGGGAGCCTTTTTTGTAGCGAACGAAGCGCTTCCGTTCACTGCGCTGAGAGAAATTTCCTTTTTTACGTCTGCGCTGGCCTGAAGAGAGCCGTTTGTGGAATGGAGTTCGAGTACTTCACAGGTTCCGCTGACATATACGGCGCCGTTGACCGAGGAAGCCTTCAGCGTCTGCGCCTTGCTGTCTTCCAGATGGATCCGGCCGTTGACACAGTGAAAGTCGCAGGTTTCTGCGCTGAAATGCTCTGCGATGATTTTGCTGTTGACCGTATTGACACATGCGGAAGATACGGAGAGATTTTCCAGATGGATTTTTCCATTGGTGTCGGAAATATCAAGCTCGTTCACGGAAGACGGAACGGTAAAGGAGAATCTTCCGTCTGTCCGGGCGATGCCCAGCCGCCGGAAGAGCGACAGGGGTTTTTCTCTGAGAACCAGAGTGCCGCCCTCTGTATACATTTCGAATTTTTCAGAAAAATCATCCCTGTTATAATCGCAGAGAACATCCGGGACATTTCCGCCCTGCAGACTGACGGAGGCGGTGAACAGGCGGATCTGGATCTGCGTGACAGGCTGCTGCGAGGCGCTGCTGCCGGGACGGATACCGGTCACTTTTGGAATGTCGGGAGAGGAGGCGCGGAAGTCGTCCTTCAGCTCGGCGATGACACTTTCCACGGATCCAAGCTCCCGGCAGATCTGTTCTTCTGTCATTCCGCTTTCCATGCCCTCGGTAAAATGAGTTTCAAAATCCTCCAGGAGTTCCGCGGAGAAGTCCGGGTCAAAGTCTGCCAGGGCCCTGCGAAGCTCCTGCATATATTCTTTGTATGTGCTAATCATGGCTGTATCCTCCTTTATGGGTCAGACGATCCACCATTTCCGTAAACGTCTGCCATTCTTTTTGCTTTTCGCTCAGATAACCGTATCCCTTTTCTGTCAGATGATAGTATTTTCTGGCCGGACCGGAATCAGATTCCACCAGGTAGGTCTCCACATATTGCTCTTCTTTCAGCCGTTTGAGAATCATATAGAGAGTTCCGGCGGCCAGGGACATTTCACGGGAAATCAGTTCGGTCAGTTCGTAACCGTATTTGTCACCGTCTGTCAGCTGCGACAGGACACAAAGTTCCAGAACGCCTTTTTTTCAGTTGTGGATTCATAGGTATACCTCCTTTGTGAGTACATCATAACACATACTATATCATAATGCAATATACTGAATAAAAAATATTAGAACGAACAGTGGACGAATGACGTTACCCTTTCCCTGGGGAGCAGCTGCGGGAAAACGCGCCGCAAAAAAACCTGCGGCACATATGCAGTGCTGCAGGTTCCTTTTGAAATATATGTTTCCCTTCTGCTTCCGGGCGGCCGGCCCGGCGCGAAGCGATTTGCTCAGGAATTTTCCGAAGCTGCCGTCGTACAGCCGCTGTCGGATACCTGTATGGATTCGGAAGATCTCTCTGTGTCCTGTTCGACAATTGCAAGATAATCGTTTTCCCGTTTCTTTCTGCGGGGAATAAAGCGGGAAACAAAATGTCCTTTGCCCCGGTGCTTGACATAGAAGAATCCAATCACCGAGAAGACGAGAGCTCCGATAAAGTTGACCAGAAGATCCTCCATCGTATCCAGAAGCCCGATATCCAGATAGCCGTTGATTCCCAGGTCCTGTCCGTTGACCACGGTGGATGTAATGTCGCGGATCGCATAGGGGTGATTGCCGCCTGTGGGGTCCAGATTGATGGAGCTGATGGTATGTATGATGGTATCCTTCTGCATATCCAGCCCGAAGAGCAGATCCATCAGACATTCAAAGAATTCCCAGATCACACCGATGGTCATGGAAAAACAGAATGCAACCAGCGCCAGGAAAAACGGCGACAGATGGATCGCGGCTCTCTCGTCATCGTTGAGAATCATTACCAGAGAAAAGCCGATGGCGGCGGCGAGAAAGCCATTCAATGTGTGGAGCATCGTGTCCCAGAAAGGAAAGAACACATAGAATTCACTGATTTCCCCGAGAATCTCTGCGGCAAAGATAAACAACAGGATCACGATTTCCAGGGTGGTGGGCAGTTCAATTTTAAAGTTTACCTGGATGAGACTCGGAATGATAAACAGAAGCAGGACCAGAATACAGAGAAAAACGTATTCGTAATTCTGGTTGAGAAGCTGCCGGATCATTACGAGAATTACAAGTGCGCGCAGAACAACATATACGGCAAAGGAACTTTTGTTCTGGTGAAGTTCCATTTTTACGGCTTTCCACATACATTGGAATCGGGTCAGTTCATGATCTGTTTTACGTTGTCGCTTTTTCAATGAAATTTACCTCCTGGCTGGCGTACAGTCATGTATAGTTCCGACGTTTTAGGTATCATTATAATACAGATAGAGAAAATTGAACAGTAATATTTTGAGTTTCCTACAAAATGTAGGAAGGACGCGAAAAAATTTGTTTTTGATTTAGAACATTATTTTGGGCTATTGTATACAAATAAGTACAAGAAAGGTATTGAAAAACGAAAAAAGATTGAATATAATAAGCTTGCGATCGTTAAGAAAATAACTGATAACCATTAAATTCATTATATTTACATTCATAGAGGAGGATGTTTTTATGCAACAGTTTGAACAGTGGGCAGACTTCAAAGGTAAACTCTGGAAAGAGGAAGTCAATGTGCGTGATTTCATTCAGCACAACTACACACAGTACGAAGGAGACGAATCCTTCCTGGTAGGACCTACCGAGGCGACCAATAAGCTGTGGGGAGAACTTCAGAAACTTCAGAAAGAGGAACGTGCGAAAGGCGGCGTTCTGGATATGGAGACAGAAGTTGTATCCGGACTGACTGCATACGGACCTGGCTATATCAATGAAGATATGAAAGACCTGGAGCAGATCGTAGGACTTCAGACAGACAAGCCTCTGAAGAGAGCGTTTATGCCTTACGGCGGTATCAAGATGGCTGAGCAGGCATGTACGACTTACGGATATACTCCGAGCCCGAAACTGCATGAGATCTTCACCAAATATCATAAAACACACAACCAGGCAGTATTTGATGTCTATACTCCTGAGATGAAGAAAGCACGTCACAATAAGATCATCACCGGACTTCCGGATACCTACGGACGAGGACGTATCGTCGGCGACTACCGTCGTGTTGCTCTGTATGGTATCGATTATCTGATCGAGCAGAAAGAAGCAGATTTGCAGAGTCCGAGAGACATGGAATGAAAGGTACCGATTTCCGTCTTCGTGAAGAGATCGCCGAGCAGATCAAAGCGCTGAAAGAAATGAAAGAGATGGCGCAGATCTACGGATATGATATCTCCAAACCGGCGACAAATGCAAAGGAAGCAGTTCAGTGGCTGTACTTCGGATACCTGGCAGCGATCAAGACCCAGAACGGCGCAGCGATGAGCGTTGGACGTATTTCCACCTTCCTTGACATTTACATTCAGAGAGACCTGGAGAAAGGCGTCCTGACCGAGGAGCAGGCACAGGAGCTGATCGACCATCTGGTAATGAAGTTCAGAATGGTAAAATTCGCAAGAATTCCGTCTTACAACGAACTGTTCTCCGGCGACCCGGTATGGGCGACTCTGGAGATGGCTGGTATCGGCATGGACGGACGCCATATGGTAACAAAGAACGACTATCGTTTCCTGCACACACTGGAGAACATGGGACCGTCTCCGGAACCGAACCTGACAGTTCTGTACTCCTCTCATCTGCCGGAGAACTTCAAGAAATATGCTGCATATATTTCTGTTAAGACAAGTTCTATCCAGTATGAGAACGATGACGTTATGCGTCCGGTATGGGGCGACGATTATTCCATCTGCTGCTGTGTATCCGCTACACAGACCGGCAAGGAGATCCAGTCTTCGGCGCACGTGCAAACCTTGCAAAATGCCTTCTGTAACGCAATCAACGGCGGCGTAGACTGCAAGACCAAACAGCAGGTAGGACCGGCTTATGCGCCGATCACTTCCGAGTATCTGGATTATGACGAAGTAATGGAAAAATATGATGCAATGATGGAGTGGCTGTCCAAACTGTATGTGGATACCCTGAACATGATCCATTATATGCATGACAAATATTACTATGAAGCGGCAGAGATGGCTCTGATCGATACCGATGTAAGACGTACCTTCGCTACCGGTATCGCTGGATTCTCTCATGTGGTAGACTCCCTGAGCGCAATCAAATACGCAAAGGTAAAAGTAATCCGTGACGAGGACGGCATGGCTGTTGACTTCGAGACCGAGGGAGATTTCCCGAGATACGGAAACGACGACGACCGTGCAGACGAGATCGCTGTATGGCTGCTGAGGACTTTCATGAGCAAGCTGAAAAAATGCCATACCTACAGAGATTCCGAGCCGACCACTTCCATCCTTACCATCACATCCAACGTTGTATATGGTAAGGCTACCGGAACCATGCCGGATGGAAGAAAAGCAGGCGAGCCGCTGTCACCGGGAGCAAACCCGTCCTACGGCGCAGAGAAGAGCGGCCTTCTGGCTTCCCTGAACTCTGTGGCAAAACTGCCGTATGAGCAGGCTCTGGACGGAATCTCCAACACCCAGACCATCAGCCCGGGCGCACTGGGACACAACGATGAGGAGCGTACCAACAATCTGGTACACGTTCTGGACGGATACTTTGATCAGGGCGCACATCACCTGAATGTGAATGTATTCGGCACAGAGAAACTGATCGATGCTATGGAGCATCCGGAGAAAGAGGAGTATGCAAACTTCACAATCCGTGTATCCGGTTATGCGGTTAAATTCATCGACCTGACCCGCGAGCAGCAGCTGGATGTTATCTCCAGAACCTGCCATGCGGCAATGTAATCAGAGAAAGTCAGCTGTGTAGTTTCGCTGCAGCAGTTCTGTATGGATGAGCGGTCACGTTTCGCAGAACTGTGCAGGCGGAATTTACAGACAAGAGGATAGCAGTTGCAGACAGCCAGCGCGGAATGATCCGCACTGGCTGTCTGTGACTTTTCGTAACGGTTCAGCCAGCTGAACTGTCACGACCTTTCAGTTATCGTTCCACCGGGTCTGTGCGTTTTTACAATTGCACTCTCGAAAACGCATCCTCACCGAAACAATAAGGTATGTATCGTGGCTGATACCGGGATAACATGAAAGATTCCGGAAAGAATAAGGAGTCGTAGTGTGATATTATAAAGGAAAACTGTCTGAACTGCCGCCGTGCAGTGACAGAGGGAGCGACGGTATGCGGGAATATGCATGCTGCCGGAACAAAGGGAAATGCAGGAGGTATACAGAATGTCAGAACAATACAATCAGCCGGTAACGGCGCGGGTTTATTCTCAGGAAAGTTTCGGTTCCGTGGACGGGCCGGGCGTTCGTTTTGTGATTTTTCTGCAGGGCTGCGCAATGCGCTGCAAGTTCTGTCACAACGCGGACAGCTGGGACATGCAGAAAGGAGAGGTGTATTCTTCGGATGATCTCCTGAAGCGTGCGCTCAGATTCCGCTCTTATTGGGCGGATAAAGGAGGAATCACGATCAGCGGGGGAGAGCCGCTGCTGCAGATGGATTTTCTGCTGGATTTCTGCAGGAAGGCGAAGGCGCAGGGTGTGAATATCACCATTGATACCAGTGGAAATCCGTTTACCCGCAGGAAACCGTTCTTTTCAAAGTTTCAGGAACTGCTGAATTACGTGGATCTGTTTCTGCTGGATATCAAGGAAATCAACGATGAGACTCACAGAGATCTGACAGGATATTCCAATGAGAATATTCTGGATCTGGCGCGGTATCTGTCGGAGATCGGGAAGCCTGTATGGATCCGCCATGTACTGGTGCCGGAGTACAGTGACAAGGACGAGGATCTGAAAAAGCTGGATACGTTTATCCGATCGCTGAAGAATGTGGAGCGGGTGGAAGTGCTGCCGTACCATACCCTCGGCGTGTTCAAATGGAAGGAGCTGGGACTGGAGTATCCGCTGGAGGGAATTGATCCATCGACGAAAGAACGGATTGCAAACGCCAACGAGCTTCTTCATACTGCGGAATATACGAAGTACTTGGAAGAAAAATAAAGAGAAACATACGGACGGCTCCCACATACACAGGGAGCAGGCAGAATCTGTAATTCCGTGCGGAACTGCCGCAATGAGGACGCATGATACCATCCTCATTGCGGCAGTTTTTCCTATCGCAGGAAACTGGGTTCCCTGTGATAGGAAATCGCAGCATTTACGTGACGCTTCAGAGGCTTAAAAACTGATTTTTACCGTCCCGCAGACAGCTGTACGTACCTCCTGGCCGTTCAGGAAATTTCGTTCTGTCTGTATTCTGGCGGTGTGTTCGGTCACCTGCCGACAGACCTCTATGGCGTCGGAGAGCACACGGTCGGGAACCGCGCGCTGGACGTTGTCTCCCGCGTAACCGATATGACCGTTAAAATTTGCGGTCAAATTCAGAGGAAAAGGTTTCAAGATGGCGAAGACTCTCCAGAGTTTCCTCAACCGTACAGCCGAACATCAGCAAAAGATTTGGATTGCAGGCGTCGCCGGAAAAAAGAATCCGGCTCTGACGGTCCAGAAAACTTCTTCCGCCGGGGGTGTGGCCGGGCGTGGAGATGACCTGTACCAGCCGTCCGCCCAGATCAAAGGACATGCCTTCTTCCAGATCCAGAAATACAGGAAAATGGTCAAACAGCGGAATATCTGAAGGGCGGTAGTCATAAATATCGTAAGCCCCCATGGTTCCGATCAGGTCTGCATACTCCCGACAGGAGGTCTGAAGGCACTGAAGACGGAGCGCCTCCTGCTCAGACGGAGTGAGATTCGTCCGGAATTCCGGAAGTTTTGCTGCAGCTTCATCCAGGGATTTCCAAAGAAATGCCTGATCTTTTTCGCTGAGATAAACCTCCGGAAACTGCATGGCGTTTCCGATGTGATCCATGTGAGAATGGTGTCAGCGCCACATCACAGGGAAGGTCTGTCAGCGATTCCACAGTCTCCCTGAGGTTGGCAACGCCAGTCCCTGTGTCGATCAGCAGTGCCCGCTTTCGTACCGGTCAGCAGGTATACGGTGGACATACCGAATTCATTGATTGCATAAGTGTTTTTCGCTATTTCAGCATGAGCGGAAGTTTCATTCCAGCCATAAATATTCCCTCCTTACATGGTATCTCGTGTGAAGTCTTAAAATCAGTATAACGTTTGTCTCAGAAAGAATCAACTGAAACGGATGACAACGGTTACCCGCCGTAAAAGTTCAGCTGGCTGACTTTTACTACCGCCGGATTCATATTTGGATGACATTCTGTTCCGCCGGATGAATGGCTGCAGTACAGTGGAAACATTACGTTTCAGGGATTGACCGGGGAGAGGACAAAGGGTATAATCTGATTTAGTAAAACGATAAACTAACAGCCTGGCAGATTTTGCATCGGAAGGCGGAAAGAGAGGGAAGAAGAGATGGTAAGGTACAGCGGAAGAACGGCTTATGTAAAAAGTATATACGAGATCCGCGCTGCCGGAGGAATATCCGGGATGCCTGGCGAACAGCGTCCATATGGCGTACAGCCGGGATG
>ENA-OQCF01000781-OQCF01000781.1-human-gut-metagenome-genome-assembly--contig:-NODE-781-length-11911-cov-1.847420_pt1 | contig 11911 bp, 20 predicted proteins | sample MGYA00242756_ERZ504573 | MGnify/ENA primary metagenome ERZ504573 (study PRJEB26092, sample SAMD00036240) | human gut metagenome | host: Homo sapiens | study: EMG produced TPA metagenomics assembly of...
CTGATCTGAATCCTATTGAAAAGCTCTGGTCGACGGTGAAGTCTTTCCTTCGTAAATTCAAGGCACGGACTGGATGCTCTTCCAAATGCGATACAATGTGCTTTTCAGACAGTTTCGCCTTCTGACTGCTCAGGCTGGTTCCATTCCTGCGGCTATTCGCCTTATTTTTGAAAATTGCTATAAATGCCGGTTTCTTTGAAGATATACTCCTCTGCTGGGCTCTTTTGTTATGTAGACCACCTTATCTACCTGTTTGTCAATCTTCTCTGCGTGCCGTTGCTGTTCTAAGCTCCATTTGGAACGGTATCCCTCAAAAGGCAAAACCTCAATGATACGAATACGGGGATGTGCAGCTTTCAGGGAAACCAACATGTCTGCCATTCGTAAGCAAGTCTCTTGGCGTTGTCCAGCTGTTGCCGATGCTCTTGATGGGCGCTTGGGCTTCTCTGCCCTCGTATTTCGCTACTGCTCCCGTATCAAGGCCATTGGCAAATCCCCATAGCATGGGGCCAATTTTTCCAAGCTTCTCTTTCAGAAAGTTTGGATTGCAGTCGCCAAGTCGCCGATTGTATGGACACAGTAGTTTGCCAGCTTTTTCCCCGTTCTGGACCCGACATACAAAAGGTCCGTGGCAGGCAGCGGGAACACGATATCTTTCCAGTTAGACTTTGATATGACGGTGATGGCATCCGGCTTTTTATAGTCGGACCCCAATTTCGCAAAGACTTTATTCCAACTGACTCCGACCGAACAGGTGATGCCGAGTTCATCCTTCACGGTATCTGAGATTTGCTTTGCTATCTCTTCCCCTGTTCCAAAAAGAGACTGGCTTGCGGTACAATCAAGCCACGCTTCATCCAAGCCAAACGGTTCGACCTGGTCCGTGAAGCGCAGGAAGATTTCTCTGATGTATTCACTGAACCTGGTGTAGAGCTCATAGTTCGCATGAACGAAGATTATGTCGCGGCAGTGCTGCTGAGCTTCCCACAAGGGCATCCCAGTTTTCACGCCCATCCGTTTGCCGGATACGAGGCAGTCAACACAATGCCATTACGCCGCTCCGGGTCACCACACACGGCAATCGGCTTGTCTTGCAGCTTTGGATTGTAGGCCATCTCGCAGCTTGCATAAAAGCAATTCATATCACAGTGAAGTATCACTCTTTCGCTCGCCATGATTAGCTTCCCTTGTTCGCTATAACACCTATTAGTTGTTATTTGCTCTATGTTGGTTGTTATGGGTTGTTATTAGTATAGCAAATACAACCGTAAGTTGCAATATGTGCGTGTAAAATAGAATTTGGAAGTCCAATCAAATACACTACAACTGGCGAAAGGGTTGACTTTGCGCAAGTGCTTATTCTCACCACTTGCCCTCTTGTGGTATACTGGAAAGAAAAAGGAGCATGAAAAATGAGCAGTAGCATTGAAGAAAGAGCATCAGCCGCTTACGAATTGAAAGCAACCGGAAAGTATAATTGCACTCAGGCGGTGGTGAAGGTGTTTCAAGACAAGCTGCCAATTGGCGAAGATACCCTAATGAAACTAACGGCAGGATACGCTGTTGGGATGGGCTGCATGGAAAGCACTTGCGGGGCCCTGATTGGTGCTGTCATGGTGGCAGGCATTCTCACCGACGGCAAAGGCACGCCCCGCATTTCTAAGGAACTCGTGCAGAGCTTCGAAAACAGATGCGGTGCAACTATATGCAAAGACTTGAAAGGGATTGGGACCGGCAAAGTCCTGTGTCCCTGCCCTGAATGTGTTCGCAATGCAGTGTTCTCTCTTGGAGAGGTTTTAGGTAAATAAGTGCAATACAAAAAGAGGAGCTGTTGCAAGCTTCTCTTTTTTCTTTTCCCTATTCTGCTGTTTTGGTAAGTCCAAGAATCTCTTGTGTTCGGGCCATATCTTTTGGAACCTGGTCTTTAGGATAGTGCCGAACCTCGACAACCCGTCCAATGGCCATTGTGTGTTTCATCGGCGTTGGGACAACGACCGTATCGCCCTCACAGATTTCATCCCCACAGCGGTAATAGCGTGTTCTAACCATGCCATCAATATCGACACCGCAAAAAGCCACTTCATCGTTCTTTCTCAGCACCTTGTTGTACGAACGAGAATCGAAAAGTATCCCGAGGTTCTGGTCCTGGAAGAAGTCTGTTAGCCTGCCAACAAAGTCCGCCCAATCACCGGGCAGACCGTTTTTGTCGAATGAGCCTTCCAGAACGGAAGTATCTCCATCATCACGAGTTACGACCATCTTGTAGGTCTTTCGAATCTCATCCTGTACAGTATCTGGTGAGTGCCCTTTCGGGCGAGAAAACACATTTCGGCCCTCATACAGTTTGAGGAATTCGGTCACCTTATCTTTGAGCTCGTATTGCAGTGAAATGCGTCCTATATTTGCGATACGGCGATTATAGGTCAGCGTACCTTCTGAACTGATAAGCAGCCATTCGTTTGTATCATGTATACAAATGCCATACTCGCTGGCATATTTGTCTTTTACCTCATTTGTTGCAGTTTGTTCCAGACTGATTTCGATAGATTTTACCTTGCTCTTTGTTTCTGTCTTAACACTGAGACCGAATAGCCTGGCATTCCGGTTCTTTGCCGAAGAATATCCGTGAGAGACTCGTCATGGTAGCGGTAGTCCTGTCCGTTTGCACCATGGTAGAAGTATACTTCATTGTCATCCGTTAGAAGTCGGACTCGCCAATGACCGCTGATTGAAGGAATGCGTTCTTTTCGATAGCTTGCGAATGTCTCAGAGAATGCAGCAAAGACAGAATCGGCATCGGCTTGTGAAATATGGATTTTGTTTTTTTCTGTTCCCGATGGTGCCTTTTGCGTAAGCTTTACCTCTCCATCGCGCGTGATTTCCAAGAGCTGCTCCTCATTGAATCCCGGCAAAGATGGGTCCGTTGCTCGGCAGGACCTGATTCTGATTTTTTCGAGAGTGCCGTAAAAAGGCAAGCCCTCGTGTGTGATGTATCTTCCCATGCGAACTCCTCCGCAATACTTTTTTTGTTGTATTATACCATATATTTTGCAAAGCAAAAGGAGGCCACAGTCTGTGGCCTCCTTAATTTATTGTTATCTTAAATTTTCGTTTTTAATTTTATTAGATATTCAGGCTCGGCTCTTGCAAATACGTTTCACTTTCGTAAAGTATATAACTTGAAGAGCATTACTTTACTATTTAATTTGTTTATAATTGTACACGATGTTGCCGGAACTGTCAATATATTTGGAGAAAAAGTCGAATTATACAAAACATTTCGATAAAAAGTAGCAACTTTCCCATATATAAAGTCGTCTCGTTTCAGCTTTTCTGACAGTATTCTCCGTCAGGATTTCCGTCAACACCGCGAATATGGAAGGAGAGCGCATTTATGCCAAGAAAAGGTGAGAACATTTACAAAAGAAAAGACGGCCGATGGGAAGGTCGGTATATTGGCTGCTATGATGAAAACCATAAGGCCAAATATGTTTACATTTACGGGAAAACTTATACCGAAAGTTAAACAGAAGTTGGCTATTGAGCGTGGCAGGCAAAAACAGCATGTTCCAGCAGAGAAAAAGCAGATAACATATGGTGAGGTTCTTGCTTTGTGGCTGCATTCAACAAAAACCAGCATTAAAGAATCTACATATGCCGATATGCTCACCTGATAAATTCTCATATCAAGCCGCAATTAGGGGACTACAAACTATCGATGCTCTCCACGGAAATCATAGAGGACTTCATTGAGAACCAGTCGTCGAAGGGCAGCTGGACAGAACCGGCGGATTAGCTCCTAAAACTGTCATTGATCTGTTAGCAATCGTAAAAAGCACAATAGGTATGCACAATATAAAGGCTTTCCCGTTATCTGCAACCTATCCAGGCTCAGCGTAAAGCGAAAAGATAAGGAAATGCGTGTCCTAACACCATTAGAGCGAGAATCTTTGATTGGTATTCTTATGGAGGATATGGATTCATTCAAATTCGGTGTGTTTCTGGCTTTGTATACCGGTATCCGTATCGGTGAGCTTTGTGCATTGCAATGGAAAGATATCGATTTTGCACGAGCAACTCTCAAAGTGCGGAAAACGATACAGCGCATACAAAACACTGACAGTCATGCTACTTCTAAAACCAAAATTGTAATAAGCGAACCAAAGAGTAAATCCTCGATACGTGAAATTCCTTTAACTTCGTCTATTATGGAGATAGCGTGGAAATTTGTTTCGTTCCCGGATTCTTACATTCTGACTGGAACCGGTCGATACATTGAGCCTCGCACGATGCAGAATCATTTCAAGCTGTATGTAAAGCAGAGCGGCATCTCCGATGCAAACTTTCATGCGCTTCGGCATACATTTGCCACTCGCTGTGTTAAAGTCGGCTTTGAGATTAAGAGCTTGAGTGAAATACTCGGACACGCAAGTGTGAATATCACTCTCAATCGCTATGTTCATTCCTCTTTTTGAGCTAAAACGCTCTAATATGAGCAAACTGATTTTCTAGTTTAAGCCGTCAGAAGAGCAAATCGATGTCTGATTTCTTAGTGACATTCTTCGTTGATAACAGGGCATTCTCCCAGCTGTTGAGTGATGTTCTAAAAAACAAGCATCAAGCATTATTCAATGAAACATTAGGGCTTCCTTCGGACTTTATAATTCCTTTTTCTCAGGAAGAGAAACGTGGTTCTGTTATCTACACCATCAAAGCAAATTTATGCGGCGATTACGACATCACCCTAAATGGGCAGCCGTGCAGCAGTTGTGTCATACATAGTGGAGATTACTTTTCTTTCACTCATAAGGATAAAAGAAAAGCTGTAAAAGCCCTCCTCATTGCAACTTTCGAAATTCAGGCGGGTTATAAGAAATATCAAGTGTCAAAGATACCAATATTTTTATTGGTCGAACTCCCATCAACGACATTTCCTATGACTTTACAGATTTTATTTCAAGAGAAAAGCATGCCGTGATACACATTGACAGCAATGGGACTGCTTTTATTGAAGATTTGAAGCGGAGCGTTGGCGTCTATGTAAATGGGCAGCTCACTCATTCGCAGCAGCTGAAGCCTTTTGATGAGATATTCGTTATGGGTTTGTCCATTATCTACATGGGCGGTTTTATTGCTGTACGAGACTTAAAGACCGAGAGTTCCTTATCAGTAATGCCGTTCTTTGACGCAAAAATGCCGATTGCCGATGATAAAAGCAAACAGTATTTTGTCAACACGCCTCGTATTCTCAAGTCACTGGATAGCGGCGAGATTGAGGTCGATGCTCCGCCAAGTCCATTTTCAGCGGATGAAACACCTGTGATTCTTACTCTCGGTCCGAGCCTGACCATGTCATTGGTGATGCTGGCAAGTATTGGTGTGTCAATAACAAATGCCATTAGCGGCGGCGAGCTGTCCTCTCTCATTGCAAGCGGAACGATGGCAGGCGGGATGCTATTAGGTTCTCTCTTGTGGCCTTCTCTGCTAAGAAGCTATCAAAAGCGCGTACATTGGCGGAAGAAAGACATCGTAAAAGTCGGTATTCGGCGTATATCGCGGATGTTGAAAAGACCTTTATTACAAAAAGAGACCGGAATGTTCGAGTTTTGAACGATTATCTCTCCCCTTCCCCGGAAGTATTGTGCTCTTTCTTAGACAATGAAAACAATCGTCTCCGGCTATGGGTAACGGTATATTTCATTGTCAGACCGTCTTCCATCTTCAAAATTTGTGGCTCCATCCTTCACATCGTCCAAACACTTGTCATAACGGTTTGCAATGATTGCCTGGCTCTGTTTCTTAAACTCTTCCAAGTCGTTAACAACACGGCTACCAAAAAACGTGTCCCAATTTTTTAGCGTTGGCTCATAGATGATAACTGTTGCACCCTTTGCCTTAATGCGCTTCATAACACCCTGAATAGAACTCTGACGGAAGTTATCGCTGTTACTCTTCATCGTCAAGCGATAAACGCCAACCACAACATCTTTTTCTTTGCTCTCATCCCAGCTATCATTTGCTTCGTAAGCGCCAGCAATTTCAAGCACACGATCAGCAATGAATTCTTTACGAGTTCTATTGCTCTCGACAATAGCTTCGATCAGATTCTTCGGCACATCTGCATAGTTAGCCAGCAGCTGCTTGGTATCCTTGGGCAGACAGTAGCCGCCGGCCGATGTCAAGTCTTGGACAACATTTTTCACAAATAAATTTGAAAAAAAGCAAAAAATAAGCCCTACAAGGCTTTCAGTCGGTATCGAACCGATCTGAGCCTTGTAGGGCTTAACAGTTTACTCTATATGTTTTTTCTTAGACCGCCTGCAGAGAGGTGTTTTCCATCACTTTCTTGAATTCCTCTACTGTCATTCCAGCATCTTCCGCTGCTTCTTCAATTGTCACACGGCCTTCTTGCAGTTTTTCAACAAATAAAACTTTTAAAGAACAACTTAAGCCGTAAAAAAAGCCTTTAGTTATCGTAGTTTTTCTCAGTTGACCATATTATATCACACTCACCAATGTAATATCATGGGCAACTTCGCCTTTTTGAAATTCAATCCATGCTGTTCAGTTTATCCACGAACTGCTGCACGGCAGATACGATCTTACGGATCCTCTGCCGAGAACCCCAGCGCACTGGCGATAGGCGCACAGTACTTGAACGTCTCGCCCATCATTGAGACATTGGTGTTCGCATTGGAAGAAGCAGCGGCAGTCACCGGCAGGAACTTCTTGCCGACATTCTCCACAGAAGATCCGATGTTCTGGAGCTTTTCTCCAGCTTCATCGATCTTGGCAAGAGTCGCATTCTGGATGCCATTTGCGTAACCCCTCCTTTTGGGCATAAGAAAAGCCCTACTTCTTTGACATAAGTAGGGCAAAATTAAACTATAAAATTCTTAACTTGAAATTTCTATGGTGATTTTGCTTGAGCAATTTCACAAAAAGTCGTTTTTCTGAAATTTCTTTCGCTTCGTATTTTCACGATAAGCTGATTTTCTGAAATTTCTATGCTAAAATAGCCTCAGAAATTTCAATTTCCGTTTTTCGGAGGAAAGGAAACAATCATGACAAACCGAGCTGGTACACTCGTGAGTAATCTGTCAGGCGAAATGGCTTATGAATCTTTTCGACCGACTCTGCTTCCACCGAATCCTCCTATTGAGGTGTCTGGTGAGCTTTTCACGAAACTTATGCTGCCAATAAAAAGAGGGCCATGCTTGCGGCGCGGTGGTCCTCTTTTTTGCTTGCTTTTTGTTCGGTCTCGTGGTAAAATAATTGCTGAAAGTTATTTCAGTGAAAATGTATTCAGTATTATTGGAGGTGAAATATGTTTATAGGCCGTGAGAAAGAACTGGTGCTCTTGCAGCAAGACTACATCGGCAAAGCTGTGATGGTCTACGGCAAGCGGCGAGTTGGAAAGACCACGCTCATTCAGAAAGCCCTTGATAACTGCCTTATCAGACCGTCTATTTCGAGTGTTTGAAAGGCACAGTACAAGAAAATATTGATAGCCTCGTTGATGACTGGTTCGAGCCAAGATATTGCCAGTAGCTCTGAGCTTCAGTACACTACAAGATGTTTTTACCTATCTTAACACGCTGCCTCAGAAAATGGTTGTCGTCATTGACGAATACCCCTATCTGAAGGTGATGAATGAGCCACAACAGTTGATTCCGTTTTTCAGAGCATCATTGATAACCGGCTTGGAAACATTGAGCTTATCCTCTCCGGCTCTCACATCGGAATGATGAAGGACCTCTTGCAGGAGAAAAATGCTCTGTATGGACGCTTTGCTGTCACTATCAAACTCAACGAATTGAACTATCTGGATACCGCCAAGTTCTATCCTGACAAAACTCCCTACAACAAGGTGGCGCACTATGCTGTATTCGGCGGTTCTCCTTTTGTGAATCAGGCGTTGCGTCCTACTGCCACGCTGCGAGAAAACATCGTCAGTACAATTCTAAATCCTGTGAGTGCGGTGTACCTGTATGCCAGTCAGTTGCTGTTGTCGGACTATTCCGTCAAAATCAACGCAGAAGCGTATCTTTGCAGTCATTGGTAACGGTAAGAAGCGCTATTCTGAAATTGAAGACAAGCTGGATGTGAAGAAGACCGGCAATCTTGCAAAACAAATGAAACCTCTGCGTGACCTCGAAATCATCTCCCGCAATTACCCCATCAACAAGCTCAACGACAGCAAGAAATCTACCTTTGAAATCAACGACAACTTGTTACGGTTCTACTTTACCTTTATCTATAAAAAACGCCAGCGCATTGCAAGTGCTAGGCGCAGAGGCTTTCTATGATGAGTATGTAGCCCCTACTCTGACAGACTTCATCTCTCGCCGATTTGAGGGCATTTGCCGTGACTATTTCAGTTTACAGGTTCGTTCTGGGAAACTGAAGGGTGTTCGCAACATCGGCAGCTATTACTATGACGACCCCGTCCACCGCAAGAACGGTGAGTTCGATGTTGCTCTGGAGCTGGCAGACGGCTATGCAATTTATGAGGCAAAGTATTATGCCCAACCTATGACCCTCGATGAAATTCACCGTGAGGCTCAGCAGGTGGCGAACATCAAGGAACTGGCCGTTAAGCAGCTCGGATTCATCGCCATCAATGGCTTTGTGGAGCAGGAAAAGCCTTATACCTATCTTGATGGCAATGACATTTTTGCGGGAATGTAGCCCGAAGCAAGCGGTTGACGCATCACCGCTGCAATTCAACCTGTTTTCGCACAAATCAAGGTCTTTCTCAAAGAGGTTCACCCATAGAAAAAGCCACATACAGTCTATCTGCTCTAAAGCAGTGCAAGGAACTCATCTGAAAAAACCGGTGGAGCACACGGTTAAAGGCCGAGCATAATTCCCGGTGTGCGGAGGTCAATGTTCTGTTCGCATCCTGCCAGAAGCTGCTCAACTATGTCATGTTCCAGCCGGACTTTCCCCTGCCTACGACTACTCAGCAGATGGTCCTTCGAAGAACTGCACAAAAAACAACTCGACAATCAGCTTCGTGTTTGCCACGCGCATGCCGAAAGACAGATTACTCTTATCGAAGATATGCACTGCGGAATTTTTACCGAATCGAGCTTTTCCCTCTCACGAGGCAGAATTTTCAGAGCCTCGTCCATCTTATGGTTGGCTCGGATTCCATCCAATAGCCAGAGGGATGCGGCGAGCGAGTAGTTGAATTGCTCTTTCCCAACATTATAGGGCGGGCGCATAATCAAGTTTATGGCTGTCCAGTCCGCGTCAAAGTTGTAGGCTTCCGTTTCCTTGATGACAAATGAAGAGTGCACACCCCGTCTATAGCTTCAAAGTTTAGGCGGGGTTAGCTCGCTTACTGGGAGTCAATATAGGATTTTACAGCCGATTCTGTTCTGTCCGAAACGCTACACACAAAGTAACTATCGCTCCAAAAATATGGCTTCCAATAATACTGTTTGAGTTGCTCACTAAAGTTTTTACGAATAAGTCGAGAAGTAACAGTTTTATAATTGTTAGCCAATTTGGATAGTTGTACTTGTGGTGGGGCCTCAAACAAAATGTGGATATGGTCCAAGTCGGTATTGACAGCTTTAATAGTGCAATGCCATGAATCAAAGATTGTTTTTGTTTGGTCAAGCAGGTAGACTTTTATCGCACCTTTAAGCACAGGATGACGATATTTTGTTACTACAACTAAATGGTATTCTAGTAGGTAACAGGAGTGTCTATTTGTCCTATATAGGTTATTTTTGCACATAGTATATCCTTTACAACTAAATATTTTTTTGGTATAATCATACTATAAAGCAACGCTATTGTAAAGGAGGTGAGTGCTTTGAATATTACATCCAGCTATCAAGTCAGAATCGTCAACTGCAGTGTCAACCTTATCGATACGGTTCGTATATATCAGGAAGCGCTCTCCTACCTGATTGGTGTTGTCAGCGAGAACTGGGATGCCGTAAAAAGCATAACTACCGGAGCCTTGGAACAGCAGCGCTATATCGAAAAGCTGGTTCATGGCAATAAAAACCGTGAAGCCAAATATCAGGAATTCGATAAAATGTTCCATAAGTATCCTTCGTACTTGCGCCGTGCAACAATTACAGCTGCTATCGGTGCAGTGAGCAGCTACCGCAGTAATCTTGCTAATTGGGAAAACACCGACAAGCATACGCTACACCTATGTTTCATATGGAGCAGTCGTTTGCCTGACACGCGAGGCGTGACAGGCAAAAATATATAGCCCGAAAGCCATGATGAACAGGAGGTACCCAGATGAGTGAAATCACGTTGAACAGCCTTCCCAAGACCTTGGACGAGCTGAAGGCTATGCCCCAGGCTGCGCTGACTGTGCCGGAGGAAGTGGCCGCTCTGACAGTGGCGGCGCTGGCGCTGTACCCGGAAAACCCTGCCGAGACCGAGAAAATGCTGGATTTCCTGCGCGGCCCGCGCCCCTTGAACGGCATCGACAAACAGTTTATCCGCGACCGTTTTCGCGCAAGGAATACCTGATGCGTTCCTACCTTGTCGGTTCCACACCGGAAAACAACTACACACCTGTGCAGCCGTACCGAGTCACCGTTTCGGAAAACACTTACAGCCGGACGCAGTTTGTCGACGGGTACCTGACCTTATATGTGGCTTGCAGCGGCGCTGACAGCCCGCGCCCGCTAAAGCTGCGCAACAAACCATCTACAGGGCAGTGGTTTTTGTGGGAGCAGCAGCTTTTGACCGGCATCCGTATTCCGCAGGTGGCTGACCCCTGGGCATAACTTCCCGCCCTGCGACCTTACAGTTTTCCTGACAGTTAAATCGCTCTCGACCCATGGACAGGTCGAGGGCGATTTTTAGTTGTGCATTGCGGCGCATACTGGTGGTGAACGACAGCGACAAAGAATCTTGTCGAATTGAAAATTGACACACGCAAATTCTTCAGTATATGTCCACCTGTGTGGAGCATATACCGTCAGGATTCGCATATGGCAGCGGTAATTCTATTTCGTTTTTCGCGTGGAATTGCCAGAGTTATTCATTCGACAAACTCATAATGCGGTTCTCCGTATAGAGGAAAAGCCTATTAAGTTATAGGCAACGGATTATAACCGCACTTTGAGAAAAGAGGTCTCAAGGTACCTTTTATCTTTTGAATTTGTTGTATACCTCCAGATGAAAAAATAAGGAGAGGCTTCCAAGGAAACCTCTCCTTAACTGGTATTAAGGGCTATGTCAGATTTTTTTCAGCAAAATATTTACGACAGGTAACTTACCGATACAGCGGCCCGTACTGCTTGCACGCAGCATAATCCGCAGCCTGCTGATCCTGTGTGCCGAAGCTGGCCCATGCGTGGGGGCGATAAACCTTCTCGGCAGGGACATTGTGCATCGTGACCGGGATGCGCAGCATGCTGGCCAGCGTAATGAGGTCAGCACCCACATGGCCGTAAACGGTCACTCCATGGTTGGCACCCCAGTTTGCCATAACGCTGTACACATCGGTGAACGCTCCCTGTCCGGTCAGGCGCGGGCAGAACCATGTGGTCGGCCAGGTCGGGTCGGTGCGTTTGTCGATGGTGTTGTGAATCTCGTCGGGCAGATCAGCCGTCCAGCCTCGGCAATTTGCAAGACGGGTCCAATGCCCTCCACAATGTTGAAGCGCAGCATCGTAACAGGCATCTCTGCCTTGCAGCGGAAGTGGCTGGAATATCCACCGCCGCGGAAGTACTCATAGTCCGCGCGACACCAATCGGTGGCGTTCAGGCACGCCTTGATGTCCGTATCGGTCATCTCCCAGAACGGTTTCATCACATGATTGCCCTTGGCATCTACGCAGGCACCGGAACCGTCCAGGGCCGTTGCGCCGGAATTGATGAGGTGAATAAAGCCGTTGGCGGCAACGCCGTCAGGCTTCTGCCGG
>ENA-OQCF01000782-OQCF01000782.1-human-gut-metagenome-genome-assembly--contig:-NODE-782-length-11902-cov-2.489172_pt1 | contig 11902 bp, 17 predicted proteins | sample MGYA00242756_ERZ504573 | MGnify/ENA primary metagenome ERZ504573 (study PRJEB26092, sample SAMD00036240) | human gut metagenome | host: Homo sapiens | study: EMG produced TPA metagenomics assembly of...
GATGCCAAGCCAAAAGCGCAGATAATACTGGATGTCTTATCGAGCATTTTGGCAACGCAGATGCCGTGCCGCAGCTGCCGGAGCGGTGCTTAAGCCGCAAGGCGGGAATTGTGCGGTGTTGCCTAAATTATCTGTCTGTGGGTTTTGTCGGATACAACGCCCCAGCAGGAAACTTTAATTCCGAATATCCATATCTGTAGGGGAAGGGAAGAGCAATTCTTGACAAAACTTCTGATCAGGCTTTTTATCCGTGATCCGGCCAATATCCAGGACCGCACCGTGCGCACTGCTTACGGCAACCTGGCCTGCATGGTGGGGATTGTGTGCAATGTGCTGCTGTTTGCGGGCAAGTTTACGGTGGGCACCCTGTTTGGCAGCATGGCCATTGCGGCGGACGCATTGAACAATCTGTCCGATGCAAGCTCCAACGTGGTCAGCCTGGTGGCTTCCGCCTGGGGTCAAAACCTGCCGATGATGAGCACCCTTACGGCCATGCACGGTACGAATACCTGGCGGGGCTGGCGGTTCGGTCATGATACTGGTCATCGGCATTGAGCTGCTGAAAGAAAGCTTCCTCAAGGTGCTGCACCCCACGCCGGTCACCCTTAGCGCGCTGACCATAGCGGTGCTGGTGGTGTCCATCCTGGTCAAACTGTGGATGAGCAGCTTCAACCGCAGCGTTGGCAGCCGCATCAAGTCCGAAACGCTCATGGCCACTGCGGCGGATGCCCGCAACGATGTGGTTACCACTGCCGCGGTTCTGGCCGCTACCATTCTGGCTCACCTGACTGGCATTGACCGCATTGATGGCCTGATGGGTGTTGGCGTGGCGCTGTTTATCCTGTGGAGCGGCGTCGGCCTGGTGCGGGATACCATCAGCCCGCTGCTGGGCGCGGCCCCTGACCCGGAACTGATCGATTACATTGAGAAAAAAGCCCTGAGTTACCCCGGTGTGCTGGGCATCCATGATTTGATGGTGCATGATTACGGGCCCGGCAGCAAGCTGGTCAGCTTCCATATTGAGCTTTCCGCCGACAGTGATGTGATGAAAAGCCATGACCTGATCGACTCTATCGAGCGGGATTTCCAGGTGCATGACCATCTGCTGGTTACGATCCACTTTGACCCTGTGGTGACGGATGACCCGCATATCAACGAACTGCGGAAATTCTTGAAAGAACAGCTGGCTGAAATTGCGCCGGAAGCGGATATCCACGACCTGCGCATTGTGCCCGGCCCCACCCATACCAATGTGATTTTTGATTGTGCTGTGCCCGCAGACTGGCTGGCCGCCAAGGACCACCGCGCCAACAAAATCCCGGCTGCTTTGCGCAAAGCGGTATCGGACCGCTGGCCGGACCATTTCTGCGTGATCCAGCTGGAACCGATTTATGCAAAACTGAAATAAAGACAAAATCAATACAGGAATACGAACAAAGGAGCAACTACCATGGATTACAATGCCGCCGCACTTGAAATGCACGCAAAATACCCCGGCAAGCTGATCGTCAACAGCCTGTTTGAAGTCAAGGACCGTGACGCCTTGTCCACTGCCTACACCCCCGGCGTTGCGGAGCCCTGCCGCCAGATCAAGGCGAACCCGGACGATGTGTATAAATACACCTTCAAGGGCCGCACCGTGGCAGTTGTCACAAACGGTACTGCTGTGCTGGGCCTGGGCAACATCGGCCCCGAAGCTGGTCTGCCGGTCATGGAAGGCAAGTGCGTTCTGTTTAAGGAGTTCGGCGGTGTCGATGCATTCCCCATCTGCCTGAATGCTTCCACCCGCGAGGAAGTTATTGCCGCTGTCAAGGCCATCGCTCCGACTTTTGGCGGCATCAACCTGGAGGATATCCGCAGCCCGGAGTGCTTTGATATTGAAGCGGAGTTGGAGCGCGACCTGGATATCCCTGTATTCCATGACGACCAGCACGGCACCGCGATTATCGTGCTGGCTGGCGTGCTCAACGCCCTCAAGGTTGTTGGCAAGCGGCTGGAAGATGTCAAGATCGTGCAGAACGGCCCCGGCGCTGCCGGTACGGCCATCATCAAGATGCTGCAGGTTGCCGGTGCCAAAAACATTGTTGCTGTGGATGAACACGGTATCCTGTACCCCGGCCGCCCGGCGGGCCTTGCCGACCATAAGGAATGGCTGGCAACCGTGACCAACCCCGAACACCTGACCGGCACCCTGGCCGATGCCGTGCGCGGTGCAGATGTCTTTATCGGCACCTCCGTTGCCGGTGCGCTGACCACCGAGATGGCCGCCACCATGGCACCGGATGCCATTGTGTTCGCCATGGCCAACCCCAACCCGGAGATCATGCCCGATGCCGCCAAGGCAGCCGGTGTGCGGGTCATCGGCACCGGCCGCAGCGATTTCCCCAACCAGGTCAACAATGTTCTGGCGTTCCCCGGCATCTTCAAGGGCGCACTTTCCGTCCGCGCACGGGACATCAACCCCCAGATGAAGATGGCCGCCGCGAAGGCCATCGCCGGCCTGATCCCGGAGGACGAGCTGAACGAGGAAAACATTCTGCCCAAGGCCTTTGACCCGCGTGTGGCACCGGCTGTGGCTGACGCTGTGGCGCAAGCTGCACGGGAAAGCGGCGTGGCGCGGGTATGAGCATCCGGGAAGTAAACGCCACCGCCATTACCGATGCGGTGGAAGAACTGTGTATCCGCGCCAACACCCAGCTGCCGCCGGATGTGAAGCAGGCGCTGGATAACGCCCATGCCGCCGAACCCTGGCCGCTGGCTCGCCAGACGCTGGAACTGCTGCAGCAGAACCTTTGCGTTGCTGCAGGAAAAGACCTGCCGATCTGCCAGGATACCGGCATGGCCTGTGTGTTCATCGAGCTGGGCCAGGATGTGCATATCAACGGCAATCTGGACGAAGCTGTGAACGAGGGCGTGCGCCGCGGGTATGAGAAAGCCTACCTGCGCAAGTCCATCACCGCGGACCCCTTGCAGCGCGTGAACACGGGGGATAACACCCCGGCGTTTTTAACGGTACATCTTGTGCCGGGGGATGTCTGCAAAATTACCGTAGCCCCCAAGGGTGCAGGCAGCGAGAATATGAGCCGCCTGACCATGCTCAAACCTGCCGATGGCGTGCAGGGTGTAAAAGACTTTGTGATGGAAACCGTCAAGCAGGCGGGGGCCGAACCCCTGCCCGCCCATTGTGCTGGGCATTGGCATTGGCGGCAGCTTTGATAAATGCGCAGCTCTGGCCAAAAAGGCACTGCTGCGCCCGCTGGACCAGCCCAACGCGGACCCCTATTATGCCGCGCTGGAAAAAGAGCTGTTGGATGCCATCAATGCAACCGGCTTTGGCCCGCAGGCTTTGGCGGTGCAACCACCTGCCTGGGCGTCTGCATTGAACAGCTGCCCACCATGTGGCCTGCCTGCCGGTGGCAGTCAACGTAAGCTGCCACGTTACCCGCCGCGCCAGCGCTGAGGTGTAAGGACTTTTTTACGGGCATTGTTGTCCCTTCTTTGAAAAGAAGGAAGCAGGAAGTTTGAACAATAAACAATATAGGAATAAACGGTGGAAAAGAACGGCGAAACAATGAAATAAGGGCAACATCAACTGCGAAATGCGATGTGAGCTAAGCCACCAAAACCCAAAACAGGGAAAACAGCATCATAACATGCTGCCCCAAAGCAAGACACAAATTTTTAAGGAAGAGATCAAATTGGCAAACAAACCGCAAATTGATATCCCACTGGGGGAACCGGCTCAGCATAAACCGGGCAGTAAAATCGATATCTCCTTGGATGACGACCAGCCGCCCAAGCTGCAGCCGGACCGGTACCGGGGCAGATTTTGCAAACTGAAATGGAAATGGTAAACCGCCACCATGAGGAAGTCAGGGAGCAGCACCGCCGCGCGCGCGTGCAGCAGGAAGGGTGATTTTTATATGCAGGTACGCTTAACAACGCCGCTTACACGGCAGGAGCTTGCCCCGCTGCACGCGGGGGATACCGTGCTGCTGACCGGCACCGTATATACCGCCCGCGATGCCGCCCACGCCCGTATGAACGAAGCGCTGGACCGTGGGGAACCGCTGCCGTTCGATATCAAAGGCGCGGCCATCTATTATGTCGGCCCCACACCGGAGCGCCCCGGCTGTGCCATTGGTGCGGCGGGTCCCACGACATCCGGCCGCATGGATAAGTTTACCCCGCGCCTGCTGGACCTGGGCCTTGCCTGTATGATCGGCAAGGGCAAGCGGGATGAAGCCGTAAAGGCCGCCGTTGTGCGCAACGGTGCTGTGTACCTGGCAGCCATTGGCGGGGCAGGTGCCTGATGGCTGGCAGCGTAAAAAGCTGCGAGATCATCGCCTGGCCGGACCTTGGGTGCGAGGCTGTCCGCCGCCTGGAAGTGGTGGATATGCCCCTTACCGTTCTGCTGGATGCCCATGGCGGCGACCTGTACCAGTCCGGCCCGCAGGCATACCTGCAAAGCCTGACCTGATACGAAACCTAATATGACCCGTCTGCCTGCATTGACAAAAAGCGTGATACCTGCTAAAATACAAAGGTATTTTGAGCGGATATGGCGGAATTGGCAGACGCGCTGGTTTTAGGGTCCAGTGTCTACGACGTGCAGGTTCAAGTCCTGTTATCCGCACTGAATAATAAAAATCCGAACCTTTTCTCGACAGGGAGAGGGTTCGGATTTTTGGTTTTCTTCAACAATCAAAAATGAAGATACAAATGAGTGCTGCATCTCGATTTTTCTCTCGGGACGCGGCACTTTTTAACTCTTTTGGTCAGTGGCAGCTCCCGGCACAGCCGCCTTTGTCCTCGTGGCAGGAATGGGAGCCGCAGGCGTGCTCTGCTTCGTGGGCATGATGATTGCAGTGGGCGTTGGGGTCAAAAACAAGCCGACCAGCCAGATAATCTGCGGCAGCGGCATCCGCACTGCCGGAAATACCGCCAAACAACTGGATGCCAGCCTGCGCAAGGGCGGCCTGGGCACCGGCACCAATCCCGCCGCATAAAACCACATTGACCTGATGCTGAACCAGGAAGCCTACCAGCGCACCATGCCCTGCCCGTTGGTGGAAACAACCTCGCTGCTCAAAATTAGGCCGTTTTCTGCATCGTAGATTTTGAATTGTGCCGAGCGGCCAAAGTGCTGGAACACCTGGCCGTATTCATAAGGAATTGCGATTTTCATAAAGGACCTCCTGTTTGTTTTATCGTTTGTCAGAATAATTGCAGATCTGGATGGCAGCGGATGTCTTTTTTCCAGCTTTTTTTGATACATAAGGTTGCCTCCCTTTACTCCTAGTTTAGCAGATTGCATCGCAATACGGAAGTTACTATAAAATTTATGAGTATAAAAATTGGGCACGGAAGCAGCATCCGTGCCCGTAAAGCTGGGTTACAGCTCTTTCTTGTTGTCCGCACCGGGAGTGATAACAATGATCTTTTCCGGGGTGATGATCAGGGCACCCTTTGCGGTAGCGCCGCCATTGAACATCTGCTCAACCATCGTTTTGAAGGTTTTAACGGTATCGCCTTCGGTCACATACTCAGCCGTGCCCTTGATCTGATAGCCTTCCAGAGACTTTGCATCGTAAATAGAGATGGCAATTTTACCGCCGTCTGCGGCCAGGTTTTTCAGGGTTGTGTCAAGGAACACATCGCCAACCACCAGTTTGCCGTCCGAGGTTACATCTTTGAAGGCAACGGGCACAACGTTCGGCCCACCATTTGCACAGGTGGCCAGGTCCCACATGCTTGCTTTCAGCAGTTTCTTTACAGATTCGTTCATCATAACAGCCTCCAATCAAAATATGTGCTGGCCAATCGGCCATTTCGGGCGCCATTATACTGGAGCAGCACGCAATCAACAAGATATGTGCTAAATTATGAGCAGCTCATAATTTTAATAGTGACAGGGGAAACAAATAACAGATGCACCCAAGGAATCTGTGACAAAAAAGTGTAAATTTGGAAGCTTTGCAGGTTGAAAGCAGCACAAGGATATGATAAAATAAACTACATAGTTAAAGGAGTAAGATAAAACGAGCAGACGTTATAAAAGGATAAAATATATTGTAGCGTCTGTAAAAAAACAAGGATGTCAGGTGATTGAGGTTGAAAACGTTGAATCAGAAAATGGAATACCTGCGGAACGGTGTGCGGTATTGCCTGCTGCTGATTTTGTTGGTGCTTGCCTTTGCAACAGGTGCCCATGCGGCACAGGATGATTATTATTATCCCAATTACGATGCATCGGCCAATGGATGCGTGGACTTGATGAGTTATGTCAAGCGCGTTACCGTTACGGTCAATGGTGTGGACTATACCCTGAACCAGCTGGACCAGATGCGCCAGCAGGGAACCCCGCTGACTATGCAGGTTGGCGATACCATCTCCTTCAACGTGCTGTTCGGTTTGCAGGGCCGCGCTTATGACCCGAACGACGCTACGCTGGTGGATGAGTCCAATTCGACCTATGTGACCTATACCCATGATACAACCATGCTGGATGGCACAACGGTGGCAGCGGGCAGCCAGGCAATCCTGGATGACTCCAGCCTGATGAAAGAAAACACCACCAAGGGCAACAGCTACCTGCGTATGGATATCGGCTGGCTGCTGGATGCCTGCCCCGGCAACTATAATATCGAGTATACGGATGGCAACGTCAGCTTCTATCAGGGCGGCGAAAACAACCGCTATCTGTATGTTTACTTCCCGCACGGCATCGGCAATGATACCTATGCTGAGAACGGCTACTTTACCATTACCACAACCCTTTCCCGCACGATGGACAGCATTACCATCCAGTACCCAACTGCTTTTTTGGTTCTCGTACCAGCTGGATCGTGTACGTTATGGTCAAGGAACATGTGGAAAACAGTTACTCCGGCAATATCAGCAGCTATGGCCGCATCACGGTCAAGAAAAAGTGGATTACCGATGACAGCAACCACGGCCCGGCCAGAATTGTGCTGACCTATACCCAGGACGGCCAGCAGCGCAGCGCCACCCGTACCATCACAGGGGATGGCACCGCTTACTTTGATATCCGCCAGGGCATGACCAACTGCAACATCAGCGAGGATATGACCGGACTGGATGGCTATGTTTCCACCATGACCACCAGCGATGACGGCAAAACCTTTACCTTTACCAACGCCAAGCGGCAAAAGCTGATCGTGAGCAAAAAGTCCGCCACCGGCAGCGATGAACTGCCCGGCGCAAAACTGGTGGTTTACAGCGTAGGCTCCGATGGCACCCAGAGCGAGATCGACAGCTGGAAGACCGAAAGCACTCCGCACGAGATGCAGCTTTCGCCCGGCAACTACCTGCTGCGCGAAACTTACGCTCCGGCAGGCTATGCCATGACCAGCGATATTACCTTTACCATCAATTCGGATTTTACCGTTGCCGTAACTTCCAAATCCGGCAAGCTGGATGGCCAGACATTGACTGTTATTGACCAGCCACTGGAAGTCAAGCTTTCCAAGGTGGACCCCAACGGCAACTCTCTGACAGGGGCTTCCATGACGCTGACGGATAAGAACACCGGCAAGCTGGTTCACAGCTGGGTTTCCGGTACAGAACCGGAAAAGCTGGTGATGACCGGCAACACCGGCGAGGTGCTGGTGGCAGGCCATATTTACATCATGCACGAGGAAAGCGCCCCAGAGGGCTATGCTCAGGCCGCGGATGTAGAGTTCTACTTTAACGGTGACGGCACCATCCCCAACTGTGGCTACCACCTGGTCAAGATGGTGGACCAGCCGAGCGCAACGCCGACACCGAGCAATCCTTCGGAGACCCGGACAAAACGCCCAACCCGGATGAAGATCCGACCCCGGGTGAACCCGGCGATGACCCGAATATGTCGGGTAACGCAATACCCAATGGCGATGGTGATACCCCCAAGATTAGCCCCACGGCCCCGCCGAATGTTCCGGCTTTTGCAAACGGTCAGTACGGCCTGCCCACCGGTGACAGCCCGGTGATGTGGATCTTCCTGGCGCTGGCAGTTGTATGTATTGGCGCGGCTGTTGGTGTGACCGTGGTGCGCAAAAAGAAAGAAAACGGCGATGATGCCTCGCATTCCGACAGGGGGTAAGCATGAGCAGACAAAATCCCTCTTATAGCGGGCAGCCCCGCCGCTCCACAGGCAGCAGTACCCACCACAAATCCAGCAGAAAGCAGTACACCATGTACCGTGAGCCGCCGGAGAAAGACCCCAAGCCGCGCCGTCGGCGCAGTACGGATGGCGTAACGGCAGCGCAGCTTTCCAAGTTTATTGTACCGGCGCTGCTGGCTGCCGCGGTGGTGTTCCTGCTGTTGTTCTTCTGGCAGTGGACAAGCTACCAGAAAAGTGATGAAGAATACCAGACCCTGCGCGCCCAGCTTGTCTGGATGGATACCAGCACCAGCGGCGATAACGCCCCGGCTTCCCGCCTGGACTTTACCGCGTTGAAAGAGCAGAACCCGGACGTTACCGCATGGCTCAGTGTGCCGGGGCTGGAACTTTCGCTGCCGGTGGTGCAGAACGAAGATTCCAACTATTACCTGCGCCGCAGCTTTTCCGGCGGAAGCAGCAACGATGGCTGTCTGATCCGCCCTTCGTGGGATTCCACCAGCTGGGCGGACGGTCTGTGCCATGTGATCCATGGCCACAACATCCATAACGGCGCCATGTTCGGCAAACTGGATGCTTACCGCAAGCAGGATTTTTACAGCGCAAACCCAACGTTTACCCTGTACACGCCGGATGGCGACTACCTGTGCCGCATCTTCTCGGCACACGATGCCAAATCGGACGACCCGTGCTATGCGCTGGATTACAGTGAGGGCGAAGATTACGATGCCTTTTTGCGGTATCTGAAAGAACTTTCGCTGTATGATACCGGCGTGGATGTTCCCAGCGGCAGCATATCCTGACGCTTTCCACCTGCCGCTCCGCCTATGCTTCCAACAACCAGCGCTTTGTGGTACACGCCATCATGGAACCCATCAACACGCGCAGTAAGGTTGCGGGATAGCGAGACAAAAGCACCCGAAATGATAAGATAAATTTAGATAACCGCCCGTCTGTTTGGAATATGACATTCCGGCAGTCGGGCGGTTATTTTGGTTTTGTATTTGTATAGTATGAAAAGAGGGCAGAAACCCTGCCCAATTTGTAGGTAACGGTCTTGAACGTTCCGCAGGTTGAGGATTGGCACACACAAAAATATCTGGCCCCAACGTTGAGGAACGGTCAAGACCGTTCCTTACAGAGCAATAAAAAATATCATCTAAAACAACCAAGCCCGCTGCATCCCAAAATCCTGTGCAACGGGCCTTGATCTTATTTTGTATGTAATACGAGATTAAAGTTTCTTCGGTTCCTTCTTTTCAAAGAAGGAATACAAACCCTCGTAAAAAATCACACTCTCACCATGTTGCGGGTGATCTCGGCCAGGGAATGTGCACCGCACATACTCATGGTGTCGGCCAGCTCACCGGCCAGCTTGTCCACATACACCTGAACACCTTCGGCACCGGCACCGTAAATGGCGTTCACAAAGGGGCGGGCAATCAATACGGCGTCTGCGCCAAGGGCCAACGCCTTAAATACATCCACACCCGTGCGGATGCCGCCATCCACCAGAATCTTGCAGCGGCCATTGACGGCCTCCGCAATTTCCGGCAGAACTTCTGCTGTGGCGGGCACCTGGTCCAGAACGCGCCCGCCGTGGTTGGAAATCACGATCGCCGAAGCACCGGCTTCCACCGCTTTCTGCGCGCCGCGTGCCGTCATGACGCCCTTGATGATGAACGGAACCTTGGCATCCGCAATAATGCCGCGCAGCTCCTCCACCGTTTTGCTGCCGGCGGGCGGGTTCAGGTTCTTCAAAAACGGCAGACCGGCGGCGTCAATGTCCATGGCAACGGCAAACGCGCCGGTGGCACGCACCAGGGCCATCTTTTCTGCAATCGTCCCGGCATCCCAAGGCTTTACGGTTGGAATGCCAAACCCGGCATTGGCTTTTACCGCCTTGCAGGCACCCACCATAACCGCGGGATTGGTGCCGTCACCGGTGAAAGCAGGATCCCGGCATCATGGCAGGCGGGAACCAGAATATCATTGTACTCCAGGTCGGTGTACTTGGTGCCGTAATGCAGCTGCATGGCACCCACCGGCCCGGCAAAAACCGGGATGCGGTAACTGTGGCCGAACATTTCCAGTGTGGTGTCCGGCTCACCCGATTCGCAAATGGTGTCCATGTTCACCCGCACGTTCTGCCATGCGCTGTAATTGCGGATGGCAACATCACCCACGCCCTTGGCACCGGGACCCGGCACCGTGTTGCGGCAGGCACGCCCATCACACACCGGGCACGCTTTGCAGGGCCCCATCTGGCCACGCGCTGCAGTAAGTACTTCGTTATACGTCATGGTCGTTTGCTCCTTTGTGGCGGCAAAAGCCGCAGTGTTTGCTCACTGCCATTGTAGCCTATTTGCCGCAAACCCGCAAGTGCATTTTGCCCGCCGCACAGGGGGCTACCCAAATACCTGTTGGTGTGCTATGATATTATTGATAACATAACAAGGTTTAGCGCCAAATGCCCGTGCCTGCACGAAAAAATACTTATCCGTTGGGAAAGCCGAAAAAAGCAAAAAAATGGCCTGTTTTTGCAACGTGGCGGACTTTTTGAATTTCCGGTATCCCCAAAATGGATGTACAATAGAAAGGAATCGCTATGAAATTTTCAGAAATGAAGTACGAAGCCCGGACCTGGATAAGGTTCTGGCCCAGTGCGAAGAGTATGCCAAAAAGATGGCCGCTGCCCAGAGCGGCGAAGAACTGGTACAGCTTTACCGCGAAGAAAACGCCATGATGGCCCATTACCACACGGCATCCTGCCTGGCATCCATCCATTATACCCAGGATACCCGCGATGAATATTGGAGCGGGGAACAGGAATGGTTTGATGCAACCGGCCCGGCGGTCAGCAATGCAGCACGCAATGTTGCGGAGGCGATTCTTTCCAACCCGCACGCCAAAGCGCTGGAAAAAGCGTTCGGTACCCGCATTCTGCCCAGCCTGCGCAACCTGGTGCTGAGCATGGACGACCGGGTGATCGAACTGCAGAAAGAGGAAAATGCCCTGACCAGTGCTTACCAGAAATTGTACGGCGCTGCAATGGCGGAGCTGGACGGCAAACAGCTGACCATCCCGCAGCTGACGCTGTATAAGCAGAGCACTGACCCCGCCATGCGCCGTAAGGCTTACGAGGCGGAAGCCGTTTACTTTGACGCCCACCGCGCCGAGTTTTGACGAGATCTATGATAAGATGGTCAAGAATCGCAACGAGCAGGCACGCATCCTGGGCTACAACGATTACAGCGAGCTGAGCTATATCCGCATGAACCGCATCGGTTACGGCCCGGCGGAGGTTGCCGCGTTCCGCCAGGAAGTGGTGGAGCAGGTGGTGCCCATGATCCAGAAGGCTCTGGCTCTGCGCAACAGGCGCACCGGCATTGAGAACCCCATGTTCTGGGACAGCACCATCAGCTTTGCGGACGGCAACCCCGTGCCGCACGGCAGCTATGACGAGTTGATGGCCGGTGCCCGCAAGATGTACCATGAGCTCAGCCCCGAAACGGCAGAGTTCATCGACTTCATGCAGGATAACGAGATGTTCGACGTTCTCAGCCGCCCCGGCAAAATGAGCGGCGGTTATGAGGAAATGCTGCCCGATTACAAGACCCCCTTCATCTTTGCCAACTGGAACGGCACGGCGGGGGATGTGGATGTGCTGACCCATGAAGCAGGGCATGCGCTGGAAGGCTACCTGGCTGCCCGCAGCCCCAAGAACATCCCCGAAGATATCCAAGTGCCCCGGTACTGGAGAGCGCCCGAGATCCA
>ENA-OQCF01000784-OQCF01000784.1-human-gut-metagenome-genome-assembly--contig:-NODE-784-length-11876-cov-2.868499_pt1 | contig 11876 bp, 11 predicted proteins | sample MGYA00242756_ERZ504573 | MGnify/ENA primary metagenome ERZ504573 (study PRJEB26092, sample SAMD00036240) | human gut metagenome | host: Homo sapiens | study: EMG produced TPA metagenomics assembly of...
ACGAGCTGGGGCGAAACTGGCGACATCCACATACTGCTGCATACCCACGAGCAGACGGAATTCGATAACGCCGGCTGCTGCAAGTCATCGCCCACAACCTGAAGCAGGAAGAACTGGGCTCGGCTTTCATTGCCGAACGCATGAACATGAGCCCGCGCAACTTCTATCGCCGTCTGAAGGATGTCTCCACGCTGTCGCTCAGCGACCTCATCCGCAACTACCGCATGGAGAAGGCCAGCCGCCTGCTGCAAGAAGAGGAGCTCTCCATTCAGGACGTGATAACCGAAGTAGGCATCTCCAGCCGTTCTTATTTCTACAAAGAGTTCACACGCATGTTCGGCATGACACCGAAAGAGTATCGGGAGAAGAACAGGCCAAAGGAAGAAGCGACACTTTAGTTCCCTGTTCACGCCTGCACATCTTTCACCTTTTTCCGCATCACCCTGTCCATCGGGGATTCCGGTGAAACTTCTTTTCACGATGAGCATCGTGAAGTGAAGGCCTGAATACGCCAAGTTGAGGTTTACGACCGCCAACCTTTACGCTGACAAACATAAGTGCCCGTCGTCTTGAACACCAGTGTCTGTTATAACAAACACCAGTGTCTGTCGCGTCAAGCACCGGACTCTGTCAAAACAAGTATTGCCATCCATCCGCCCGGAATCTCCAATAACGTAATATAAAACTTTTGTTCATTTTCCATCAGATATGAATCAAATGAAGATAGTACCACTTAATCAATTTGACTCATAAGTATACCATTATAAGCAAAATCACATCCGATTCAGGCTTAACACGACTTTAAAAAGAGGCACAACCTTGTTCTCTCCTTGTGCTCTATATAGACACACACACATATAAAACTCTTATTTACAATTACTTTAAACTGTACTCTACAGAACATCCTTGTACTCAACAGCGACCACCCGCTTTTGCCAAAAATCTGTCACCCACACGGACTGTTCCTTATCGGCAAACTCCTTATTTTGCCGCCGAAGCAAAAAAACGCGAGTATTTTTTGTAACCTTAATATTCACTTTTAAACCAAAGTAACATGAACTTATTTGGGATGAAAAAACATCACTTGAAAGCGCTATGGATATGGGCGCTTTTGGCAACGTTCTGTCTGGAGGTTCACGCGCAAAGCGGAACAGTGACAGGACGCGTTTCCGATGAAAAAGGAGAACTCCTCATCGGAGTAAGCGTACAGGAAAAAGATACGGGCAACGGTACCATTACCGACATCAACGGCCAGTACACCCTGAAGCTGACTACTGCCAATCCTACCCTTGTCATTTCCTACGTAGGATACAAACCGCAGGAAATCGCCGTGAACAAGAAAACCCTGATTGACGTGATTCTTGCCGAAGACGTATCGGCACTGGACGAAGTAGTGGTAGTGGCCTATGGACACCAACGTAAAGTGTCCGTGGTAGGTGCACAGTCGTCCATGAAGATGGATGACATCAAGATGCCCACCGCCAACCTCTCCTCCTCCATCGCAGGCCGTCTGGCAGGTGTGGTAGCCGTGCAACGCACGGGTGAGCCGGGACACGACGATTCCGACATCTGGATTCGCGGTATCTCCACCTTCACCAACCAGAACACCAAACCGCTGGTACTGGTAGACGGTGTGGAACGTAGCTTCAGCAACATCGACCCCGAAGACATCGAATCGTTCACCGTACTGAAAGACGCCTCTGCCACGCCGTTTACGGTGTGCGTGGCGCCAACGGTGTAGTTATCATCAAGACCAAGCCGGGAAAGGTGGGCAAACCGCAGTTCAACCTCGACTACTACGAAGGATTCGTCACCCTGACCAAGCGTCCCCAACTGGCCGATGCCTATACCTATATGGATGCCGCCAACGAAGCGAACATGAACACCAACGGACGTCTGCTCTATACCTCGCAGTACATCGAGGCCACGAAGAAGGCCAACGGTCTGCTGCCGAACGACAACCCCACGATGTTCAACCAATACCTCTATCCGGCCGTCAACTGGATGGACGAGCTCTTCAACGACCTGGGCCACAACCGTCGTGTGAACATGAGCGTGCGCGGCGGTGTGCCCAATGCCACTTACTACGTCTCACTGAGCTACTACAACGAACGAGGCCTGACACGTACCGCACAAATGGAGAACTATGATGCCAACATGCGCTACGACCGCTACAATTACACCGCCAACCTCAACCTGAAACCCACCGAGACCACCACCATCGACCTGGGCTTCAGCGGCTACCTCGCACAAGGAAACTACCCGCAGCAGTCCACCTCCAGCCTTTTCTCGGCAGCTATGGACATCAACCCGGTCTATTTCCCCAAGTTGATGCCCGACGGTTCTGTCCCCGGCATATCGTCCAACGGTGACTTCCGTAATCCATACGCCGACCTGACACGCCGCGGATATACCAACGAAGCACGCAATCAGCTCAACTCCAACATCCGCGTGACACAAGACCTCGGCTTCTGGAAGTGGAGCAAGGGACTGAGCGCCACAGCATGATAGCTTTCGACGTGAACAACTCACGCAATCTCTACTATAAGAAACGCGAAGACACCTACTACTTTGCCGGCTCCAAAGACAGCGAAACCGGCTTGTGGAACGAAGATGTATTCGACGCCAACGGCGAATACCGCTTGAACCGTACCTATCAAGGAAACCACGAACTGAGTTTCGAGCAGTCTTCTTCGGATAACCGCAGCACTTATTTCGAGGCTTCGCTCAACTACGACCGCTCCTTCGGCCTGCATCGCGTAGGCGGGCTTTTCCTTTATAGCCAGAAGAACTACCGTACCAGCCAGAACCTCTCCAAAGACGACAATGGTACCCTGGTAGGTTCACTACCCTACAAGCAACAAGGCATCGCCCTTCGCGGAACCTACTCCTGGAACGACCGCTACTTCTTTGAAGTGAACATGGGTTACAACGGTTCTGAGAACTTCAGCCCGCAGAAACGTTTCGGTCTGTTCCCTGCATTCGGTGTGGGCTGGGCCATCTCCAACGAAGATTTCTGGCAACCGTTGCAGAAATACGTCTCTTACTTCAAAGTACGCTATACCGACGGTCTTGTAGGTACGGACGCCGTTACCAACCGCCGCTTCATGTACCTCGACCAGATGGGAAGCACAGGCGGCTACCGCTTCGGTGTGAACAACGACGGTGTAGGCGGATGGGGCTTCTCCAAGTACGGAGCCAACGTAGGATGGTCTACCTCACGCAAGCAAGACCTAGGTATCGACCTGAAATTCCTGAACGACAACCTCTCCGTGTCGGTAGACCTCTTCAAGGAGCACCGCAAGGACATCTTCCTGCAGCGTGCCACCATCCCCGACTATGCAGGATTCATTGAAATGCCTTACGGCAACCTGGGTATCGTGGATAACAAAGGTATCGAAGCCACGCTGGAATACATGCAGCAACTGGGCAAGAGTACCTTCCTGACCGTACGCGGAAACATCTCCTGGAATGAAGACGAAATCATCGAGAATGACGACCCCGCAGCCGTATATCCTTGGCTGGAACGCCGCGGCACCAACGTGAACGGCCGCTGGGGATGGATTGCCGAAGGCTTTTCACCAGCGAAGAAGAAATCATGGACCATGCCAAGCAGTTCGGTGAAGAATATCCGGGACAAGTATCCCGTCCGGGCGACGTGAAATACAAAGACCTGAACGGTGACGGCGTCATCGACGACTACGACCGCTGCCTCATCGGCCAAGGCGACGTGCCCAAAATCTACTACGCTTCGGTGCCGACCTGCAGATGGGTAACTTCTCCATCGGCGCCCTCTTCTCGGGTACCGCAAAGGCCGACCGCTGCCTCTCGGGCAACGCCATCCACCCCTTTGCCGATACATCGGGCTACTCTAACCTCTACGACAACATCGGTGACCGCTGGTCGGCCGACGACCCCACCAACCAGGATGTGTTCTATCCGCGCCTGCAATACGGTGCCACGGCCAATGAGAACAACACCAAGACCAGTACCTGGTGGCAGAAGGACGTCAGCTTCCTGCGCCTCAAGCAGATGACCGTTGCCTACAACTTGCCCAAGGCATGGCTTAACAAGACGTTCATCAAGAACGCACGAATCTACGTGATGGGTACCAACCTGCTCACCTTCTCGAAGTTCAAGCTGTGGGATCCAGAGTTGAACACCAACAACGGTACGTCGTACCCCAACTCGCGCACCTATTCCATAGGAGTGAACGTGAATTTCTAATCCACCCGTCAAAACAAACAAGAAAACTCATGAAAAATATATTCAAGATAGGAGCTCTGGGACTGCTGATGTCCGTAGGATTGAGCTCATGCAACGACTTCTTCGATGCCATACCCGGCGAACAGTATGACATGGAAGACACCTTCACCAACCGTCAGAAAACCGAACAGTTTCTGAACAACGTATACAGCTACGTGCCCGACGAAACCAGAGAACGCTACAGCACCAACTACTCCGACCAGCCGGGTACCATTGTTACCGGTGCCTCGCTCGAAGCCAACATCACCTGGAGCTGGCATTCCAGCAACGAGTGGACCATGGGTATGACCTACGCTTCGTCCAGCTGGATCAACTTCTGGTTCATCAATTACTACAAAGGCATCTCCAAGGCAAGCTCCTTCATTGCCAACGTGGACCGCTGTGCCGAAGCCAGCGCCAACGACCGCCTGGTGTGGAAAGCACAGGCCCGTGCCCTGCGCGCCCTCTACTACTTCTACCTCTTCCGCATGTACGGGCCGGTAGTGCTCTTAGGCGAAGATGCCCTGGCACTGGACACCCCGCTCGAAGAACTGCTGAAAGAGCGTAACTCCGTAGACGAATGCATCGACTACATCACTGCCGAGCTCGACCTCGCAGCTCAAGACCTGCCCGACCGCTACAACGGCTCCAACCTGGGACGCATCGACAAAGGCGCCTGCAAGGCTTTCAAAGCGAAAGTACTTCTTTACGCCGCCAGCCCGCTCTTCAACGGCAACAGCGATTATGCCGAAATACGCAACAAAGACGGCAAGCAGCTCTTCCCGCAAGAATACTCACAAGCCAAGTGGGAAGCCGCACGGCAGGCATACGCCGACTTCTTCAACCAATTCGGCAGCCAGTACAAGCTCTACACCGTATCAGGCAGCAATGGCCCAGTAGACTTCTATGAATCGTACCGCCAAGTTACAGACGGCGTACACTACGGCGATGACAACAAAGAGCAGATTTTCATCCGTCTGGCAGACCACAGCGACCATACTTACGAAGTGACCCCCTACCACGCACACCTATCGAGCGAAAGCTCCATCCGCGGCGGTCTGGGATTCGGCACCACGCAAGAGATGGTAGACCTCTTCTTTACGGACAAGGGTGTGCGCATTGTGGACGACCCCGACTACAAGGAATACGACGGCATCCCCTCGGCCGACATGTACACCGTGACCGAGGACTACAATAACCCGATGAATCCCGCACGCAACTACTTCCTGGCACGCAACGAGAAAGAAAACGAACCCAACTACGTACTGAAACAATGGAAAAACCGCGAGGCGCGCTTCTATGCCAACATCACCTTCAACGGCTCCACCTGGGTGAAAGACGACACCAACCAGGGCAAGATTACCTCCGTGTTCAGCCTGAACGGCAACTCAGGCTTCAACAAAGCCGGACACGACGCCCGGTAGAGGATATGGCGTACGCAAGATGGCTCCCATCAACGGCGTATGGAGCGGCAAGCACTGCGCCAACCTGTTGCGCCTGGCCGACATGTATCTGGGCTATGCCGAGGCATTGAGTGCCTGCGGCGACTATGAAGGAGCCATGCAGCAAGTGAATCTGGTACGTGCACGCGCCGGTGTGCCGGGCTACGGCAACAAGGGCGGCAAGGATGCCAACGGTTACGACTTCCTCACCTATCCTGCCGACCGCGACAACGTGGACAAGCGCATCCGTCGCGAGCGCCTCATCGAGCTGGCCTACGAATGGAACTACTACTACGACGTGCGCCGCTGGAAGGTGGCCGACATGGCCGTGGGTGACGACTGGATTTATCCCTCTTACCACCGTGGCGGTGAAGGCGGAGACATCCACGGCATGAATTCCAAGGCAGACTTCCCCGCCTTCTTCGAGAAAGTAGTGACCGAGACACGTGTCTTCAACAAACGCCACTACCTCTTCCCCATCCCCGACCAGGAGATCCGTCGTAACCCGAAGATGGTACAGAACCTGGGCTGGAACGCAGAGACGGGAGAGAGCCAGGAATAAGAACGAGAAACGAACAACTAAAATCATAACAGATGATAAGACTGAAATCCATACGATTGTTCACTTTCTCTATCCTGAGCGCGGCGGCATTGCTTACGGGCATGCCGGCGTGCTCCTCGGACAGCGGAGATGGACCGGGCGGAGAAAACAAGGGCGACAACTCGTCGCCTTACCACTCGCTGCCCGCGGAAAACCGCAACATGCCCTGCGGCGGAACTGTAGTGGCACAATACTCGGACGCACCCGAGGCCTGCTCCATAGCCAAGCTAGTGGACGGAGATGCGGGCACGAAATACTGCACGCGCCACAACAGCTTCAGCATCACCTGGAACGGCAACAGCAACGTGGCCGTACTCTCCTACTCGCTCACCTCTGCCGACGACGCTCCGGAAATGGACCCCAAGGCATGGACGCTGGAAGGCTCCACCGACAGCAAGACGTGGAAGACGATAGACTCGCGCAGCGACCAGACCTTCGGCTCGCGCAAGGAGAAGAAGGAGTATGAAGTGGAAAACAACGTGACCTACCGTTACTACCGTCTCAACGTGAAGCAAAATGCCGGAAGCGAAAGCACCCAGATAGCCGAATGGACTCTGTCTGCCGCCGCAAGCACGGGCGAGAACATAGACGACCTGCTCCGCTTGGCAGGCGGGAAGACCGCCTCGCAAATCACTCCCATGGGCACCATCCACGAGAGCGACCGCAAGGCATCCGCCCAAGATTTGGAATGGCTGAAAAACGCTACCGCACAGCCGGAGACATTCGACGGACTGGCATGGAAAACGTTGACGTGGCAGGCTCCATCTACCCCTTCGGCGACCCACTGCCTGCCGACATCAACCAGCATAGCATAGGAGACTGTTGCGCATTGGCTGTTATGGCCGACCTGGCATACACTATCCCAAATACATCCGGAGCATGCTGAAGGAAAAGGAAGGCAACACGTATGCCGTCAGCCTCTTCGACCCCATGGGGAAACCGGTGGAAGTGTGCGTAGACAACTACTTCGTGGCCGACGGCAACAAACTGGGCGCCTGCTCGGGCAAGACGAACAACGTGACCTGGGCCACCATCATAGAGAAAGCACTCATCAAGTGGCTGCAAGTCTATAAAGCTCGTCGAGCATCAACGGCATCGCCACGGAATACGTAGCTGCCATCCTCACCGGAAGCGGTAACACCTATTCGTTTGCCCCCGGCGTACTGTCAGGCAAGGATATGAAACGCGCCGTAGTGTCACTCGTGATGCAGCGCCAGCTGGTGATAGGCGGATTTAAGGACGGAGACAAGCCCATCGACGGAAAATACAAGTCGGTGAACTTCCACGCCTACAACTTCCTGCTGCCGCCCTCGAACAAGTACCTCTTCGTGATGCGCAACCCCTGGGGACTACTCCCGCTCATCTCGGGCGGCTACAGCGACGGCAAAGAAGACGGACTGCTGCAGATTGAGGACGATGGTGTGATACCGCCCATCATCGACCTGCGCATCTGCTCGCCCGGAGCCGCCAAAGGATACGCCTCACAAGGCACGATGATGCCTTATACGCCACCCTCGTATGCACCGGTACCCATGCGCATCCCGCGCGCCGTGCTTGCACCGCGGGCTTTCTGAATAAACTACCGAAAAACAACATTCTAAAACGAAAAACAATGAAAAAGATAAGATACACACTACTCGCCTCGTGCCTCTTCGCCCTTTGCGGCTGCGGCACCACCGACGTATGGAAAGACTGGGAAGACCAGGGAACCATGAACGAAGAAACCCGCCTCCGCCCCTCGGAAGTGAAGAAACTACTCTGCGCCGCCGACGGCTGGAAACTCTCCTACGAAGGCGTGGACTTCTACCTGCAGTTCGACGAAAACGGAAACGTCATCACCAACACAAACGAAAAGATACTCCGCCCCGAACTGGAGGCACAATACCACCTCGACTTCAAGGGCGAACAGACCGTGCTGCTGACCTTGGCAGGAAACACCTCGCTGCAATACCTCAAGAACAACCAGGAATCCACATTCCTTATCAGCAGCTATGCCTCCGACCTCATTGCAGCCACAGGACAGGCCCACGGACTCACCATGAACCTCTCGCCCGTCACCACGGCCGACCTTGCCGCGAACCGTGAGACCAAGGCTGCCATCCTCCACCGCGTGGAGGCCCTCGAGAACATCAGCTGCGGAGCCATCCGTGAGAAGGGAGGCGATATACTGGCCTATTATACACTGAGCTCGGACAACGACAACAACTGGTCCATGCAACTCACCGACATCGCGGACGGCAAGGTGGTGCACACCAACCATGCCTCGTGCTCAACGTGGAGGATGACCGCCTCGGCGTAGTCACCGCCCCGGGTCTGGACATCAAGGGACACGCTCTGAAAAGCATCACTTACGACTACGACGGTGCCACACAGCCCGTCATCGGCAACGCCAGCCTCGTCTTCGATTTCAACGCAGGCGCCTCCTGGACAGATGCCTACATGGGCAACTGGAACACCCACATCATCGATGCCAAGGCAAGCAGCCTCGACCTCTCGCTGATGCCCGAGTCGCAACTCGAGATGGACAACCGCTCGCCGCGCAACCTCGTCATCTGCCCGGGCAGCATCAGCGATGAAGATGCAGGCAAGTGGCACTATGTCTTCTTCGAGCTGAACGCAGCCGCCAATAACGGAAACTCGTGCGTGCTTTTCAGAAACACCGCCATCACTACTCCCTTCGGCGGCTATGGCAACGACGTGAATCTCGCAAAAGAACAATTCAAGCCCCTCATCGACCTGCTCTTCTGCGAAAGTGGGCTCTGGGTATGGGAGAAGGACGGAAATACGTACTTCATCCAGCCGGCAGGAAACGGATGGTTTAAGTTCCAATAAAAAAGCAAATATGTAAATGCTGATTAAGCGGATAAATGAAACAAAATCCACTTAATCAGTACTCAAACATCTCTCCCCAAAGTATTCACATTATCAACCTCATTCCTATGAACTACAAGAAAATAATCCTTGCACTTACCGTAGCGACTTCCATCCTTGCAGGGCATGCACAGCAGAAAGAGCCGGTGACTACGTCAACCCGCTGATGGGCACCGACTCCAAGATATCACTCTCCAACGGAAACACCTACCCGCCATCGCCCGCCCCTGGGGCATGAACTTCTGGATGCCCCAGACCGGAAAGATGGGCGACGGATGGGCTTATACCTACACCTCGGACAAAATCCGCGGCTTCAAGCAGACCCATCAACCCAGTCCGTGGATCAATGACTACGGACAATTCTCCATCATGCCCATGACCGGCCGGCTGAAGATAGACCAGGAGCAGCGCGCCTCGTGGTTCTCGCACAAGGCGGAAAAAGCGATGCCCCACTACTACAGCGTCTATCTGTCCGAATACAACCTCACTACCGAAATCACCCCTACGGAGCGTTGCGCCTACTTCCGCTTCACCTTTCCCCAGGCAGACAAGGCATACGTGGTGGTGGACGCCTTCGACCGAGGCTCGTACATCAAGGTCATCCCCGAAGAGCAGAAAATCGTAGGCTACACCACACGCAACAGCGGAGGCGTGCCCCAGAATTTCCGCAACTACTTCGTCATCGTCTTCGACAAGCCTTTCACCTTCAACAAAGTGTGGGCTGACTATCATACCGTGGAGAAACACCTCGAACTGCAATCCAACCACGTAGGTGCCGCCATCGGCTTCTCCACCAAGAAAGGCGAACAGGTACATGCCCGCGTGGCCTCCTCGTTCATCAGCCCCGAACAAGCGGAACTGAACCTGAAGGAGATAGGCGTCAAGAGCTTCGACCAGACCAAGGAAGAAGGCCGCCGCGCATGGAACGACATCCTTGGGCGCATCCGCGTGGAGGATGACAACACCGACCGCCTGCGCACGTTCTACTCTTGCATGTATCGCTCGGTGCTCTTCCCACGCATGTTTCACGAAGTAAACGCCCAAGGCGAAACCGTGCACTACAGCCCCTACAACGGACAGGTGCTGCCGGGACACCTCTTTACCGACACCGGCTTCTGGGACACGTTCCGCTGCCTCTTCCCCTTCGTCAACCTCGTCTTCCCCTCCATGGGCGAGAAGATGCAGGAAGGACTGCTGAACACCTATCTTGAAAGCGGATTCTTCCCCGAATGGGCCAGCCCCGGGCACCGAGGCTGCATGGTGGGCAACAACTCTGCCTCCGTGGTGGCCGACGCCTTCATAAAGAACATCACCAAGCCGATGCACAAAAGATGTACGAAGGACTGCTGCACGGAGCCAACAGCGTACACCCCCGCATTGCCAGCACGGGCCGATACGGCTACGAACACTACAACAAGCTGGGCTATGTGCCCTACGATGTGAAGATAAACGAAAACGTGGCACGTACGCTGGAGTATGCCTACGACGACTGGTGCATCTACCGCATGGGACAGCTCCTGGGCCGACCCGCCCAGGAGCTGGAACTCTACAAGCAACGCAGCCGCAACTACCGCAACGTGTTCGACCCCGAAACCCGCCTGATGCGCGGACGCAACGCCGATGGCACCTTCCAGGCACCGTTCAACCCCTTCAAGTGGGGCGACGCCTTCACCGAAGGCAACTCTTGGCACTACACCTGGTCCGTCTTCCACGACGTACAGGGACTCATCGACCTGATGGGCGGCAAGCAGACGTTCACCGCCATGCTCGACTCCGTGTTCAGCCTGCCCCCCGTCTTCGACGACAGCTACTACGGCGGTGTCATCCACGAAATACGCGAGATGGAGATAGCGGCATGGGAAACTATGCCCACGGCAACCAGCCCATACAGCACATGATTTACCTTTACAACTACGCCGGACAGCCCTGGAAAGCCCAATACTGGCTGCGCGAAACCATGAACCGCCTCTACCTGCCCACACCGGACGGCTACTGCGGCGACGAGGACAACGGACAGACCTCGGCCTGGTATGTGTTCACCGCACTGGGATTCTACCCCGTCTGCCCCGGAAGCGACCAGTACGTGCTCGGTGCCCCCTACTTCAAGAAGGTGACGCTGCAACTGGAAAACGGCAAAAAACTTGAAATCTCCGCCCCGAAAAACAGTGATGAAAACCGCTATATCCGTTCCCTCAACTACAACGGGAAGAACTATACCAAAAACTACCTCGACCACTTCGAGTTGCTGCGCGGTGGCAAGCTGACCTTCAACATGGACAGCCGTCCGAACAAGACGCGCGGCGTGAAGGAGAGCGATTTTCCGTATTCACTCAGCAATGAGTAACAAGTCATAAATGACAAAAACATTCTTAACCACATCATCATGAAGATTAAAACATTCATCATCCTGCTGACAGCCGCGACCCTGCAAGTAGCGGCCCAGCAGCCTGCCGACTATGTCAACCCCATCATCGGCACCAATGGCATGGGACACACCTTCCCCGGGGCCTGCACTCCCTTCGGGCTGATACAGCTCAGCCCGGACACCGATACCATCCCGCACAACGTGGACGGACGGTATCAGGCAAGGCCTACGAGTATTGTGCCGGCTATCAGTACAGCGACTCCACCATCGTCGGCTTCAGCCACACGCACCTGAGCGGCACGGGCCACTCCGACCTGGGCGACATCCTGCTGATGCCCGCCACCGGCAGCCC
>ENA-OQCF01000785-OQCF01000785.1-human-gut-metagenome-genome-assembly--contig:-NODE-785-length-11862-cov-1.769408_pt1 | contig 11862 bp, 17 predicted proteins | sample MGYA00242756_ERZ504573 | MGnify/ENA primary metagenome ERZ504573 (study PRJEB26092, sample SAMD00036240) | human gut metagenome | host: Homo sapiens | study: EMG produced TPA metagenomics assembly of...
ATGTATAAATCTGACTTCGACTCTATTAAAATAATAAAAGTAAGATGGAAAAAGTCAATGTTATTTCTGACTTGTCATAATTTATACAACATGACATTGTAATAAGATGCACAAAAAACGAAACAATGATATTTGTAAAACATTGCATATTGCGAATATACAAGTATAGATATAAAATAGACAACAGCGAGACAAGTAGTAGACATGTATAAAAACAATATTTAATATTTTATTTCAGGAGGATGAATATCATGCAGAATTATTCAGGAGAAGAAGGATTACAGTATCATTTACAGATCAGACCGGGAGATGTCGGACGTTATGTTATCATGCCTGGTGATCCAAAGAGATGTGCGAAGATCGCAAAACATTTTGACGATGCAAAACTGATCGCAGACAGCAGAGAGTATGTAACTTATACAGGTTACTTAGACGGAGAAAAAGTAAGTGTAACATCAACAGGTATCGGCGGACCGTCAGCATCTATCGCATTGGAAGAACTGACACTTTGCGGAGCAGATACATTTATCCGTGTCGGAACATGCGGAGGAATTGAACTGGATGTTAAAGGTGGAGACATCGTAGTTGCAACAGGAGCAATCCGTATGGAAGGAACAAGTAGAGAGTATGCACCGATCGAGTATCCGGCAGTTGCAGATCTGGATGTAACAAATGCACTGGTCGCAGCAGCAAAAGAACTTGGACATACATACCATGCAGGTGTGGTACAGTGTAAAGATGCATTCTACGGACAGCATGAACCACAGAGAATGCCGGTAAGCTATGAACTGCTTAACAAATGGGAAGCATGGAAACGTATGGGATGCAAAGCTTCCGAGATGGAGTCAGCAGCACTCTTCATCGCAGCAAGCCACTTAAGAGTACGTTGTGGATCTGATTTCCTTGTAGTAGGAAACCAGGAAAGAAATGCACTTGGAATGGAAAATCCAATCGTACATGATACAGAAGCAGCTATCACAGTTGCTGTAGAAGCAATCAGAAAACTGATCAAAGCAGACCGCGAGAAATAAGATCAGAACGGAAGAAACAAAGGGAAAGCAAACGCAGATAAAGCGAATGCAGCTGAAATAGACGGAGGAACGAGATGAAAGTCTTTTTAAATTTATTGGGGATTGTGGTTGTAATCGGACTGATCTTTCTGATTTCCTGGGATCGTAAGAATATCCGCTGGAAAGCAGTAGGAAAAGCAATCATTGCACAGTTTGTCATTGCAATCTTACTTGTAAAAGTCCCGGTTGGTAAGATGGTTGTGTCTGCCATATCGGACGGTGTAACAGCAGTTATCAACTGCGGACAGAATGGTCTGTCATTTGTATTCGGAAGCCTGGCAGACAGCAGTGCTTCGACAGGAAGTATCTTTATCGTACAGACACTTGGTAATATTATCTTCGTATCTGCACTGGTAAGCTTACTTTATTATCTTGGAATCCTTGGATTCGTAGTAAAATGGATCGGTAAAGCAGTTGGAAAACTGATGGGGACAACAGAAGTAGAAAGCTTCGTTGCAGTTGCCAACATGTTCTTAGGCCAGACGGACAGCCCGATTCTGGTCAGCAAATATATCGGAAACCTGACAGACAGTGAGATCTTAGTTATCCTGGTATCCGGTATGGGAAGTATGTCAGTATCCATCCTCGGAGGATATCATGCACTTGGTATCCCGATGGAGTATCTTCTGATCGCCAGCGCACTGGTACCGGTTGGAAGTATCCTCGTTGCAAAAATGTTACTGCCGCAGACAGAGCCTGTACAGTCTATCACGGACGTAAAGATGGACAACAAAGGCAATAACGCCAACGTGATCGACGCCATCGCAGAAGGAGCCGGAACAGGTATGCAGATGGTAATCGCTATCGCTGCATCTCTGGTTGGTATCATCGGTATCGTTGCAGTAATTAATATGATTCTTGGATTTGCAGGAATCAGCCTGGAGCAGATTTTCTCTTATGTATTTGCACCATTTGGTTTCCTGATGGGACTTGATACCAATCAGGTACTGATGGAAGGTGCATTCCTTGGAAACAAACTGATCGTAAATGAGTTCGTTGCTTTCCAGGATCTGGGAAAAATCTTATCAACATTAGACTACAGAACAGGAATTGTATGCTCCATCTCCCTGTGCGGATTCGCAAACCTTTCAAGCCTTGGAATCTGTGTATCCGGTATTGCGGTGCTCTGCCCGGAAAAGAAGAGTACACTTTCAAGACTGGTATTCAGAGCAATGCTTGGTGGTGTATTTGTAAGTATTTTAAGTGCGATGATCGTTGGACTGATCACGTTGTTCTAATATAAGATCAGTTAATAGAGAATTCTGGAACAGGAATGCAAATACGTTACTGTTCCAGATATTTGACATACGAGAATTAAGAAGGTGTATAATATGAACGAAAAGAAATATAAAAGAATATTTACCGTAGTCATAGATTCACTCGGCGCCGGAGAGATGCCGGACGCCGCTTCTTATGGTGATGCGGGGACAGATACCCTGGGACATATTGCGGCAAATGTAGAAGAGTTTAAAATTCCGAATCTGCAGAAACTTGGAATTGCTAACTTAAAAGATCTTGCAGGTATTGCACCTGTAGAAAAACCGTTGGCTTATTATGGAAAATTAAGAGAAGCAAGCAACGGAAAAGACACCATGACCGGACACTGGGAGATGATGGGACTTCACATCACACTCCGTTCAAGACATTTACAGAGACGGGATTTCCAAAGGAACTGATCGATGAACTGTCAAAAAGAACCGGACGTACGATCATCGGTAATAAGAGTGCCAGCGGAACAGAGATCCTGGACGAATTGGCAGAAGAAGAGATCGCAACCGGACATATGATCGTCTACACATCTGCAGACTCTGTTCTTCAGATTTGCGGAAATGAAGAGACATTTGGTCTGGATGAATTGTACCGCTGCTGCGAGATCGCCCGTGAGATTACGATGAAAGACGAGTGGAAAGTCGGACGTGTCATCGCAAGACCATACGTCGGCAAGAAAAAAGGCGAGTTCAAACGTACCAGCAACCGTCATGATTACGCATTAAAACCATACGGAAGAACTGCACTGAATGCATTGAAAGATGCAGGTCTGGATGTCATTTCCGTTGGTAAGATTTTCGATATCTTCGACGGAGAAGGAATCACAGAGTCGAACAAATCCAAGAGTTCTGTACACGGAATGGAGCAGACAATCGAGATTGCAAAGAGAGACTTCGAAGGATTCTGCTTTGTCAACCTGGTAGATTTCGATGCACTGTGGGGACACAGAAGAGATGTCAAAGGATATGCACAGGAACTTGAAAAATTTGATGTCAAACTCGGTGAATTATTAGGAGAACTGAAAGAGGATGATCTTTTGATCATTACAGCCGATCATGGAAATGATCCGACACATACCGGAACTGACCATACAAGAGAAAAGGTACCGTTCCTTGCATATTCTCCATCTATGAAGGAAGCAGGAGAACTTGAGGAAGCAGACACATTTGCCATTATCGGAGCAACAATCGCAGACAACTTCGGTGTTAAGATGCCGGAAGGAACGATCGGACATTCGATCCTGGACAAGCTGAAATAAAAGAACTGAATCAGACAAACTGAAAATTAGTAAACCTATCACAATGAATGAAAAAAGAAAGGCAAGAAATTATGAATACAAGTGAAGTTTTAAAAATTGTTGACCACACATTATTAACACAGACAGCTACATGGGAAGATATCAAAACGATTCTTGACGATGGAATCAAATATGAAACAGCTTCTGCATGTATCCCGGCTGCATACGTAAAACAGGCAGCAGAATACGTAGAGGGAAAACTTCCAATCTGTACAGTTATCGGATTCCCGAACGGATACAGCACAACAGCAACAAAAGTATTCGAGACAAAAGATGCGATCGCTAACGGAGCATCTGAGATCGACATGGTAATCAACATCGGATTCTTAAAAGACGGAAGATACGATGAAGTAGAAGAAGAAATCCGTCAGATCCATGAAGCATGCGACGGAAAGATTTTAAAAGTCATCATCGAGACTTGCCTTCTGACAGAAGAAGAGAAGATCAAAATGTGTGAGATCGTAACAAAAGCCGGAGCAGAATTCATCAAGACTTCTACAGGATTCTCTACAGCCGGAGCAACATTTGAAGATGTAAAACTGATGCATGATTATGTTGGAGAAGGTGTGAAGGTAAAAGCAGCAGGTGGAATCAGCTCATTCGACGATGCTGAGAAATTCATGAGTCTTGGAGCAGACAGACTTGGAACAAGCCGTCTGGTAAAGATCATGAAAAATACAGATAACGGTGCAGGATACTAAGATATGAGTTCTTTGTGTGCATTAAGCATTGTAACAGCAGTCCTCTGTGGTATCTGGTCTTATCTCGCAGGAATCGCCGGACTGATCGGCTGGGCCGGCTTTGCGGGATGCACCACCTACTTTGCATGTGGAAAACATGGCATGAGCGGGGTGAAAAAGACCGTTGTTACAAATCTTGCAGGTGTCTTATGTGGAATAACGATTATTACACTGAGTAAGTTTAGTCCGGTGTTCGGCAACCTTGGGATCTGGTGCGGGATCATTACATTTGTGATGTGCATCATTGCAAAATCCGAGTGGTTTGATTTCTGCCCGGGAACATTCATGGGATGTTTTACAACATTCGCAGCGGATGGGAACTGGAGTGTGCTGGCGATATCGCTGGTGATTGGAGCATTCTTAGGACTTTCCTGTGAGTATGGAGGAAACTGGCTGTATCAGGCAGTGACTGAGAAAAAAGAATGTGATACATATATGGGAGAAAACGTATTGCAGGAGAAGAAAGAGATAGAGTAAGAAAAAGCTTTGTTGTTTTGTGTGGGACGAGACGGCAAGGCTTTTTCTTATAATATAATAAGGCTATAAAGATTCAGCAGCCACATTCTCTGTTTGCAAAGAGTTATTTGCTTTCTGATTCATCAATATAATAGAAAGAAGTACAGCCACAATACCAAGGAAACTGATGAATCCAAGATGTTCCCGGTACCATACAACTCCAATCAAACTGGCAACAATGACTTCCACGGAAGCAATGACCGGAACTTTACTGCTTTTCGTGATGTGCTTCAGACCTTCATAATAGAAGATATAGCCGATTGCCGTTGTAATCAGCGCATAGAAGAATCCCCAGAAAAGAATTCCGGTATTGAATGTGAATTCAGTACGAGAAACTCCCATGGAAATGCCAAGAAAAACAGCGGCTTCCATCCGATCAGCAGGAGTTGCAGAAGATGTGACCGACATGCGGATGTTCGAAGAACAGACCAAGATCATCCAGGCACTGGCAAAACAGGCTCCGGGCGTATTCCTCGGACGTTGTGCCAACTTCGTACTGGGCGGTCAGCCGCACAGTTATTCCTTCTTCGTATATGCAGATGACGAATATCGTGAAAAAGAAGGAAAAGAATATTATAAAGGTCAGACATTAAATGAACTGAAACTGCGTGATATCCAGAGAAATGAATATTATCAGCGCTTCACAGGCATGAAACGTGATGATCCGAAGCACTATGACATGGTTGTAAATGTGTTAAAGACCGGTGTGGACGGAGCTGTGAAGATGATCTTGGATTATGTGGAGCAGAAAGAAAGCGGAAGCAAATAATGTTTGACAGGGGAAAATAGTAATGTTAATATAAGAATATAAAAGGTGCTACCGATATGACGGTTCGCTTTGATTAAAAAATAGAGTTGTTATAAAAATAACCGCCTCAGATCTTTGCAGGACGATGGGCGGTTATTTTTGTGTCTTTGAGTCATGCTTTCCACGCACATACCCAAGACTATAAAAAGTCGCACACAGCGAAATTACTGCGATCAGGTCAGTTATGGTCAGCATAGGCAATAAGTCTCCTTTCGTAGATTTCTCTGAAAGAGATATGTATGTAATCGGAGCTATTGTATACTCTTCGCACAAAGCGAACCGCCATTCACGTCAAAAGTGAAGTAGCACCTTAGGCAGAAGCCTAAATCTATTTTATCAATAAGAAATCCCAAAATCAATACAAAGTTTATAGAATGAATAAGGAAAATATATTATATTTGTGCTTTCGTATATCTTAATGACTAAGTGTTAAAACATGAAACTTTCGGTATCACAAAGTCAACATTCCACTGTTGAATTTATCATCCTCAGCTAATCATAACACCAAGTCTTTTCTCATGGACCGAGAGGTCAAGCTAATAAATCTAATTAGAAAATGAATCCCCAAAATTCCCTCATGTATTCAAATGCTGCGTGCTAATATACAGTCAACAAATGAAACACGTAAAAAGCACACAAATAAACGATAAAGCACGCGAAAGCGAAAAGGAAAAAGCAGGAGGATGCAAGATATGAAATATGTAGAATTTGACCAGACATTGTAAAAGGAGACCAGCTATGAAAATTAATAAAATTACAAATGCGCAGGAATTCTTTAAAGTTGTAGACGACTGTAAGGGACGTGTAGAATTACTGACAGGTGAGTGGTTCCGGTTTTTATTTATCACCATGCGTTCGAAAGAAGCTGCCAGTGGCAGGGTTCTGTAGATTTTGTTTCCGTGTGTTTAATGGAAGAGAGGGTGTATTGAGAAAAGTTCTCAATACACCCTCTCCATTTTCGAAAAAAAAGTGTATCATATTAGTTAGATGAAGCTAACTAATATACTTACATAAAAGGAGGCAGTACATGAGTGTAGTAATCGTAGGCGGACATGACAGAATGGTTCATCAGTATAAAAAGATCTGTAAAGAGTACAAATGCAAAGCAAAAGTATTCACACAGATGTCGGGAAACTTAAGTGAGAAGATCGGAAGTCCCGATCTGTTAATCTTATTTACCAATACAGTATCTCATAAGATGGTACACTGTGCAGTAACAGAAGCGGAAAAATGTAATGCACAAATCGTAAGATGCCACACAAGCAGCGGAAATGCTTTAAATGAGATTCTTCAGAATGCCTGTACGGCATAAGTATCTGGAATGTGGGGCAGCTCATACCAGATGAAAGCTTTATAAAACTCCATGAGCTGATAATAGTAAAAATCATATAAAAAGAGAAAGAAAGGACAAGGAGATGAGTAGGTACATTTCCTGGTCCTTTTCTTGATCTTTTTTAAACTTAAAATTCCATAATGACAGTCCTTGCGTTTGGTAGACAAAAATACGATATAATAAAAAAAATGCTTGACTTAAAAAAGTAAAAGAGAGGTTTATGGAATGAAGAGAGAGACATTTGGATCAAGACTGGGCTTCATCCTTGTATCTGCAGGATGTGCCGTTGGTATTGGAAATGTGTGGAAGTTCCCGTACATGTGTGGACAGTTCGGCGGGGCTGCATTCATTTTAATCTATCTGGTGTTCCTTCTGATCATGGGAATCCCGGTTATGGTCTGTGAATTTGGTGTCGGACGTGCCAGCAGACACAGTGTTGCCGCTGCATATGAGACACTGGAACCAAAAGGAACAAAGTGCATATTACGAAATGGATCGGTGTTATCGGATGCTATTTCCTGATGATGTTCTATACCACAGTTGGTGGATGGATGCTGTATTATTGCGTCAGAAGCTTCAGAGGAGATTTTGTGGGTGCGGATATGAAGACTGTATCTGCAGGATTCAGTGATATTGCTAGGAAATATTGCCGCTTAATGGCGATTCTTGGTACGATTCTGATATTGTATCATTGGATTCGGTGTATGTGCGTTTTGGAATCCAGAAAGGTATCGAAAAAAGTTTCCAAGTTCATGATGAACAGCACTGCTTTTGATCATGATCGTACTTGCGATCCATTCTGTGATGATGAAAGGTGCCGGAGCAGGAATTCGTTTTTACCTGATCCCTGATTTCAAACAGATGGCAGAGATTGGAATCGGAAATGTAATTTTCGGGGCTATGAGCCAGGCATTCTTTACATTATCAATCGGTATCGGAGCTATGCTGATCTTTGGAAGTTATATGGAAAAAGACCAGAGATTATTCGGAGAGGCTGTGAATATTACCGTGCTTGATACGATCGTAGCGCTGATGGCAGGTTTCATTATTATCCCTGCATGCTTTGCATACGGAATTGAACCGGGAGCAGGCCCGAGCCTTATATTTATCACGATCCCGAATATTTTCGCACAGGTAGCAGGCGGACGTGTATGGGGAGGATTATTCTTCCTGTTCTTAAGCTTTGCTGCATTTACGACACTGGTTGCCGTATTTGAAAATATTATTTCTTTCGATATGGATTTATTCGGATGGTCAAGAAAGAAGAGTACACTGGTAAGTCTGATCCTGATTATTATTTTAAGTATGCCATGCGTAATGGGATTCAATGTGTTAGCCGGATTTATTCCGCTTGGAGAAGGATCGACAATCATGGATCTGGAGGACTTCATCGTATCGAATAACCTGCTTCCGCTTGGAAGTCTGGGATATGTATTGTTCTGTACAAAGAAGAATGGCTGGGGATGGAACCATTTCCTCGAAGAGATCAACCAGGGAGAAGGATGGAAGTTCCCGTCAGGAATCAAGGATATATGTCTTATGGATTACCGCTTCTGATCATCATCATTTACCTGAAGGGATACTATGATAAGTTCCAGCCGATGGGAACGAAGGTACTGGTCGGATGGATGATCGTGGCAATACTGTTCCTTACATTTGTGATCGGATGTTCCTGTGGAAAAAGTAACGCAGAAAAAGTGGATAAGTAAAGTGAAAAAGTAAAAAGATGTGGAAAAAGGATAAGTTCTTTCATGAAGAGAGAAAGAACTTATCCTTTTTTTTCGCCATGTGTTCGAAAGAAGATGCCAATGGCAAGTCCTATAGGTGGCAAAGTATGTAAGCGAATTTAATTCTTCGTCTCGTATGCTGCCTGGCGTACATCCGGGATTGCGATCAGTACCGGATATAATACAGCAGAGATAATAAGTCCGCCGACTCCCTGGATAATATTAGCAGGGATACTTGCAGCAGCACCGCTTCCATACAGGAAGAACTCGCAGATAAAATATCCACCGGCGACGAATATGATATCTGTAATACCTCCAAGGATAACTGCGACGTAACGGTTCTTACCGTAACGGCACATCTTCTGGTAAATCAGTCCGGATACCAGTGCGACAAGGCCCTTGATCACCAGTGTGATCGGAACGTATACAAAATATCCACCGATCAGGTCAGACAGTGCAGAACCGATACCACCGGCAAGCATACCATATACAGGACCAAGGATGATACTTGCGAGGATTACGATTGCATCACCAGGATGGATATATCCGCCGGTTCCCGGTGTCGGAATACGGATGGACATTGTAGCAACACAGGCTAACGCAGCGAATAATGCTGTCATAATTATTTTTTTCAGATTGGAATTCATAACCAAAACCTTCTTTCCTTTCGTAATTGCCATTACTGTACAATAGTAGTGGCATGAGATAAAGAGCCAGTTATGAGAAAATATACCATACCAGTTGTAAAAATACTAGAAAAGAAAGGAAGTACGTGTATGAAATTTCGGGTAATCTTTTGATAAAGAAAAAGAAATCCTGTACTTTTATATAAAATCGTGCTATACTGCTACAGTTGAAATTTAATGTGATAATGCGGTAATGCGATACAAAATCAAAAATATGATTTATAGATAGGAAAGGACTAGAAGTAATGTTGGCAACAATCGAATCAATCAACAATGTGGTAAATAACTTCATCTGGGGAGTACCGGCCATGATCTGCATCGTAGGAGTAGGGCTTTTATTAAGCATCAGAACCGGATTTCTTCAGATCCGTAAATTCCCATATGCGATGAAAGTAACAATCGGCCGGATGTTGAAAAAAAGAGAAGCTTCAGACGGAGCACTGACACCATTCCAGGCAGTATGTACGGCACTGGCTGCGACCGTCGGAACCGGTAATATTGCAGGCGTGCAGGAGCAATCGCGATCGGAGGCCCGGGTGCAGTTTTCTGGATGTGGATATCAGCACTTCTTGGAATGTGTACAAAGTTTTCAGAAGTAACGCTTGCGGTACATTTCCGGGAGAAAAAACGCGGAAGGCGATCTGGTCGGAGGACCTATGTACTACATAAAAAATGGACTGAAGAAGCAATGGCACTGGCTGGCCTATCTGTTCGCGGCATTTGGTGTACTGACGGTATTCGGAACGGGGAATGCAACACAGGTTAATACCATCACGACAGCAATTGATTCAGCTCTGTATAATTATGGTGTGATCAGTGAACAGAATGTGAGTACTCTGAATCTGGTGATCGGAATTATTCTGGCAGTATTGATCGGGCTGATCCTTCTTGGAGGAATCAAACGAATCGGGCAGGTAGCGGAAAAGCTGGTTCCGTTTATGGCGGTCATTTATATTATTCTTGCAATCGGAGTTGTGATCTTGAATTACAGAAATATCCGACAGTATTCGCTTCTATTTTTAAAGGTGCCTTTTCACCCGCATCTGTGACCGGCGGTGCAGTAGGATCTTTCTTCATGAGTATGAAAAAAGGTGTATCCAGGGGAATCTTTTCAAATGAAGCAGGACTTGGTACCGGTTCGATTGCTCATGCATGTGCGGATACAAGAAAGCCTGTAAAGCAGGGATTCTTTGGAATATTCGAAGTCTTTGTAGATACAATTGTGATCTGTACACTGACGGCACTTGTCATTCTGTGCAGCGGCGTACCGGTTGGATATGGAGATGCGGCCGGTGCAGAACTTACGATTCTTGGATTTACTTCCACTTACGGAAGCTGGGTATCGATATTTACGGCCATTGCAATGTGCTGCTTTGCATTTTCTACGATCATTGGATGGGGACTTTATGGAACACGTTGTGTGGAGTTCCTGCTTGGTACCCGCGCAAACAGACCATTTATGATATTGTATGCACTGGTAGCGATTGTCGGCGCAACTATGGAACTGGGACTGATGTGGAATATTGCAGAGACATTTAATGGTCTGATGGTTATCCCGAACCTGATAGCAGTCTTCCTGCTGTCAGGAGTTGTGGTCAGACTTGTGAAAGAATACTTTGACAGAGAGGGCAAAAATGTATAAAAGATGCCGCTTAGTCACCGGAAGGTGACTGGGCGGCATTCTTTTTATACTGACTGGGTGACACGCCCATGTAACGCTTGAAAATCTGGCCATAATATGCCGGTGAGGAAAATCCTACAAGTCCGGCAATCGTAGTAATATTCTCCCCGTCCATAAGAAGTGAATACTGTTCTGAATCCGTGTAGACAGCAGGTAATCGAAGATGGTCATCCGCATATATTTTTTGAAAAAGCGGCAGCATTCGCTTTTGCACAGTCCAGCGTGGGCGGCGATATCTTCGAGACTGAGTTCTTCGGAAGCATGCTCCTGAAGATAAGAAAGAATGTCTTTCAAACGCTGTAAATGCTTCTGTGGATGCGGAGTATCCTGGGCAATCTGGACATAATGCAGATAAAGCCGGTGCCAGATCTCACAGAGCAAGAGATGAATACGGAATTCATAGTCAGGAAGTTCCGGCTGTTCCGCTATGCCTTCATATCCGGGAATGAAGGCATCGGAAGAAGATTGAACCTGGCAGGTTAATGTATATATTTCTTTTATGTATTCGATAATTTCATTTTGCCATGGAATTTCCGGTTTTAATACAAGTGAAGACCAGAATTCGTTGGAAGTGATAAAATCGACATATTTGGTCTGCAGGATACTGTTCTCGTAGCCATAGATGAATTTGGGATGAAATGTGACAGAGATATAATTACAGTCCTGGTCATCAATCATATATCCGGCATGTAAAGCATTACTGTTGCAGAATATCCCTTCGCCTTCTGAGATAAT
>ENA-OQCF01000787-OQCF01000787.1-human-gut-metagenome-genome-assembly--contig:-NODE-787-length-11842-cov-2.198378_pt1 | contig 11842 bp, 12 predicted proteins | sample MGYA00242756_ERZ504573 | MGnify/ENA primary metagenome ERZ504573 (study PRJEB26092, sample SAMD00036240) | human gut metagenome | host: Homo sapiens | study: EMG produced TPA metagenomics assembly of...
AACCGCAAAAGAGAAAAAACACTCTCCGAACGCAAACGCCAACGCTAAGGCTGGCAATTAAAGGCCCGGCCCTTCGTCTATCGGTTAGGACGCAAGATTTTCATTCTTGAAAGGGGGGTTCGATTCCCCCACGGGCTACAAATAAAAATAATAAAAAGAAACAAAACTAAAGATTAGTCGAGATGGCAAATCATAAATCATCACTGAAGAGAATCAGACAAGAAGAAACAAGAAGACTTCACAACAGATATTATGGCAAGACCATGAGAAACGCTGTTCGTAAGCTTCGTGCTACTACAGACAAAGCTGCAGCAACAGCAATGTATCCGGGTATCACAAAACTGTTGGATAAATTGGCTAAGACTAATGTAATCCACAAGAACAAGGCTAACAACTTGAAATCAAAGTTGGCTATCTATATCAACAAGCTGGCTTAAGTTGACTGTTACACAAAAGATATTACAAGGCTGGACTTTTTTAGTCCGGCCTTTCTCATTTATACCTCTCTATTTACCTGCTTCCACACAAGTTTCTTTTCTGTGCTAAAAAGCTGTAAACTACCCGAATTTATCCGTTTGTTTAGCACCATATCCCGAGGATTTTCACTATATTTGCTCTGTTATTACAATAAGGAAAAAAGATTATGACTGAAGAACAGATTCACTCCAATAACGGGAGCTATTCTGCCGAAAACATCCAGGTACTGGAAGGTTTGGAAGCAGTGAGAAAGCGTCCCGCGATGTATATTGGCGACATTAGCAGCAAAGGACTTCACCATCTGGTGTACGAGGTTGTGGACAACTCCATCGATGAGGCACTTGCCGGCTATTGCGACCACATCGAAGTCACCATTAACGAGGACAACTCCATCACCGTACAAGACAACGGACGTGGTATCCCGGTAGACTATCACGAAAAGGAAAAGAAATCCGCGCTGGAAGTTGTAATGACCGTACTGCATGCCGGAGGAAAGTTCGACAAAGGTTCCTATAAGGTATCGGGAGGTCTGCATGGTGTAGGTGTATCTTGCGTAAATGCCTTGTCTACACACATGACTACCCAGGTTTTCCGTAACGGAAAAATCTATCAGCAGGAATATTCCTGCGGACATCCGCTCTACTCCGTCAAAGAAGTGGGCACAACAGACATTACCGGTACACGCCAACAGTTCTGGCCGGACGGTACCATCTTTACGGAGACAGTCTACAACTATGATATTCTTGCCACCCGCATGCGCGAGCTGGCGTATCTGAACGCAGGCATCAAGATTTCACTGACCGACCTTCGCGTAAAGGACGAAGAAGGAAATGCCAAGAAGGAAATCTTCTACTCGGAAGAAGGCCTGAAGGAATTTGTGCGCTACGTGGACTCCTCACGCGAAACACTTCATGAACGATGTAATCTACATCAACACCGAGAAGCAAGGCACACCGGTGGAAGTAGCCATCATGTACAACACTTCTTATAACGAAAATGTACACTCTTACGTAAACAACATCAATACCATTGAAGGGGGTACCCACTTGGCAGGTTTCCGCCGTGCACTGACCCGTACGTTGAAAAAATACGCCGAAGACAACAAGATGCTGGAGAAAGCCAAGGTAGAGATTGCAGGCGACGACTTCCGCGAAGGACTGACTGCCGTTATCTCCATCAAGGTGGCAGAGCCTCAGTTCGAAGGACAGACCAAGACAAAGCTGGGTAACAACGAAGTGATGGGCGCCGTAGACCAGGCTGTGGGCGAGGCCCTCACCTACTACTTGGAGGAACACCCGAAGGAAGCCAAGCTGATTGTAGACAAGGTGATTCTTGCCGCCCAGGCACGTATCGCCGCACGTAAGGCACGCGAATCCGTACAACGCAAATCGCCGATGTCGGGTGGCGGCATGCCGGGCAAACTGGCCGACTGCTCCAGCAAGGACCCGGAAGAATGCGAATTGTTCCTCGTCGAGGGTGACTCGGCAGGCGGTTCAGCAAAGCAAGGCCGTAACCGTGCGTTCCAAGCTATCCTGCCGCTTCGCGGTAAGATTCTGAATGTGGAAAAGGCCATGTGGCACAAGGCATTCGAGAGCGACGAAGTAAACAATATCATCCAGGCGCTGGGCATCCGTTTCGGCGTGGACGGTGAAGACAGCAAAGAAGCGAACATTGACAAGCTGCGCTACAAGAAGATTATCATCATGACCGATGCCGACGTCGATGGTTCTCACATCGACACGCTGATTATGACGCTTTTCTTCCGCTACTTCCCGCAAGTTATCCAGCAGGGTTGCTTGTACATCGCCACTCCTCCCCTTTACCTTTGCACCAAAGGCAAGGCGAAAGAGTATTGCTGGACAGACCAGCAGCGCCAGAAGTTCATCGACACTTACGGCGGCGGTTCGGAAAACGCAGTACACACCCAACGCTACAAAGGTTTGGGTGAAATGAACCCGGAACAGTTGTGGGAAACCACCATGAATCCGGAAAACCGCATGCTGAAGCAGGTGCATCTTGAAAATGCAGCTGAAGCCGACTATATCTTCTCCATGCTGATGGGTGAAGACGTGGGCCCGCGCCGCGATTTCATCGAAAAGAATGCAACGTATGCAAATATTGACGCTTAATTAATTTAATAACCAACCTCACATCTTACAACGAGGAAGCCCCGGACGGGCAGGATAATCCTGCTGACCGGGGCTTTTCCTTTATCCCTCTTCTCTTCCAAAGAAGAGACCCGTCTCCATACAGAAGAACTATAGGATTCCTTGTTTCTTCATCTCTTCCACTACCAATTCCAACTCTGCATACCAGCCTCACCAAACTTACGGATAAGCGGCTCTTTCAGGAACTTGTACACGGGCAGATTTTCCTTTTGTCCCAACAACATAGCGGCTTTGCAGACATCCCAACGATGATAGTTCACTGCCTTATAGAGTCCGTAGTTCCCCACCCTTATCGGATAGAGATGACAGGATATGGGTTTGTAGAAGTTGGTCCTACCTTCACGATAAGCCTTTTCGATGGCGCAATAGCAACAGCCTTTATCATCATAGCAGGTAAAGACGCAATCCTTGTTGTTCACAATAGAAGTCACCAGGTCACCTTCACAATCGGTATAGACCACACCTTGCTCCTCTATCACGGTGCGGGCTTCGGGAGAAAGCTCGTCCCAAATCAGCGGAAGCACCTCTTCCAGTTTCTCCACCTCGTCCAGCTCTACGGGAGCACCGGCATCGCCCTCAATGCAACAAATCCCCTGACAGGCACCCAAGTCACACAAGAACTTCTCGCGCAAGACATCGAAAGAAACCACAACATCACCAATCTGTATCATAATCATTCTATTAAAAAAGACGCGGATTATCCGGATTGCACAGACTTCAACTTTAAGAGCATCCGTGGAATCCGTATAATCCGCGTCTAAATATTGTTACGGCCTTGACGCCTTACTTAATCAAATCCTTACCAGTCATTTCGGCCGGCTGTTCCATACCCAAGATATGCAGGATAGAAGGAGCTACGTCAGCCAATACACCGTTCTCAACCTTGGCGTCCTTGTTTGCAGTAACGTAAACGAAAGGAACGGGATTCAGAGAGTGGGCAGTATTCGGAGTACCATCCTCATTCAGAGCATGGTCGGCATTACCGTGGTCGGCGATGATGATTACTTCATAATCGTTTGCTTGGCAGCTTCAACAGTATCTTTCACACATTCGTCGATGGCTTTCACTGCTTCTCAATAGCTTCGTAGATACCGGTATGTCCCACCATATCACCATTGGCGTAGTTCACCACGATGAAATCGAACTTCTGGGTCTTGATAGCTTCAACCAGCTTGTCCTTCACCTCGTACGCACTCATTTCGGGCTTCAAGTCGTAAGTGGCAACCTTCGGAGAAGGAACCAAGATGCGCTCTTCAGCATCGTAGGGAGTCTCGCGGCCACCGTTGAAGAAGAAAGTCACGTGTGCATACTTCTCTGTTTCGGCAATGTGCAGCTGGGTCTTGCCATTGGCAGCGAGGTATTCGCCCAAGGTATTCTGTACGTTCTCCTTATCAAAAAGGATATGCACACCCTTGAAGCTGGCATCGTACGGAGTCATGCAGTAGAACTGCAGGCCCGGAATGGTCTGCATGCCTTGTTCGGGCATATCTTGCTGGGTGAGGACAACGGTCAATTCCTTGGCACGGTCATTGCGGTAGTTGAAGAAGATTACAACATCACCTTCCTTGATGGTACCGTCGAAGCCACCGTTCACAATCGGCTTGATGAATTCATCCGTACGCCTTCGTCGTAGGACTCCTGCATAGCCTGGACCATATCCGTAGCAACCTTGCCTTCACCGTTTACCAATAAATCGTAAGCAACCTTCACACGTTCCCAACGTTTGTCGCGGTCCATGGCATAGAAACGTCCCACGATGGAAGCAATCTTGCCGGCAGACTTCTCGCAATGAGCAGTCAACTGCTCAATGAAACCTTTACCACTCTTCGGGTCGGTATCACGACCGTCCATAAAACAGTGGATGAAGGTATTCTCGATACCGTATTCCTTGGAAATATCGCAGAGTTTGAACAAATGGTCAAAAGAGCTGTGCACGCCACCGTTGCTGGTCAGTCCCATAAAGTGGATATTCTTGCCGTTTTCCTTTGCATATGAGAAAGCAGAAACAATTTCCTTGTTCTTCAGAATGCTGCCATCGGCACAAGCACGGTTAATCTTCACCAAATCCTGGTAAACGATACGTCCGGCACCGATATTGAGGTGACCTACTTCAGAATTACCCATCTGTCCGTCGGGCAAACCAACGTTTTCACCGCTTGCTTGAAGCTCGGAATGCGGATAAGTTGCCAACAGACTGTCCCAATACGGAGTAGGTGTATTGAAAATCACATCATCTTTGCCTTGATCGCCGATGCCCCAGCCATCAAGAATCATTAAAAGGGCTTTCTTACTCATAATATTAATCGAATTTAATTGTATAATCTTTTTGTATGATACAAACGTTCTTTATAGTAGGAACCTGTTTTTGCGCTGCAAAGGTACAAAAAACAGCTGTTAAAGCGTACTGTTTCAAATGATTTATGTACTTTTTGCCACGCTTAAAAAATAAAAAACAAGAAATATGGACGATTCAAACCCACGAACGTGCAATAGTATTCACCAATAAAACGAACGGAGACGTTGACTGCAATGCCTCTGTTCCAACCTGAAAGGAGGCAAACAATGAGAAAGTATCTCTACAAGTGAAAACGGCTTCACTGAAAAGGCCGAATGGCAACCCAACTGCTGGGTCAACGTAGAATGCCCGGACAACGATGATTTCAAATTCCTAACCGAAGAGCTGAAAGTTCCCGAATCATTCCTGGAAGACATAGCCGACGTGGACGAGCGCCCACGTACGGAAACAGAAGACAACTGGCTGCTGACCATCCTCCGCATCCCGATGCAGAGCAACCAACGCGGCGTGCCGTTCATCACTGTGCCCATCGGCATTATCACCAATGACGGAATCATCGTTTCTGTCTGCTATCACCACACGGAGCTGATACCGGACTTCATTCAGCACACCCGCCGGAAGAACATAGTCGTCAACAATAAACTGGATTTGATTCTGCGAATCATCTACTCTTCCGCCGTCTGGTTCCTGAAGTATCTGAAACAGATAAACAACGATGTGGCCACCGCCGAAAAAGAGCTGGAGAAAAGCATCCGCAACGAAGATCTCCTGCAACTGATGAAGCTGCAAAAGACGCTGGTCTACTTCAACACTTCCATCCGTGGCAATGAAGTGATGATAGGACGGCTGAAAAACATCTTTCAAGACACCAATTATCTGGATTTGGAATTATTGGAAGACGTGGTCATCGAGTTGAAGCAGGCATACAATACCGTAAACATCTACAGTGATATCCTGACGGGAACCATGGATGCCTTCGCCTCCATCATCTCCAACAATGTGAATGCCATCATGAAACGTATGACAAGCCTCAGCATTACACTGATGATTCCCACGTTGATAGCCAGTTTCTACGGCATGAATGTGGACATCCACCTGGAGAGTTTTCCGCACGCGTTTATTTTCATCATACTTTTGTCGGCAATATTATCAGCAGTGACATTCGTATGGTTCAGAAGGATTAAGTGGTTCTAAACAGCATCATTGTCCGAAGTTCAGCGACAACTGCCCATCCCCCAAGAGATTGAACGTCAAGCGATGATAGGGTGTAGTGCCCCGCTCAGCAATGGCGGCACGATGTTTCTTGGTGGGATACCCCTTGTTACGATTCCAGTCATAATACGGATATTCCTCGTGAAGGCGGTTCATGTAGTCATCACGATAGGTCTTTGCCAAAATGGAGGCGGCAGCGATGGAAAGGTACTTCCCGTCTCCTTTCACTACGGTAGTATGCGGCAAGTCCCGATATTTTTTAAAGCGGTTGCCGTCTATCAGCAGATGTTGCGGACGGACATTCAGTTGGTCAACAGCACGGTGCATGGCAAGAAAGGAGGCATTAAGAATATTGATTTTGTCAATTTCTTCGGGAGAGACGACGCCCACCGCCCATGCCAGAGCCTCTTTCTCAATCACTTCACGCAAGGCATAGCGTTGTTTTTCCGTCAGCTGCTTGGAGTCATTCAGAAGTTCATTCTTAAGTCCGTTGGCAGAATAACGGCAGCGGCATAGACCGCACCGGCCAGACAGCCGCGACCGGCCTCATCGCATCCCGCCTCTATCAAGTCTTTATTCAAATAAGGTAATAACATATATATCGCTATCTTTGAGGCACAAAGATAAATCTTTTTGGAGGGAAACCTGACTTCTAAGAAGAATTAATTAAATTTGCAGAAACAAGACGATGCCATGAAGAAAAACCTATGTCTACTACTCGTATGTCTTCTGTCAGCACTTGCCCCACTGCAAGCTCAAGACATGCAGCAAGCACAGAAATTGATTGACCAAGCACAGAAATGCCTATACAACACCCCCAAACAAGCTTCCTACTATGCTGCTCAGGCTTCTGCCTTGTTTCCCGAAGATGAGCCCAGTGAGGTCCGTGCGCAGGCCATGTTCCTTTATTGCCAGGCAGAACAGCTATTGGGCAACTTTGACCTGAGTATCAAGAATCTATATGATACTCAGAAATACATCACCCCCGCAAACAAGCAACAAAGTGCCCAACTATACTCCCTCATGGGACGTGTCTACAGCAAACTGGGAGACTACAACAAAGCCATAGAACTAAACGACAAGGCAACCTCCATATTCAAAGCCATTGGTGATTCCACTTCTGTGGCCGGATGCTATAACGAACGTGGAGTTATGCACCACTTCATGAACGAATTTACCGTTGCCGAGCGTTTCTTCCAACGTGCGCTGGCCATCAACCGTGCCCAACGAAACCTGAAAGAGATTGCAACCAACCTGAACAACCTTTGTCTGTACCAGGGAAATACGGAAGAGAAACTTTCTTTCATCCAGGAAGCCATCACCATCAACAAGAATCTGGACGCCCAATGGTCTCTTGGCGAAAACTACAACAACATGGGGAAACAGTATTACTATGACAAGCAATACTCCAAAGCCCTGGAAGCCTTGCATAAAGCCTACGAGTATGCCCATAATATCGGAGCCCGCGAACTGATTTGCGACAATTACGAATATTCGTCCATGGTATATGCAGCTATAGGTGACTATGCCCAAGCCTATAAATACCTGGAGAAAATGCAGCACCTGAGCAAAGAGCTGCAAAGCAGCAACAAGCTGCGTAACATCGAGCAGGAAATTTCCTATAAAAGATACCAGGACCAGAAGCATGCCACTGAAATGCAGGAACAAACCTATGAAATAGAATTGCTGAAAACGCAATACTATGGCTCTTGGGCAGCATACTTATTCTCGGTTTAGCTGTCAGTATCTTCCTATATAAATGGTATAAACGCAGAAAAGACCTGCAACTGATTGAAACCCGCTATCAGTTGGAACTCTCCGAACGCGAAGTATCCGAACTGAAACTACAACAGCAAGAAATGGAACTGAAAAAACGTGCAGAGTGCTTTGGATGACAGCCGCCAGGAGGTCACCAGCTTTGCCGTATTCCTAAGAAGCCGCAATGAGCTACTCGACAAGATACGTGGGATGATTAAAGAGGGTTATAAGATGGATAACCAAACACTCATTCCCCACCTAAAAAAAGTGAATGCCTTCATCAGCCAATATCAAAGCGGAGATAAGACAAACAGCAGCTTATTGCTGAATATAGAAGAAAAGAACAAAGAATTTCTGGACCGACTTGCATTAAAACACCCTAATCTGACGCAAGGCGAAAAATACTTGGCAACTCTATTGCGCGTCAATCTGTCAACCAAAGAAATCTCCATGATAACCGGCACCATTCCCAAACAATCAATATGAACCGGTATCGTTTACGCAAATCCTTGAACTTATCCACAGAAGAAGACTTGGTTGAATACCTCCAGAGCTTCTAAAAACGAAGCCGAAGAGAAAAGCTCTCTTGTAGATATATTATATTACAATAAAATATTATTATTCAACGTTTTATCAATCATCTTGTAGATTAAATAATAGTGCTTTCAGCCTCCTTTGTAGATATTTTATAGATAAAGGTCATAGTCAACCTTATAATTATATCACTTCCTTTGCCCTTGTGAAAAACAAAGTATTAACCTTAAAAAACTTTATCACACATGGGTAAAATTAAACAGTATTTGCAAAGAGCATTACTACTTGCTTTGCTCTTTGTATGTCTAGCGCCGCTAAGTGCATTAGCGCAAACCATCCAGCTAACCGGTACCGTAACCGATACCAAAGGAGAATCTCTTATCGGTGCCAGTATCTTGGAGAAAGGAACCGGCAATGGTTGCATCACCGACGTTGACGGCAACTTTACGTTGACAGTCTCTCCTAAAGCAACTATGGTAATCTCTTATGTGGGTTATGTAACCCAGGAAATTCCCCTCAACGGCAGAAGAACATCAAAATAGCATTGAAAGATGATTCTGAAATGCTGGATGAAGTCGTAGTCGTAGGTTACGGTACGATGAAGAAGAGCGACATGACCGGTGCCATTTCTTCGGTGAAAGCGGAAGATTTGATGAAGCGTGCCACTACCAGCGCAACCGAAGCACTGCAAGGTAAAATTGCCGGTGTAAGCGTATTGAAATCGGGAGGTAATGCAGGTGCAAGCATTTCCGTAAAAATCCGTGGTATCAAGACCATGGGTGACAACGAGCCGCTTTACATCATCGACGGGTATCCTGGCGACATCAACACCATCAATCCGCAGGATATCGAATCCATGGAAATCCTGAAAGATGGTGCCGCCGCTGCATCTACGGTTCTGTGGCCGCCAATGGTGTAGTCATCGTTTCTACCAAGAACGGAAAGGAAGGAGAACTGAAAGTTTCCTTTAATACATATATGACGGTCAACTCGGTAGCCAAGAAGTTCGACATGCTCAATGCAGACGGCTACTTGAAAGTGCACAACATGATGTACGAGAATGCAGGGACAAACAAGCCCGCTTATCTTACGTACAAGAATGGACAGAACCCTACCGGTGCCGATACAAACTGGCAGGATGAAATGCTCCGTACCGGCATCGCACAGAACTATTATGTAAACCTCATCGGAGGTTCTGAAGTTGCTAAATATTCACTTTCTTATGGCCATGCCGACGAGAAGGGTATCTTTAAAGGTAACTCTTACATCCAGGACAATGCCCGTCTGAAACTGAATGCACACAAATATATCTTTGATTTCGATGCGAGCTTGAACTTCAAGGTCACACAAAGCAAACAGCCTCAGTATTCCTTAAAAGAAATGTACTCCATTTCGCCACTGGTGCCCGTTTACGACGAAAACCAGACATACGGATACGGTCTGACCGACATGTCGGTAGACGGTACCAAGATGGAATTCCCAACCAACCGTAATGTCATGGCAGACGACCATTACAAAGACAGAAAATATACGGGTTACGACATTACCGGCAATATCGGTCTGACCATGAACCTCGCCCCGTGGCTTACATTCAAAACAAGCTATACGTACGACGGTTACTACTACAACGACCGTTATCATCGTGCCAAATACGAAGCCAATGCACAAGAGCCGAGCCTCTATCCTTATAACTACGAGTACAACTCATACTATCGCAAGCAAACATTCGAGAATGTATTGACCTTCATGAAAGACTTCGGCAAGCACTCCGTTACTGCCATGGTAGGTAACTCCATCATTTCTGCCCATCAAGATAAAAGTTCTGTCAGCGTGGAAGGCAAGAAAACCGAATATGATGTAGTAGGCGGCAGTCTGAGTTCCAGCGAGGTTCCCGGCGGATTCTTCGACCCGACATCTCCCACAATCGATGCAGGTATCGGCGGTACATTTGCCGGCACAGGTACTTTCTACGATTACAACCGCGCTTCTTTCTTCGGACGCTTCAACTACTCATACGCCAGCCGTTACTTGCTGCAAGTGACTGTACGTTCCGACGGCTCTTCCAAGTTCGGTAAAAACAACCGTTGGGGTACCTTCCCTTCCGTAGCAGTGGATGGAGAATCAGCGAGGAAGATTTCTTCCCCAAAAGCACCCCTATCAGCAACTTGAAGTTCCGCGCCAGCTGGGGACGCCTGGGTAGCGAGAGTGCACTGGGCTACTATTATGCGCCAACAATGAGTAACAGCAATACCCAATGGATGAGCTACATACAAGGTGGCAATCCTTGGGCCGGCATGTCCAACCTCTATCTGGTAAACGACGATTTGCGTTGGGAAACTACCGATACCAAAAACATCGGTTTCGACTTCGGTCTTTTCAACAATAAGTTGAGCGGTAGCCTTAACTACTATTACAACACAACGGAAGACTTACTGATTGAAAAAGTCATGCCGCCTTCTGCAGGTATCTACAATCCTACTGTCAACGTAGGAAAGATGGTAAACAAAGGTTTCGAGCTTGAATTGAACTATGGAGACAACATCAACGGTTTCGACTATAATATCGGTTTCAACCTTTCTACCATCCACAACGAAATGTTGAAGGCAGACCCGAACCAGATACTTTATGGTTCTGCCTGGAAGGGTGACGGCCACTTCGTAACCCAAACACTGAAAGGTTATCCGGTAGCCAGCTTCTGGCTGTATCAGACTGACGGCATATTCCAGACTGATGCAGAAGCTGCTGCTTACGTAAACAGTGCAGGCGAACGTCTCCAGCCGAGTGCCAAAGCCGGTGATATCCGCTTCAAGGATGTAAACGGCAATGGAAGCATCGACTCCGGCGACAAGGTATATTCCGGTTCCGGTATTCCCAAGGTGGAAGCCAACTTGTCATTCAGCGGTTCCTATAAGAACTTTGACCTTTCCTTCCAGTTCGGCAGTGCATGGGGGCACAAACTCTACAACGTAAACCGTCTGTATTATGAAGGAATGGACGCCGGTAGAAACTACTTCACAAGCACCATGAATGCATGGACACCGCAAAACGCAGGAACAAGCATGCCAAGAGCTGTACTGGGTGACCCGAATGAAAATACCCGTGAATCCGATCGCTTCCTCGAAAACGGTAACTTCGTCCGCCTTCGCCAGTTGCAGTTAGGATACAGCTTGTCCAGGGCTTTAGCTAAGAAAATGTATCTTGAAAAATGCCGCCTCTATGTCAGTGGAGAGAATCTCTTTACCATCACCAAATATTCCGGTATCGACCCTGAATTCTCTTCAAGCATTCTGGACACCGGTGTAGACTCCTTTGTATACCCGTTCACCCGCTCATTTGTAGTAGGTCTGCAAGTTACATTCTAATCACCATTAAAAACAAGAAGACAATGAAAAAAATT
>ENA-OQCF01000789-OQCF01000789.1-human-gut-metagenome-genome-assembly--contig:-NODE-789-length-11820-cov-2.303258_pt1 | contig 11820 bp, 12 predicted proteins | sample MGYA00242756_ERZ504573 | MGnify/ENA primary metagenome ERZ504573 (study PRJEB26092, sample SAMD00036240) | human gut metagenome | host: Homo sapiens | study: EMG produced TPA metagenomics assembly of...
AGAATCTGGAGGAGATCTCTTCCAGCTTCGAGGGCGTCGAGCAGGCATTCGCCGTGCAGGCTGGCCGCGAAGTGCGCATCATGGTCAAGCCCGACGTCATCAGCGACGATCAGGTCATCCTGCTGGCTCGCTCCATCGCAAAGAAGATCGAGGACACGCTGGATTACCCCGGCCAGATCAAGGTCAATGTCATCCGCGAGAGCCGTGCCGTCGAGTACGCAAAATAAAATATCGGAAGATAGCAAGAGCCGCTGTGCGTATGCACGGCGGCTCTTTTGGCATATTGGATCCATTGTGAAATGGCGAAACTTGTGGCATTCTGTAGAAGTTGGCCATCCGACTCCATAAAAAATACAATGCTTTCGTTTGCAACTCTATTATATCCACCTGCTGGGCATCGACTACACCCCGGTGCAGTACGCCTTCCTCGTTGTGCTGGCTGTGGTCGTCTCCATCGGTACCGTCGGCGCTGCCGCCGCTACCACCCTTGTGGCTGCCACCGAAGGCCAGCTGGACAAGGCTGTGTACAATGGCGAGGTCGAAGTACCTGCTGCCGAGGCAGTCTGAGCACTTTTCAAAGTGCTTTTGAGACAAAACTTCAGGCACATAAAGTAAAATAAAGTCCGGACAGCCCGCTATGCCGAGAAAGCATAATGGGCTGTTTTCTTTATAAAAGAAAGATGCAGCGCAAAACTGTACGTGACAAAAGCACAAGTAATACTTATTTCACATTAACTGTACTTTACATGAATACACATCAAGGGCAAAACTATACAAAATTCAAATCAGAATTTTGACGTGCAGTTGGTCAAACTACAGAAATCGTTGGGTTGAGGGGATTAATTTGGCAAAAAGTCTTTTCTTTCGGCGGTGGACGATGTATAATGCCGCCAAGGCACAAGGGTGTGCAGAAAGCTCCAGAGGGGGAGCAGAACACCTTGTGCATTTTTCAGAAACAGTCGCTTTAATACGTTAAAGCGGTGTTAGAGAGGGGAAAAGATATTATGAGATTCGATCGTCGTATTTCGCGCCGCAGCTTTCTGGCAGCAGCAGGCGTATCCGCAGCAGCTCTGGCCCTGACGGCCTGCGGCGGCTCCAGCTCCACGGCAGCGTCTACCGCGCTCCACCGGTGCTTCCAGCGCAGCTGCACTGCCGCAGGCGGCACTCTGAACATCATGCTGGAGACTGAGGTCCAGTCTTTGGACCCGCAGATCGCCACCGATGGCACCTCCTTTGAGGTCATCGCCGACTACACCGACGGTCTGATGCAGATGGACGCCGACGGCGCAGCTGTCCCGGCCATCGCCGAGACCTACGACATCAGCGAGGACGGTAAGACTTATACCTTCCACCTGCGCGATGCAAAGTGGTCCAACGGTGACGCCGTCACCGCAGCCGACTTCGTGTTCGGCTGGCAGCGTGCTGTTGATCCTGCCAATGCTTCCGAGTATTCCTATATGCTGTCTGACATCGGCCAGGTGGTCAACGCCGCAGAGATCATTGCCGGCGAGAAGCCCGTCACGGATCTGGGCGTGACCGCAGTGGATGACAAGACCCTCGAAGTTCAGCTGAACGTCCCTGTCAGCTACTTCCTGAGCCTGATGTACTTCCCCACCTTCTACCTGTCAACGAGGCATTCTTCAACACCTGCAAGGATACCTTTGGCACCAGCCCCGACACCGTCCTGTCCAACGGTGCATTCATCATGACCGACTACCAGCCCGCTGCTACCGCATTCGAGCTGACCAAGAACCCTGACTACTACGACGCTGCAAACATCGCTCTGGATGGTCTGGCCTATCAGGTCATCAAGGACAGCCAGCAGGCTCTGATGAGCTTCCAGACCGGCGCACTGGATCTGACCCTGCTGAACGGCGAGCAGGTGGATCAGGTAAAGGATGACCCCGAGTTCACCAGCGTGGGCGCCGGCTACCTGTGGTACATCAGCCCAACATCGACGGTGTGCCTGAACTGGCAAACGAGAACCTGCGCAAGGCTATGACCTTTGCTCTGGACCGCGACGCCATCACCGGCGACGTCCTGAAGGATGGTTCTGCTCCCTGCTACACCGCAGTGCCTCCGCAGTTCGCCACCGGCCCGGACGGCAGCGATTTCAGCGCCGACCAGACCAAGTTCGCTGATTCCTGCGCATTCGATGCAGCCAAGGCAGCCGAGTACTACGAGACCGCCAAGAGCGAGCTGGGCAAGGACAGCTTCACCTTTGATATGATCGTGGATGCCGACGATGCACCTCAGAAGGTGGCACAGGTCGTCAAGGAGCAGCTGGAGACCACCCTCCCCGGCTTCACCCTGAACCTGACCGTCGAGCCCAAGAAGCAGCGCGTGCAGGATATGCAGGACGGCAACTTCCAGCTGGGCCTGACCCGCTGGGGTCCCGACTACGCCGACCCCATGACCTACCTGGGTATGTGGGTCACCGGCAACTCCAACAACTACGGTCTGTGGAGCGATGCCGAGTATGACTCCATCATCGCAGAGTGCACCACCGGCGACCTCTGCACCGACCCCGAGGGCCGCTGGGCTGCTCTGTACGATGCAGAAGCCATCTTCTGGAGCAGGCAGTCATCTTCCCGCTGTACGGTCAGTGCAACGCCGAGATGATCTCCAGCGCTGTTGCCGGTGTGGAGCATCACCCCTGCGCTCTGAACCGTGTGTACAAGCGCACCGTGAAGAACGCCTAAATTGAATCGCTGAACATAAGGCCGCACAGTGGCCCGCAAAAGCCACTGTGCGCCTTTTTGCCATTGCACCTGTCCGCGGCCTACGCACGATTGACCGCCGCGGTCACATAAAGGGGGTTCACCTGACGTGAAAAAATATACGATCAAGCGTATCCTCACTTCGCTGTTTACGCTGCTGGCCATCCTGCTGGTGCTGTTTATCCTGATGCAGCTGATGCCCGGCTCGCCCTTCAATGACGAAAAGCTGACAGCCGATATGAGAGCCGCGCTCTATGCAAAATACGGTCTTGACCAGCCGATCTACATCCAGTTCTTCCGCTACGTGGGCAATATGCTCCGGGGCGATCTGGGTGTGAGCTACAACATTTCCAAGAACACGCCCATCTCCCAGCTCATCCAGTCCCGCCTGCCCATCTCCATCCAGATCGGCGGCATGGCCGTCACGCTGGGCGCTCTGGTGGGCCTTGTGCTGGGCATCATCGCTGCCCTCAAGCGGGATACCATTTTTGATACCATCGCCACCATCATCTCGGTCATCGGCGTGTCGGTGCCGTCCTACGTTTTCGCACTGGCCCTGAGCTACACCTTCGGCTTCAGGCTCCGCTGGTTCCCGATGCTGTTCTCCGCCAAGGATGTCTTCGGTTCGAGTGTCCTGCCCAGCGTGTCGCTGTCCATGTTCACTATGGCATCCATCGCCCGCTTCACCCGAAGCGAGATGATAGAAGTCCTCGACTCTGACTATATGCTGCTGGCCGAGAGCAAGGGCATCTCCGGCCCGGCGCTGATCTTCCGCCACGCCCTGCGCAACGCGCTTATCCCTATTATTACAGTTTTGGCTCCCCTCATCGTTGATTTGATGACCGGCTCGCTGGTGGTCGAGAAAATTTTCGCCATCCCCGGCGTGGGCAGCCTGCTGGTGACGGCTATCCAGTCCAACGACTACAACGTGGTCATCGGTCTGAGTTTTATCTACAGTGCCATGTACATTGGCATCATGCTGGTCGTTGACCTGCTGTACGGCATCATCGACCCGCGCATCCGTCTGGCAAAGGGGGACGACTGATATGGCAGAAAAAGCGATCCGACTGGGCGGCGAAAGCACCGCCGCAGCCATCACGCAGGCCGTGCAGGAACTGTACCCTGAGCACAAGTTCACCGAGGCAGAGTTTGCCCGGAAGGACAACGCCGCTGAAATCGCGGTGGATACCAACTTCGCGGCCCAGAGCTTCTGGAAAGACGTCCGCATCCGTTTCTTCCGCAAGAAGAGCGCCGTGCTGGGCCTCGTGATGATCATGATCATCCTGCTGCTGGCCGTCTTTGGCCCGGGAATGAATGCTTATACTTATTCCGGCCAGGATCTGAGCCAGAAGAACTTCGCGCCTCGCGTCCCCGGCATCGAGCAGTTCGGCATTCTGGACGGCAGCGAGAAGATGAGCACGACCACCGGTACGAAGATCGTCAACAACTATGTCGAAAAAGGCAAGGATGACGTCTACTACTGGTTCGGCAGCGACCTCTATGGCCGCGACATCTGGACTCGTACCTGGGAAGGCGCCCGCGTCTCCCTTATCATTGCCGTGGCGGCTGCCGTCATTGATATGGTCATCGGTATGAGCTATGGCCTCATCTCGGGCTACTTCGGCGGCAAGGTGGATATGCTGATGCAGCGCTTTCTTGAAGTTGCCAACGGCATCCCCCGTCTGGTCATCGTCACGCTGCTGCTTCTGGTGCTGCAGCCCGGCATGATCACCATCATCTTCGCCCTGATGCTGACCGAGTGGGTGGGCATGAGCCGCATCGCCCGCGCCGAGATGCTCAAGCTGAAGGACCAGGAATTCGTTCTGGCTTCCCGCACTCTGGGTGCCGGCAGCTTCTTCATTATCTTTAAGGAAGTGCTGCCCAACATCATCGGACCCATCATCACTCAGGTCATGTTCAGCATCCCCACCGCGATCTTTACCGAGGCATTCCTTTCCTTCGTGGGTCTGGGCATCCCGGTGCCGCAGTGCTCGCTGGGTTCCCTGATCAGCGAGCTGTACAACAGCTTCACCACCCATCCCTATCAGATCATCCCGCCCATCGTGGTCATGAGCCTGCTGATGCTCAGCTTCAACCTGCTGGCCGACGGCCTGCGCGAGGCACTTGACCCCAAGATGAAGAGTATGTAAGGAGGCGCACAACATGCCTGATACGAAAAGAGAACAGGTCTTGTCGGTGCGAGACCTTGATATTACCTTTAAGACGACGGCTGGCCCCGTCCACGCCATCCGCGGCGTGAACATCGACCTGTACAAGGGCGAGACGGTGGCGCTGGTGGGTGAGTCTGGTTCCGGTAAGTCCGTCACCATGAAGGCAGCCATGGGCATTCTGGCCCAGAACGCCAAGGTGAACAGCGGCAGCATCCGGTTCAGCTACCATCACGCCGACGGCAGCCCTGAAACCGTCGATCTGCTGCAAAAAGATAAAAAGTGGATCCGCCGCCACATCAACGGCAAGCGCATCGCCATGGTCTTTCAGGACCCCATGACCAGCCTTGACCCCACCATGACCATCGGCAAGCAGATCATGGAAGGGATGCTCTGGCACTTCAAGATGCCCAAGGCTGAGGCATATCAGAAGGCCCTCAAGCTGCTGGAAGAAGTCGGTATCACGGACGCCGAAAAGCGGATGAAGAGCTACCCGCACCAGCTGTCCGGCGGTATGCGTCAGCGTGTGGTCATCGCCATCGCGCTGTCCTGCGACCCGGACCTGCTCATCTGCGATGAGCCCACCACCGCACTGGATGTGACCATTCAGGCAAAGATCCTCGAGCTCATCCGCAGCATCCAGAAGGAGCGCGGCATTTCGGTCATCTACATCACCCATGACCTCGGCGTCGTGGCAAAGGTGGCCGATTATGTCGATGTCATGTATGCGGGCAAGATCGTGGAGACCGGCACCATCGACGAGATCTTCTACGACCCGCGCCACCCCTACACCTGGGGTCTGCTGTCGGCCATGCCCGACCTCGATACCGCCGACGAGCGTTTGTACACCATCCCCGGTTCGCCGCCGAACCTGCTGCATGAGAAGGCCGGCGACGCCTTTGCACCCCGCAACAAGTACGCGCTGGAGATCGACGACGAGATCGACCCGCCCATGTTCAAGATCAGCGACACCCACTTCGCAGCTACCTGGCTGCTGGACCCCCGCGCTCCCAAGGTGGAGATGCCGCCTGAGCTGAAAGACCGTGTGGCCCGTATGAGCGCAGAAGCAAAAAAGATAGAGGAGGCGGAGTAAATGGCAGCACAGAGCGCTACCCCTCTTCTGAAGGTCGAGGGACTGAAGCAGTATTTCAAGGTGAACAAGAACTTCACCGTCAAGGCCGTGGACGATGTCAGCTTTGAGATCTATCCCGGCGAGACGTACGGTCTGGTGGGTGAGTCCGGCTCGGGCAAATCCACCATCGGCCGCAGCATCATCCGGCTGTATGACCCCACCGCAGGCAAGATCACCTTCGACGGGCAGGACATCAGCGGACGCCTGACTCACGCCCAGAACAACACCCTGCGCACCCAGATGCAGATGATATTCCAGGACCCGATGGCGTCCCTGAACCCCCGCAAGAAGGTGGAGGACATCATCGGCGAGGGCCTGGACATCCACCATATGTACAAAACGCAGGACGAGCGCCGCGAAAAGGTGGAGAAAATTCTGGAGAAGGTCGGCCTTGCGCCCGAGCATGCTGAGCGCTACCCCCACCAATTCTCCGGCGGCCAGCGCCAGCGCGTCGGCATCGCCCGCGCCCTCATCATGAACCCGAAGCTCATCATCGCCGACGAGTGCATTTCGGCACTGGACGTGTCGATCCAGGCACAGGTCGTCAACCTGATGAAGGACATCCAGCAGGAGACCGGCACGGCCTACCTGTTCATCGCACACGACCTGTCCATGGTCAAGTACATCTCCGACCGTATCGGTGTGCTCCATCTGGGCCACCTGCTGGAAACGGGTACCACGGAAGAAATTTTTGCAGATCCCATTCATCCCTACACCCGGAGCCTGCTGTCGGCTATCCCGCTGCCGAACCCGGTGGTGGAAAAGCGCCGCGTGGCCGAGACTTACGACTATGCCACTTCCGGCATCGACTACAGCAAAGGCACCAGCCACCTCGTCAGCGGCAGCCACTACGTCAAGTGTACCGATGAAGAGTTTGCAAAGTGGTGTAAATAAAATGAAAACGCAAGTCTCTTGACAACCTGCGTTCTAACGTCTATAATGAAGACAAAGAAAGGCGCTGCCCGCACAGTGGTCAGCTCCTTCCTCTATCACGGAAATTTAAGAATAAATGACCGCTTGAGTTTGGTAGACTGTAGGGCGGTCATTTTTCTTGTCATTTTTTAGAATAGTGCTTTGCGTGGTGCGTATTCCGAAAAATCACTTGGGCAATCGTCCAAGTGATTTTGGCAGTGCCAATGATAACGGTGGCCAGAAGGCCGAGCAGAGCAATAACAGTATTCAAAATATCCATGATGGATTTCCTCCTTCAAGTCTTTCATGTATAAATGATCAAGACCATCCGGAGGATGACAAAAATTGGACTTCCTCCGGACGCACACGGAATGTGATGCCGAGGAGGGAGCATGACCGCTGCACTTGCAGGACAGCGCCTTTCTAATCACAGAATAACACAAATAGCAATGGATTTCAATGGCACGGCCTACCTTATATAGTGGGGCTCAAAATGTCTTCGGGCGGGGCGTTGTATTCCACACGGAAATTTGGTATCATATACAATACGGCTTTTGTTATGCGACGCGGCGCGATTTGCGCCCGGAGAGATATTGGGAGGAACGATATGATAATCCCCGGCATCCTGTTTCTTTTTGGATTGCTCTGCCTCATCAAGGGCGGTGACTGGTTTGTGGACGGCGCATCGGCGCTGGCCCGCCGGTTCCATCTGCCGGAGCTGCTCATCGGCGCAACGGTGGTGTCCGTCGGCACTACCCTGCCCGAGGTGATGGTGTCCACCATCTCGGCAGTGTCCGGCCACGGCGAGATCGCCTACGGCAACGCCATCGGTTCTGTCATCTGCAACGCGGCCCTCATCGCGGCCATTACGGTGGCCGTGCGGCCCGGCAAGGTGGACCCGAAGACCCTGCGTGTTCCGGTGGCTTTCTTCTTTGCGGCTGCGGCCATCTACTGCGTGGCAGCTTACGGCATGGGCCGCTTTACCCGTCCGATGGGCCTGCTGATGCTGGGGATGTTCGTGGCCTATATGGCGGCGAATGCCTGGCAGATGAAAAATGCCCCGGCAGAGCCGGAGCATGAGGAAGAGCCGATGGGCATCGGAAAGATCGTCCTGCTGCTGGTGGTGGGCGCAGCCCTCATCGCGCTGGGCGCGAACCTGCTGGTGGACAACGGCACCATCATCGCGCAGGCGATGGGCGTGCCGGAATCGGTCATCGCGCTGACCTTCGTGGCGCTGGGTACCTCGCTGCCTGAGCTGGTCACGGCCATTACTTCGCTGATGAAGGGCCACAGCGACCTCTCGCTGGGCAATGTCGTGGGTGCGAATGTCTTCAACCTCGTGCTGGTCAGCGGCATGTCGGTGACACTGGCACCGTTTGAGATCCCTCAGAGTGCGACCCTGTTCGGTATCAACTCGAGTCTGGTGCTCGAGCTGCCCGTGATGCTGCTGGTGATGGCGCTGCTGACCATCCCGGCGCTGGTGCGTGGAAAGCTCTCCCGTGTGCAGGGTGTGGCGCTGCTCTGCATCTATGCCGCATTCTGCGCAGTGCAGTTTACAATGTGAAACCGCGTAAATCGACAAAAAGCAATCTTTTTTCGGTTGACAGGCGTTGACAGGATCCTTTATTATAAGAGTATAAAATGGTTTGCCCAATAGGATGGACAGAGAAAATGACCGCTGCGGAGCAGGAGACCGCAGCGGTCATTTTTTGCTTGTCTTGAAAAATGCTATCAGGAAACGAATACAGCCACGACGAGCGCCTGACCGCCGATGACGCCGACGGCAAAGCCGGTCTTCTGGCTGGCAGTGCGCTGAGAACTGTCAGAGTAAACAAGAAGAGTCCGATTGGTGAGGAGGGTGAGGGCGACACCACTGAGGTCGGCATCTCCCCGCAAAGCACCATCTTCCAGAACATCGGCGCTGAGAAGCGCATAGCTCACCAAATATGTCTCATCGGGAGAAGGCGAAAGCTGTTCAAGACTACATCGGCACAATTTGAAAGCCCGGTATCCCTGCTCTCAGACAGTAGCTCGATGGCAGCGGCTGCATTGTTGCCAGATTCCTTCTGGATGCACAGGAAGATCGTCTCGGCGACAGAGTCGGCACCTTGGATATAGGAGTCCTGGGTAGTCTCGGGGCGACGGATGTCTACGGTGTTCAGGGCGGCGAGCAGTTTCTCCTTTCCCTGGGAGGTGTTTTTTGAGGGAACATTGTCCGGCAGGATGAGCGGCCCGGCCCCAGCCTGACAGCTGCAGAGCAGGAGCAGGATGCTGAGAACAGCTCCACAAATAAAACTGCATCGTCTGACACACTGCATCATGGTGGGACCTCCTGTCGGTATGGCACGATTTCACTGAAATGGAGTAGAAACGATGGAATCCAACTCGCAGCAGCACTTTTCATCTCTTATGACACAATGATATGATTTCGACGACAGAATGTCAATGTTTTTGAGAAAACTCGCAAAAATCTGGAAAGATAGCCAATGAAAACCGTTGAAATTTGACGTATCAGACAATTTTCGAGAAAATGAACAGCAGCCCCGCCTGAAAAGCGGGGCTGCTGCAATTACTGGGGGATATTGAGCTTTTTACTCGAGTCTCAGGCTGTCCAGCACTTCATTCACTACATCCAGCGCCACCTGTCCGGGCGCGCTGGCCTGCCCGGGGTTGGCGAAGGTCATGGCAGAGCCGAACGTCTCACCGCACAGGCGGCTCACTGCGCCCAGCGCACCCATGCTCATGGTGATGACGGGCGTTTCGGGATGCTGCTCTGCCATCTCTGCTGTGGCGGCCAGCAATTCGAGGACGTCAGACGGCGAGTTCGGCATCACAGCCAGTTTGGGCAGGTCAGCTCCGGCCTGCTGCATGGCGGTCAGGCGCGTGACCATCTCCGTCCGGGACGGCGTTTTGTGGAAATCATGGCTGGAACAAACCACTGTGACACCGGCCTTGTGCGCCTGCCCGATGAGGGCCGGAAGTCCTTCTCGATTCGGGAAGAACTCGATGTCAAGCAGATCGGCACAGCCGCTGACACAGACCGTGCCGCAGAAATCAGCGTATTGCTGCCGCGTCAGGGAGACCTCTCCGCCCTCTGCTTTGGTGCGAAAGGTCACGAGCAGGAGTTTTTCGCCCAGCGCTGCTCGCAGACCGGACAGCACCCGCTTCCGTGCGGCAGCATCCAGAACATCGGAAAACCAGTCGGCCCGCCACTCGATGCAGTCGGCCTTCAGCGCGGACAGCCGCCTGGCCTCACGGAGAATATCGTCCTCTGTGCGGGCGACGATGGGCAGGATGACTTTCGGACGGCCTGCGCCGATGCAGCAGCCGCGGATGGTGATGCTGGACATGATAACTACCTCACTGAAAAAAGATACTTTCATCATACGGCCTGTCCCGCCGCTTGTCAAGCCTGCCGGAGCAAAAACCGAAAACAGGTCGTTTTTTTGTGGAAATTTGCACTTGCGGGATGGCCGAAAATCGTTTACAATAAGCGCAGCAAAGGCAGTGCGGCCCGCATGGGGCTGCGCTGCCTTTTTCGTTTTGGGAGGGAAAGAAAGTGAAGGAAATGAAAACGACTGCGCAGGTGCTGGTGGACTGTCTGGAAGCTGAGGGCGTTGATGTGATGTTTGGCATTCCGGGCGAAGAGACGCTGGATCTGATGTTTGCGATCCGGGACAGCAAGATACGCTTCATCGGTGCGCCACGAGCAGGGTGCGGCCTTTATGGCGGATGTCTATGGCCGTCTGACCGGCCGGGCCGGCGTCTGCCTGTCCACCCTTGGCCCCGGTGCTACCAACCTTGTCACTGGTGTGGCGGATGCTTATCTGGACGGTGCGCCGCTGGTGGCCATCACGGGCCAGGTCGGCACCGACCGGATGCAGCTCACCAGCCACCAGTACCTTGACCTGACCGCAATGTTTGAGCCTATCACCAAGCGCTCGAAGCAGATCATCCGCCCCGACACGGTGGGCGAAATCGTGCGGCTGGCCTTCAAGCACGCCGAAAAGGGCAAGCCGGGCGCGACCCATATCGACCTGCCCCAGAATATCGCAAAAATGCCCGCCGACGCTGTGCCGCTCAAGCGCCAACAGATGCATGAGGTCTATGCCGACCCGACCCACATTGCAGCGGCAGGAAAAATCATCAGTGAGGCGAAAAATCCGGTCATCCTTGCAGGCGCGGGTGCGGTGCGCAGCCATGCAGCCGCCGCTGTCACCGAGCTGGCTGACCGCCTGCACATCCCGGTGGTCAATACCATGATGGCCAAGGGCATCATCCCGATGGACGACAAGTACAGCCTTTGGACCATCGGCATCCCGCAGAAAGACTATGTCAACCAGCTCTTCGACCGGGCGGATGTGGTCATCGTGATCGGTTACGACATCGTGGAGTGCGCACCGGCCAAGTGGGGCGCACAGGAGAATATGACCATCGTCCACATCGACAGCGCCCCCGCCGATGTCAACAAGCGGTATCAGCCTGCTGTGGAAGTGGTGGGCGACATTTCAGAAAGCCTGTATGAGATACTGCGCTGCGCCCACCGCACCGGTGAGCCGGAATTTGCACTGGCTCTCCGCCAGACGATGGTGGCAGAGCATGAGGCAATGGCGGCGGACAACAGCCGCCCCATGAAGCCGGCACGCATCCTCGCCGATGTCCGGAAGGTCATGGGCCGCGACGACATCGTGGTCAGCGATGTGGGCGCCCATAAGATGTGGATCGCCCGCCACTATGACTGTTATGAGCCAACACCTGCCTCATCTCCAACGGCTTTGCCAGCATGGGCTTCTCTATCCCGGGCGCGTTCGCGGCAAAACTTCTCTATCCAGAGAAAAAGGTGCTGGCGGTCTGCGGCGACGGCGGCTTCAATGATGAACAGTCAGGA
>ENA-OQCF01000793-OQCF01000793.1-human-gut-metagenome-genome-assembly--contig:-NODE-793-length-11772-cov-1.887419_pt1 | contig 11772 bp, 19 predicted proteins | sample MGYA00242756_ERZ504573 | MGnify/ENA primary metagenome ERZ504573 (study PRJEB26092, sample SAMD00036240) | human gut metagenome | host: Homo sapiens | study: EMG produced TPA metagenomics assembly of...
TTTCTGCAAGGGCGTCGGCAGTGCGCGTCCGTCAGGCGCTGGGCTGGGCGGGAAGATTCTGGTGGCACTGCTGGGCCTGCAGAGGGCTGCAGCATTCCAGCTGGACCGCTTTTCGCTCCGTACCGGCCAGCTTTTGGCGGGGAGGCGTTCCCATCATCGGGCAGACTCTCAGCAGTGCATCGGAATCCATCCTCGCGGGGATACAGCTCCTTAAGAGCGGGCTGGGGCTGGCAGCTCTGTCGGTGCTGGGCGCGGAGTTCGTGCCACTCTATCTGGGCTGATGATACAGCTGGCTCTTCTGATGGGATGCAGTCTGCTCTGCAGTCTCACTGGAATCTCCCGCTGCCGCGCATTATTCGACTGTTTTGCCGAGGCGGTGCGCTGTATGGCAGCGGTGGTGGCGCTTTTCTTCGGACTGGCGGCGGCAGGGGTGGCTCTGCTGTTCATCGTAGGAGGTGGTTCATGATGCAGGCACTGGAACGGGCAGCGGCGGTCTTCTGTACGGCCTGTATCTGCGCCGAGCTGCTCTCCCGCTTTGTCGGGCAGGGCTGGGGGCAGAAGTGCATAAAAGCGGTGGCAGGGCTATATATTCTAGTAGTCTTTGCGGATGCTCTGCCCGGCGCAAAGGCACAGTTTACCGCATTGGAACTGCCGCAGGTGCCGACGGTCTCGGTAGGCAGTCTGGAGGATGCTGTTCTGGCACAGACGGCAGAAGAACTCTCCCGTACGCTCGAAGAACGCTGTCTCAGCGAGGCGGGCGTTTCGCTCAGGCTGAATATCATTCTGAGCCAGACCGCTGAGGGCGTGGAAGCGGCTGAGGTACAGATCGTCCCTCAGGACGCCGTCACTGCCTCGCAGAAGCGGGCAATAGAAGCGCTGCTGGAAGGACAGCTTCAACTGGGACCGGAATGCGTCAAATGGAACAGCCCCCGCGGGGAGGATGTGCCATGAACAACGAGCTTTTTTCGCGGCTGAAGGACCTCGCGCAGAAGGAAAACCGCGCCCGGCTGGCGGTTTTGCTGGGCGCGGCGGCCATGCTGCTCATCCTGCTGTCGGAGCTGTTCACCCCTTCAGAGAAGACCGCCGCAGCAAGCGCCGCCCCGGCGGATGACAACGTCTACCGCCAACAGCTCGAGCAGCAGCTTTCCGACCTCATCGCGCAGGTAGAGGGCGCGGGAAAGACCACCGTGATGATAACACTGGAAAGCGGAGAGGAGACCATCTATGCTCTGGACACGCTCTCGGGACAGACCCAGGAACAGCAGACTCATGTGCTGCTGGACGACGGGACCGCGCTGGCACAGACAGTCTGCACCCCCAGAGTGTGCGGGGTGGCCGTGGTGTGCGAGGGCGGGGGAGATGTCCGGGTCGCCGCCCGCATCACCGAGCTGGTGGGGGCGCTGCTGGATGTCCCGTCCAACCGCATCTGCGTAGAGCAGCGCCGGGAATGATTTTTTGCAGCGATGAAATATAAGTTATGCAAGGAGGAGACACAAATGAGAGCTATCACCAAAAACACACGCAGGGTCACAGCGCTGACCCTTGCGGCCGCGCTGGTCGTGGCGGTATACCTTAACTGGCAGTATGCCCGCACCGGCATCGGCGTGGATGAAGAGGCTGTCAACGTCTCGGCGGTGGCTGTGGAGGGTGAGCCTGTGGCGGCACCCGTTACCGACGGCTGATGACGGAGGCTGAAGCGGTATCCAGTGCCAACAAGAATTATGGGGAGGCCCAGCTCGTCAGCGTGGCCAACGACGCAGGAGCGAAATTCTTTGAGGAAGCCCGTCTCAAGCGCCAGAAAGCTCACGATGAAGCGATGGACACGATCCAGAAGACCCTCAAGACTTCGGGCCTTTCCGCCGAGGAGAAAAAAAGGTTATACCCAGCAGCTGACTTCCAACCTCGAAGACCTCAACGCAGAAAATGAGATAGAAACGCTGGTCAAGGCGAAAGGCTTTGCCGACTGCCTCTGCTTTTTGCAGTCCGGCCGGGCTGACCTGACCGTGATGACCTCCGGCGACGCGCTGACGGCAGCACAGGTGGCCCAGATACGGGACATCGTGCTCAGCAAGAGCGAGGTGACTGCGCAGAATATTACTGTGGTGGAAGTGAAGTAAGGTGTTGTATAAAACCAGAGAAAATGGTATAATGACATCAAAGGTTTTGCAAAGGGATCCTCTCTTTGCATGGAACGCATAAAATAAAATGGGCATTCGCTCATTTTGGATGGAGGGCCATAGAATGGATTTACAGAACATGGATCTTAAAGGCAGAAGTCTGCAGATCTCCACAGAGGTCATCGGCAAGATCGCCCGCTGTGCAGCGCTGGAGATCGAGGGTGTGGCAGAGGTGTCCTGCGGCAAGCAGAACCGGAAGGTGAAAGACCTTCTCGAGCGCGCCAACGTCCAGTCGCCCGTTACCGTAGAGATGCGGGACGGTACGGCAGAGATCACTCTGGAAATTGTAGCAGCCTTTGGCGCGCGCATCCCGGCTGTGGCTGAAAAGGTGCAGGAAAACGTCAAGTCTGCCGTCCAGAACATGACCAATGTCACGGTCAGCCGCGTTGACCTCGTCATTGCCGGTCTGGCCCCGGCGGCTGAGCCGCAGGCCTGAGCCGAGAAACAAAACGTAAAAGAAAATTGCGGCCGGCCTTCCCGCAAAAGGGAGGGCCTTGCCGCTGTGAGAGGAACATTATGGAAAATATTCTGCCCCGTCGTGAAGCACGCGAAAATGCATTTCTGCTGGCATTTTCTCAGACCTTTGGTGACATTCCCCTGCAGGAGGCTCTGGACAACCACCACGAGTGCGATGAAGAGCATCCGGTGGATGTCTTTGGCCAGCGTCTGCTGCGGCTTATTATGAGCATTCCGCAGAGGTGGACGACCTCATCAGCGCCCATCTGCGCAACTGGACGATGGAGCGTCTGCCCCGCGTGAGCCTGACGGTGCTCCGTCTGGGTCTGGCCGAGATGCTGTACGGCGACGAGAAAAAGCCTGGTGTCGTCATCAATGAGGCAGTCGAGCTGACCAAAAAGTATGGCGCAGACGAGGATTATCAGTTCGTCAACGGCCTGCTGGGTACGGTGGCACGCGAGCAGGGTCTGGACGCAGAGCCTGAGCAGCTGTGAGCAGCTATACGCTGGGCATCGACACCAGCAATTATGCAACCTCTCTGGCCGTCTTTAATACAGCCGGAGAGGTTGTTTGCGCAAAAAAGCGTTTCCTTCCGGTGAAGGAGGGCCAGCTGGGCCTGCGCCAGAGCGACGCCCTTTTTCATCACACAGTCGCCCTGCCCGAGATGCTGGCAGAACTGAGCGGTGAATTCGATTTGACCAAAATCAGCGCCGTAGGTGTGTCGAAAAAGCCGCGCCCGGTAGAGGGCAGTTATATGCCCTGTTTTCTGGCGGGTGTCAGCGCTGCTGAGGCGTTCGCACTGGCCCGGGGCATCCCGCTCATCCGCACGACCCATCAGCAGGGCCATGCGGCGGCGGCACTGTTTGCGGCCAAGGGTGAAGAGTTCTTCCGCGAGAAAACACTGCTGTTCCACATTTCCGGCGGCACGACCGACCTGCTTCTTTGCGATGAAGTGAAGCATATCGAGACGCTGGGGACCAGCTCCGACCTCTACGCCGGACAGGCTGTGGACCGTGTGGGCGTCAAGCTGGGCTTTGGATTTCCGGCTGGCGTCGAAGTCTCCCGTCTTGCCGCGGAATGTGATGAGACGATAAAACCGAAATCCAGCGTTCGCGGCATGGAATGCAGCCTTTCCGGGCTGGAAAACCAGTGCAATGCTTTGTTGACAGCTGGCAAAAGCCCTGCCTATGTCTGTAAGTACTGCCTGCTCTGCGTGCAGATACCGTGGTCAAGATGACCAAAGCGGCTCAGAAGGAATATCCCGGGCTTGCTGTGGTCTGTGCAGGCGGCGTCATGAGCAGTGACATCATCCGCAGCTGGGTGCAGCAGCGCCTCCCCGCAGGTGTATTTCGTACCCCGGCCAGTATTCCAGTGACAACGCCATCGGCGTGTCTATCCTCGCCGCACGGGAGGCCGGGCTATGGCTGAAGTGATCACTGTCTCGGCCCTGAACCGGTATGTCAAGACGCTGCTGGATGCAAATGACATCCTGTTCGATTTGGCGCTGCGGGGCGAGATCGCAAACTTCGTACAGAACGCCCGCAGCGGCCACTGTTATTTTTCTCTCCGGGACGCCAGCGCCAGTGTCAAAGCGGTGATGTTCCGCTCAGATGCGCGGCGGCTGGGCTTCCGCCCGGAAGAGGGCATGAAGGTAGTCGTGCGATGTCGTGCTACTCTTTATGAGCGGGACGGAGCGTTCCAGATCTATGTCAACGAGATGTTCCCGGACGGCATTGGTGCGGCGCAGCTTGCTTTTGAGCAGCTGAAAGCCAAACTCGAGCAGGAGGGACTTTTTGCGGTAGAGCACAAAAAGCCGCTGCCCACGTATCCCAAATGCATCGGCATCGTCACCAGCAAGACCGGCGCGGCATTGCAGGACATTCGCAATGTCATTGGTCGGCGCTGGCCTGCGGCAAAACTCCTGCTCTGCCCGGTCAATGTGCAGGGCTTTGAAGCGGCGCAGCAGATCGCAGATGCCATTGGAAAGCTGGACAAAAGCGGCCGGGCAGACGAAATCATCGTAGCCCGGGGCGGCGGCAGCAGAGAAGACCTCTGGGTCTTCAACGCCGAGGTCATCGCCCGGGCGGCCTACCGCTGCAAAGTGCCGCTCATCAGCGCCATCGGGCATGAGATAGACTTTACCATTTTGGACTTTGTGGCGGACCGTCGCGCGCCGACCCCGTCGGCTGCGGCAGAACTAGCCGTGCCGGACCGTGCAGAGCTTCTGCGGGCGCTGTCCCAGCTGGAACAGGGCTGTCAGAGCGCGATGCAGCGCCGTCTGGATGCAGCGTCTGGTCGTCTGATGATGGCTGAGCAGCAGTTTTCCTATGACATGACCCGTCGGAAACTGACCGGTGGGCAGGCAGAGCTTGCGCAGTGCAGAAAGAACTCGAGGCGGCTGCGCAGAGCTGTATTCAGAAGCGACAGGCGCAGCTGCGCCACGCCGCAGCACTGACTGATTCTCTCAGCCCCTACCGGGTACTGGGGCGCGGCTATGCGATGGTATACGACAGCAAAGGCAGGCTGTGCAGTACAGACGCTCTTGCAGCCGGTGATAAGCTCACCCTGCGCGGTGCAGTACACACAGCAGAATGTACGGTCATGTCCGTGGAGGAACTGAATGAGAGCACCCAAAAGCTTTGAAGACGGCATGGCCCGTCTGGAAACGATCCTGAGCCAGATGCAGAGCGAAGAGACGACCCTTTCCGAGTCGGTCAAGCTCTACGCAGAAGCGGCTTCGCTGATGGAATACTGCCATGCTGCGCTGGAAAAAGCGTCTCTCCAAATGGAGGAGATCGACGCCGCCCGCAGCGAAAAGGCAGACCCCGAAACAGAAGAATAAAAGCAACCAGCTTGCAGGGAGGAACCATTATGGAGAGCGCAGAGTATAAAAAACAGTATGACGAATATCTGGCCCGTGCAGAAAAGGCATTGAGTCAGGCGTGCGAGCGCTATCTTCCTGAGGGATCTGACGTCTGCCGCGCAGCACGCTACAGCCTGCTGGGCGGCGGCAAGCGCATTCGCGCTGTGCTGGTGCTGGCCGTGTGTGATATGCTCCACGGCAATGCCGAGGCAGCTGAGCAGTTTGCAGCCGCAGTCGAGATGCTGCACTGCTATTCGCTCATCCATGATGACCTGCCCTGCATGGATAACGACGATATGCGCCGCGGCAAGCCTCCTGCCACAAGGCATTCGGCGAATCCACCGCGATGCTGGCCGGTGACGTCCTGCTGACCGAGGCTTTTGAGGCAGTCGCCGGTGCGCCTGCTCCCGCTTCTGTCTGTGTCCACGCGGCACAGGCGCTGGGCGCAGGTGCAGGCAGCCGAGGCATGGTGTACGGTCAGGAACTCGATTTGAAATATGAGGCGCTTGCCGCTGCCGAAGAACAGCTCCGTCTCATCCACCGCCACAAGACCGGCGCACTCATCAATGCAGCTATCCAGATGGGCGGTGCTGCAGCACAGGCCGATGAGGTCCAGCGTAAGGCGCTGAAAGCATATGCTTATGGCATCGGTCTCGTGTTCCAGGTCGTGGACGATGTGCTGGACGTGATCGGGACCGCCGAGCAGCTGGGCAAACCCATTGGCAGCGACAGCGAAAACGGCAAAACGACTTTTGTCACCCTGTTCGGCGTTGACGGTGCCATGCAGCTGGCGGAAAAGCTGAATGACGAGACCTGCACAGCGCTGCGCGACGCATTCGGCGAAAAGAGTGCGTTTTTGGAGCAGCTGGCCCGCACACTGCTGAACCGCCGCAGCTGAGCCAGCCGCATTCTGCGCCGAAATCGTCTCAGAGATCACACAGGACTACTTGTCGCAAATGCGCTGCTTTTTGAGACGATGGCTGTGGGATTGCGATAAAATTCAAGAAGGTGAACAAACTATGCAATTTATCAAAGAATTGTTCTCGGTCAACGAGATATTGACTGTTTCCATCGTGGGCTGGTTCGTTGCACAGGTGCTCAAGACCATCATCAACTTTATCCTGCTGGGCAAGTTCCAGCTCGAGAGGATGTGGGGCGACGGCGGTATGCCCAGTGCCCACAGCGCGACAGTCTGCGCGATGGTCATTGCCGCAGCCCGCAGCGAGGGAGTCAGCTCGGCTATTTTTGCTGTGGCCAGTGTGGTCGCTATCATCACCATGCACGATGCAATGGGTGTGCGCCACGAGACGGGCGAGCAGGCCAAGGTGCTCAACCAGATGATCGAAGAGTGGATCGACATCAGCGAAAAGAACTCTCCGTTTTTGCAGAATATGCATCTGAAAGAGATGGTCGGCCATACGCCCCTGCAGGTCATGGCCGGCATGGTCGTCGGCATCGTGGTCGGCTGCCTGTATCCCATGCACCTTGTCTAAGTAAAAAAACATCAGGAATTTGAAATGTGAGGAGGACGGTCATTTTATGCATCCTTCATTGCTTCAGAATATTTCACAGCCTCGTGACCTGAAGCGCTTGAACAGCGCGCAGATCCAGCAGCTCTGCGGCGAGATCCGTCAGTTTCTGCTGGACAGCGTATCCAAAACAGGCGGACATCTTGCTTCCAATCTCGGTGCAGTCGAGTTGACGGTAGCACTTCATCGTGTCTTTGAGACCCCTCAGGACGCTTTCGTGTTTGACGTAGGACATCAGTGCTACACCCATAAGCTCCTGACCGGGAGGTATAAGCGCTTTGGCACCTTGCGGAAGCTGGACGGCCTTTCGGGCTTTCCGAATCCCAATGAGAGCGCCCATGATGCTTTTATCGCCGGACACGGCAATACGGCCCTTTCTGTTGCCATCGGCATCGCATGGGCCAAAAAGCTAAAAGGGGAGCCGGGCCATGTGGTGGCCATCATCGGCGACGGTGCATTCACCGGCGGCATGGTCTACGAGGGAATGAACAATATCGGAAAGCTGGACAATCTTCTGGTCATCCTCAACGACAATAAAATGTCCATTTCCCACAATGTCGGTGCGCTGGCAGGCTATCTGAGCCATCTGCGCACCACGAACGGCTATTTTACGGCCAAGGAAAATGTCAACAGCTTCCTGAACGGTGTGCCTGTCATCGGAGCGCCCATCAAAAGCGCTCTTCAGAACAGCAAAAAAGCAATTCGCCGGGCCATGTACCATTCCACGATGTTCGAGGATATGGGGTTTCACTATTTTGGACTCATCGACGGCCACGACGAGCCGGAACTGGAACGCATTTTCCAGACTGTCTGTGCTCAGCCCGGGCCGACATTGCTCCATGTCGTGACGAAAAAGGGCAAGGGCTATGCGCCTGCTGAGTCGAACCCCGGCAATTACCATGGCGTTTCCAGGTTCGACCCGACCAGCATCCCCGACCCCGAGGTCGCTCCGGCAGAGTCGTTCTCGAGTGCCTTTGGCCGGACGCTCAGCGCCGCCGGAAACACCGACAAGACCCTCTGTGCCATTACTGCCGCCATGAAATACGGCACAGGTCTGCAGTTTTTCAGTCATGCCCATCCGGAGCGCTTCTTCGATGTCGGCATGGCCGAACAGCATGCCGTGACCTTTGCAGCTGGTCTGGCCAGCAAGGGGATGCTGCCGGTGGTCTGCATTTATTCGACCTTCCTGCAGCGCAGCTACGACCAGATCATCCATGACGTCAACCTTCTGCATGAAAATGTCGTCTTCGCGGTGGACCGTGCAGGTTTCGTCCCCGAAGACGGGGAGACGCACCAGGCATCTACGACCCGGCTTTTCTCAGCCAGACCGGAATGCCCATCTATTCGCCTTCAAACTACGAAGAACTGCGGCATTGGCTTCCCATCCTGCTGAGCCATGAGATGCAGGGTCCCCGGGCCATCCGTTACCCCCGCGGCGGAGAGAGCAAAGCTCTGGCAAAATACGGCTGCTCAGGCAAGGAGTACGATAAACTCATTTTCACACCGGGTGCAAAAGCCGCACTGGTGAGCTACGCCGACGAGGTAGAAGATGTTCTTGCAGCGGCAGAGATGCTGGCCAAAGAGGGCATCCCCTGCGATGTTTATAAGCTGGTGCGCATCTTCCCGTTTGAGGAAGAACTGATCCATGACCTTTCTTCCTATCCCGTCGTTCTGATGGCCGAAGAGTGTGTGGCTTGCGGCGGCATCGGCGAACATCTTGCCCGCGCCCTGCAGGATGCTGGCTGGCAGGGCCGGTATATCCACCGTGCCGTGAGGGAGCTGTGTCTGCCTCATGCGACGGTGCCTCAAATCAAACAGGCGACCGGTCTGGATGCCGCACATCTGGCCGAGGCCGTGCGGGAAGCAGACCCGAAAGGAGAGAAAACACTTTGAAAATTCGTTTGGACCAATATCTGGTGCAGCACGGCATGATCCAGAGCCGTGAGCGCGCCAAAGCCCTCATCATGGCCGGTGTCGTTTTTGTCAACGAGCAGAAGGTGGACAAGGCTGGTGAGATGATAAAGGAAGACGCCAAGGTCGAGGTGCGCGGCCACGACATCGGCTATGTCAGCCGCGGCGGCCTCAAGCTGGAAAAGGCAATGCAGTGCTTTCCTCTGACGCCGAACGGCAAGGTCTGTATGGACATTGGTGCATCCACCGGCGGCTTTACCGATTGTATGCTGCAGAACGGCGCGGTCAAGGTCTATGCCGTGGACGTCGGTTACGGTCAGCTGGCATGGAGCCTGCGCACCGACGAGCGCGTCGTCAACATGGAGCGCACCAACATCCGCAATGTCACGCTGGACATGCTGGCAGAGCCTATTGAGTTTTTTAGCGTAGATGTGTCGTTTATCTCGCTGCATCATATCTTCCCGGTGGCGCAGGCCATCACGACGCCCGACGCAATGGGCGTCTGCCTCGTCAAGCCTCAGTTCGAGGCTGGCCGCGAGAAGGTGGGTAAAAACGGTGTCGTCCGCGACCCTGCCACCCACCGCGAAGTGCTCCGCAATGCGATGGGCTATGCCGCTGCAAACGGTTTCGTCGTGCGCGGACTGGATTTCAGCCCCGTCAAAGGCCCTGAGGGCAACATCGAGTACCTGATGTTCGTCCAGAAGAGCGAGCAGCCCGGTGTGCTGGATGATTCTGTTGCCGAACAGGTCGTAGCGTCAAGCCACAGTTCTCTGGACAAGTAAATCTGCTGGGAGACGGAGGAATAAACCGCCCTATGACCGTTTACATTTCGCCAAACCCCGGAAAGGAACAGGCTGCCGAGACTGCCCGCCGGGCAGCGCAGCTCCTGCTAATGCAGGAAGCTGTCGTCCTGATGCGGGATGAGCTGAAAGAGTCCTGCTATGTGGAAGGTGTGCATTACCTTCCTTTGGAAGAATGCCTTCCGCGCACCGATGTCATCCTGACCATCGGTGGTGATGGAACCATCCTGCACGAGGCAAATTTTACGCTGCAATATCAAAAACCCATCCTCGGCATTAACATCGGACGCTGCGGCTTCCTCGCTACCTGTGAGGTGGATGAAATGGAAGAAAAACTCGCCGCTCTGGTGCGGGGAGAGTATCTTCTGGACAGCCGGATGCTGCTCTATGTGCGGGTGCTGGGCGAGGATGGCTGGGAAGGCCATGCCCTCAATGATGTGGTCGTGACGAAAGGCCGCCTGCAGCAGGCCATCGACTTCAGCATCTACTGTGACGACATCCTTGTAGAGCATTACCGTGGTGACGGCGTCATCGTGGCAACCCCTACAGGCTCCACAGCCTATTCGCTGGCGGCCGGCGGGCCGATCTTGGACTCGCAGACCAAGGGCATCGTCGTCACTCCCATCTGTCCCCACAGTCTGACTAGCCCTGCGATGGTCTTTGCTCAGGAGCGCAAAATAAACATCTGTGTGGGGCAGGTCATCGACAACGAAGTGTTCCTGAGCTGCGACGGCGCAGCGGAATATCCGCTCAGTGCCGGCTCGACGGCAGAGATACGCCTCTCTGACCAGATCGTACAGCTCGTCACCTTCAGCAGGGCAGACCAGTTTCAGGCCATCGACCAGAAGCTGCGCAGCCGGAGATAATAACAGGAGGAGGCAAGGAATATGGGCCGAAACAATCCAGCTGAGGCAAAAGGCAAGACGGAACGTCAGCAGACGATCCTCCGCCTCATTCAGGAGCATCCCATCAGCCGACAGGAGGTACTTCTCGAGCATCTGCGCCAGGAGGGCTTCGAGGTGACACAGGCTACCATTTCCCGGGACATCCGGGAGCTGTGCCTCGTCAAAGCTGCCACCGCCGACGGCTATCGCTACGTTTCCAGCCACAACGAAAGCCTCAACCCCAAGATGCAGGGCCGGTTCGAGACGATATTCCGCGAGTCGGTGCTGGGGGTGGATTTTGCCGGGCATGTCGTGCTGGTGAAGTGCTACTCCGGCATGGCGAACGCTGCCTGTGAGGTATTCGACGCCTTGAAATGGAAGAATGTCGTCGGTAGCTTTCCGGCGATGATACATTCCTTATCGTAGCCCTTCGGAGCGGGACGCAAAGACCATCTGTTCGGAACTGACCCGTCATATCGGGCAGAAATAAACGCGGGAGTGAAACTATGCTGAGCAGCCTGCAAATCGAAAATGTTGCAGTTATCCAGAAAGCAAACGTCCATTTCGAAAAGGGCCTCAACGTCCTGACCGGTGAGACGGGCGCAGGTAAATCCATCCTCATCGACTCCATCAACGCCATTCTGGGCAACCGCACTTCCAAGGATCTCGTGCGCACCGGCGCGGCCAAGGCCGTCATCCGGGCGGCGTTCGAGGACGTGCCGCCTGCTGTTCTCGACAGCTCGAAAAGGCAGGCTATGAGCGCTCGGAGGCCCTGCTGCTCAGCCGTGAGATCACCGCCGAGGGCAAGAGCACCTGCCGTATCAACGGGATGCCGGCCACTGCCGCCGTCCTGAGGGAGCTGTGCGGGGGGCTTATCAACATCAACGGTCAGCATGACTCCGTGGGTCTGTTGAACCCGGCCCGTCATGAAGGCATTCTGGATGCTTACGCCCAGAACAGTGCTGAATATCAGGCGTATTATGCTATCTACCGGGAACTGGTCAGCGTCAAAAAGGCGCTGGACGCCATGATAACCGACGAGAGCGAAAAGCAGCGCCGTATCGACCTGCTGAGCTATCAGTGCAGGAGATCGACGATGCCGGCCTGACGGCAGGGGAGGAGCAGACGCTGGAAAGCCGCCGCAAAGTGCTG
>ENA-OQCF01000794-OQCF01000794.1-human-gut-metagenome-genome-assembly--contig:-NODE-794-length-11765-cov-3.048720_pt1 | contig 11765 bp, 13 predicted proteins | sample MGYA00242756_ERZ504573 | MGnify/ENA primary metagenome ERZ504573 (study PRJEB26092, sample SAMD00036240) | human gut metagenome | host: Homo sapiens | study: EMG produced TPA metagenomics assembly of...
CGGCGAGCGAGGTGCGGCAGATGCTAAGCCAAAAGCGCAGATAATACTGGATGTCTTATCGAGCATTTTGCAACGCAGATGCGTGCCGCAGCCGCCGGAGCGGTGCTTAAGCCGTAAGGCGGGAATTGTGCGGTGTTGCCTTATATACTCCGCATATGTCTGGTTTGTTCAATGATTGGGCAAAGCCGCAACACTTTCGTCCTCAATCAATTCAAAAGGAACCACTTCATGCACCGCGCTGCTTCCGTTTTCAATACAGTTGAGCAGAATTTCCGCACCGCGCTGGGCCAGTCGTTCCGAGTTCTGGCGGATGGTGGTCAGCCGCGGGGTGCTGTAGCGCCCCAGCGCAATACCGTCATAGCCCGAAACCGAGATATCCTGCGGCACACGCAGGCCATGGTCATTCAGGGCACGGATCGCGCCCAGGGCCATCAGGTCCGACATGGCAAACACTGCCGTAATATCCGGGCAGTGCTTGAGCAGGTATTCCATGGCGGTATATCCGCTTTGCAGCGAAAACCGGGCATAGGCATACTGCTTTTTCATCTCGAACGGCAGGCCAAGGCGGAACATAGCGCTCTGGCTGCCGGTCAGACGGGACAGACTGGGGCGGGACTGGTCTGGCTTGCCGCCGATCAGCCCGATCTTGCGGTGACCCTGCGCATACAGGTACTCAATCATCAGGGACGATGCCGAAACATCGTCCACGCTGACGCTGGACAGGTTGGGGATGTTCAGGGTTGCGGCGCTGTTGGTCAGCAGCAGGCATGGAACACGCAGTTCCGCCAGCTGCGGTGTGAAGTATTCCAGGTTAGAACCAAGGAAAACAATACCATAAGGTTTGCGCTCGGCGCAGATCAGTTCGGCCTGCGCAACTTCGTTGGCTTCTTCATCAATATAATAGACCGTGGAAACATATCCGCGTTCCTCCAGGATAGCCTGCATTTTTTCCAGAATGTCCACAAACAACATGTTCTGGGTGCCCTTTACGATCAGGCAAGGCCATCGCTGCTTTGCTGTTTCAGGTGTTTGGCGTTGGAGTTTGGCTGGTAATTATACCGCTTGATGACCTCAAGAATCTTGGCGCGGGCGGCCGGGCTGACGCTGGGGTTATTGTTGAGCACCCGCGAAACCGTGCCGATGGCATACCCCGATTCTTTTGCAATATCTTTGATGGTCATACACAGAAAACTCCTTCCGGCAGCAGGGTGCCGCAGCCATTAGCCCTTTACAGCACCGGCCACCACACCGTCAATGATATACTTCTGGCAGATCAGATACAGAATAATGACCGGCAGAATGGTGATCATGATGCAGGCCATCATGGGCGCCATTTCCACCTTGCCGTAACTGCCGCGGAAATACTGAATCGCCATGGGGATGGTGCGGTAGGTTTTGATATCCAGCACCAGGGTGGGCAGCAGATAGTCGTTCCAGACCCACATGGTTTCCAGGATTGCGGTAGAGATCATCGTCGGCTTTAAGATAGGGCAGACCACGCGGAAGAAAATCTGCAGCGGGTTGCAGCCATCGATCATAGCGGCTTCCTCAATTTCAACCGGCATGCTCTTCATAAAGCCGGTGAACATGAACACCGCGAGACCGGCACCGAAGCCGAGGTAGATGATGCAGATGTTGTAAGGGTTGTTCAATTTTAGGGTATCCGCTGTTTTGGCCAGGGTAAACATGACCATCTGGAACGGCACTACCATGCTGAACATGCACAAGCCGTACATCAGTTTGGAAAGTTTGCCGTTGACACGGGTGATGAACCATGCGCACATGGAGCAGCACAGCAGAATCAGCACAACGGAACTGACAGTAATGACTAGCTATACCAGAAGGAAGACAAAAAGTCCATTTCCTGGATGCCGTAAATATAGTTTTTGAGGCCGACAAAGGTTCCGGCCGTGGGCAGCTCAAACGCGCGGGAGGTGGTAATGGCGCGCTCGGTTTTGAGGGAGTTAAAGAAGATCATGACGATGGGGTAGATCCATGCAACGCACAGCACTCCAAGCACCACGCTGAGAATGACATTGATGCGGCGGTCCGCTTTGCCAACGGTAGGTTTTTCTTCCACCGGTTTTTTGATGGTTTTTTCCATTACTGCTGCACCTCCTTGGACTGGGTCAGCTTTTGCTGGAGTACGGCCAGCACCACAACAAACAGGCAGAACACAACAGCCTTTGCCTGGCCGATGCCCTTCCACTGGGGTCCGGAGCGGGCATAGAAGGTATCATAAATGTTGTAAGCCAGCATCATGGTCTGCTTGGCCGGTTCGCCGCCGGTCAGGGACAGGTTCTGGTCAAACAGCTTGAAGGAGTTGGTCAAAGTCAGGAAGGTGCAGATGGTAATGCTGGGCATAACCATGGGGATCTTGATCTTGAACAGGATCTGCTTGGCGTTTGCGCCATCGATCTTGGCGGCTTCGATCAGATCCAGCGGCACGTTCTGCAGGCCGGCAATGTAGATGATCATCATGTAACCGATCTGCTGCCAGCACATCAGAATGACAAGGCAAGAAGCCATACGTGGCGTTCAGGGAAAGCAGCGGTTTTTCGAGTGCGCTGAGTACGCCGTTGAGCAGAATCTGCCAGATATAGCCAAGGATAATGCCGCCGATCAGGTTGGGCATAAAGAAGGTGGTACGGAAGATATTGGTACCGCGGATGCCGCGGGTAAGCAGCAGTGCAATGCCGAACGCCAGCACATTGATGAGCACCGTGGACACCACAGTAAACACCGCAGTGAACCAGAACGCATGGGTGAAGGTATCATCCAGCCAGATCTTGGCATAGTTGCCGAGACCAACAAAGGTAACATTTTGAACAGTTGTGAATTTGCAGAACGAAAGCGCCACGCCCCAGATAAACGGCCAGATAAAGCCGATGATAAAGGCCAGCAGGGTGGGCAGCACGAACACGGGCCAATAGCGCCGGATCGCTTTTTCCATAACAGTACCCCCTTGAGCACATAAAAGAGCGGGGCGGGCGAATCATCGCCCGCCCCGCTTTTAACATTCAGGTTTCGCTATTTTGATTCAGATCAGCCTGCATTCAGGGCAGCTTCGGTCTTCCAGCCATCCACAAAGGCGGTCACAACAGCGTTCCAATCGCCAGTGCCGGCTGCGTAAGCAGTCAGAGCAGAGCCAACGCCGTTCTTCCAGTTTTCGGAAGGCATGGTGGAGAAGCACCAGGCAACAGGAGTCTTGCCCTCAGCGGTCAGAGCATTATCAACCTTAACGAAGAGGTTGGGGGATTCCTGAGCATTCTTGAAGGGGATAACAAAGCCCATATCGTTTGCCATGGCCTTGGTGCCTCATCAGAGCTGACGCACCAGTAGATGAAGTCGAGAGTTGCATCGATATCTGCCTGGTCGGCTTCCTTGTTTACGCACCAGTAGTTCTCGGTGCCGGTGCACAGGCCCTGGTTGGCCTCATCGCCCACGCCAATGTAGACGGGGATCATGGTCAGGTCGTCATCGGTGAAGGGCTTGCCATCGCCGACGAGGTTGTTATATTCCCAAGAACCGTTCTGGAAGAAGACGGCCTCATTGTCCAGGAACTCGTTGCGGCTGTCATCGCCAGTCTTGCCAGCCAGCTCAGTAGGAGCACAGGTGGAGTTGTTGATGTACAGGTCAAACATGTCCTTGTAGTTATCCAGGTAGGTGCCCTTGATGGCATCCGTGGTGCCGATGCCGTCAGCCTGGTACTCAAAGTAGATGGGCAGGTTGGCCAGGTGGGTCTTGAAGCGCCAGTCAGAGGAAGAATCCATACCGGCGGAGGTGAATGCTGCAAAGCCAAGTTCGTCCTTGCGGGCGGTGATGTCCTCGGCAACCTTCTTCAGGTCTGCGAAGCTCTTGATATCATCGGTGGTGTAACCGGCCTTTTCCAGCAGGGTCTTGTTGGTGATCAGGCCGTAGCTCTCGATAACGTAGCCGACGGCCACGGTGGCGTCGCCATCTTTCAGGGCGTAAGAATCGCTGGTCAGGTCGCCCAGGATCTTGGAGCCGGTCAGGTCATAGCAGTAATCCTTCCAGTTGGCCAGGCCGACAGGGCCGTTGACTGGAACAGGGTGGGCGCATCGCTCTTGGCCATTTCGCTCATCAGGGTGGTTTCGTACTGGCCGGAAGCAGCGGTCACAACGGTAACGGGAACGCCGGTCTCTTCGGTGTAGGTCTTTGCCAGGGCCTGCCAGGCTTCATCCTGCTCAGGCTTGAAGTTCAGGTAGTAGACCTTGCCGGCGGCAGTGGTATCTGCCGTGGCGGCTGCTTCGGAGCTGGCAGCTTCGGAAGAAGCTGCGGTGCTTTCTGCAGCAGAGGAAGCAGTGGAAGATGCGGTGGAGCCGCAGCCTGCCAGCAGGCCGGCAGCCATCATGGATGCCAGGGCGAGAGAAATTGTTTGCTTGGATTTCATGGTATTATCCTCCTTTTTAAGTGGAACCAGTTGCACCGTTGCGGACCGGTGTGGTTCACGGGTTGGTAACGTTTCCAACCTTGCTATGGCTTTATACTACACCCGTGTTTTGCAAAAATCAATCGTTTTTTGGATTTTGAGTGCAAGATTGTAGCCTTGCACGAATTGCAACCGTTTTCCTTGTCGAATATAACAAGAAAGTAGTATTCATTTTGATGAAACGTTTCAATTTCACGGCAAAATGCGACTTTATAAACCAAAAGCAGCCCCGCGGCGGCGGGAGCTGCTTTTGATTGTCATATTTTAGCGCAACTTGTTTCGCATCTGCTGGTAAGCGAACCAGTAGAAAGCGGCGTGGTTGGTGCTGGCGGTGCCGTTGGCGGAGGCATACATGCCAACGGTGCAGCCGGTAAAGCCGCCGGTTATCTCGGTGCTCAAAAAGCTCAGGGCAATACATGGATTTTTCGGTGCATTTTCGGCCCGGCCCTTACACTTTTTTCGTTCCGCCTGCACCAGGCGCGGTACAGGGTAAATCCGGCACGGGGCCGCCGGGGCACCAGGCAGTGGAGCCTGCCAGGCGGCATAATCCGGCCCGTCCCCGGCCGCGCGGGGAATCGCCATCAGACCGGTCAGAACGCGGGCGGTCAGTGCACCGTCCAGCATGGTATCGCTGCAAAAGCCGGCCCAGAACCCAGTTTTGGGCTGCAGCAGAGCCGCCATGGCACCAAAATCATCCGCCGCACGGCCCAGGGTGCAAAAGCAATTCTGCCAGTCCTTATCCAAAAACTGCTCCCGCGCGGTGCAAAAGCGCACCGCCCCGCGCAGGGCGTACAGGTACAGCCGCACGCTGAACACCACCTGCTCCTGCCAGAGCGGCGTGGTGGCCCGCCCGGCGTAAGAACAGCCGGGCAGCAGCGTTTCATAATTTTCCAGCGCGGAAGTGCAGAGCTGCTGATAGGCAGCCAGCTGTTCCGCATAGCTTTCTGCGGGCAGCAGACGCGGCAAGTTCCTGAATCGGGCCCTGCGTTTTGCCGCACAGCCAGGCCGAAGCAAACAGCCGGGTGCTGCGGGTCAGGAACGCTTCGCCCACCGGCTGCGGCGGGCTGCCCGCCTGCACGGCGCTTTCGGCACGGGCGCGCAGGCAGACCGAAAGATCCTCCAGTGCGCTGTCCGTCAGTGCCCAGCCATCCGGCGCACGGTAGGTACAGCGCAGGTAAGCCGTGCGCTGCGCGGCGCAGTCGGTATCCGGGATACACCACAAAGCACCGGTCAGGTTCAACTCCATCAGGGAGGGGCGCAGGTCCCCGGTGCCAACCATCCAGAAGCTGCGCACCCCGCCGCGCCAGGCTCCCTGCAGCATTCCGTTAACGGCGGTATCGCCGCCGGGATAGGCGGTCATGGGGTTGCCGGTCAGCTTATCGCGGCGGCAAAGGCTGAACCACAGCCCGTGCTGCGCGCCGGGACCAGGGCCGCCCGCACTGCTGGCACTGGGGGCCGGGGTTAAAACGGGGATAACGCTATCCGGGATTTTGAGTTTTCCCTCCTGGTAGAGCGCAACGGTTTCGCCCTGCAGCAGAATATAGGCAGCGGCACCGGGCACCGTGGCGTTCAGCAGCTGCCATTGCTCTTGCAGCGCCGCAGTGCTGGCTGTGCCATCGGGATCACCCCCCATCCCGTCAATGCCCAGCGCCCAGATGCGCGGGCTGGTTTTGAGAGTGCGGATAGAATCCTGCCAGATTTTATGGCGTTCTTCCGGGTTTTCCGCCGCAGCCTGCTGCGGGGCAGCCCCCAGCGGGTCTGCGGGTTCTGCACAGGGCGCAGGCCCATGGCGGCGGCAAGGTCCGCCTGTTTGTCGGTGCGCACCATATTGCCGCGGCAGCGCAGCAGGGATTCAAAAATCATCTCCCAGCCGTTTTCGGTGGCATCCGCCCAGGCGGACAGCCATGGTGCATCCGAAAGATCCCACCCGCGCAGGCCGACAGCGGCGGCTGGCCCGGTAATGCGGCCCTCCGGCACAGTGGCAAAGGGTTTGGGCTCAAGCTGCTGCTGGTTCCAGAACCAGAATGGTGCTACCCCCAGGTAATGACGGCTGATATCCAGCAGGCCGTACACCGCGCCCAAATCATCCGCCGCGCAGAGGGTGAGCTGGTTTTCCGTCACATCCAGCGTATAACTTTCCGGCGGCAGGGCGGGGGCAAGGCAGATCATCAGGCGGTTATCCGACACAAAACCGGTGGTGGAAAGAGTCATTTCCATATCACGCCAAAAGCGCGCCACGGCATGCTGCACGGGCGCACTGGCCCACTGCGCCGTGACCCGTGTGGCACGGCTGAGCATAAAATCCATTGTTTTCCTGCCTTTCAATACACTCTACCATCATCCCCGCCGTATCGGCGCTTGGATGGATGCAGTATTCCCTTATTGGTCCAAAAATTCGCGGATCTCGCTTCCACGGCACGCACCTCGCGCTCAAATGCGCGGGCAGATACCCGTAGCGCACCGTTGCCCAGAATAATGATCTGTTCCGCACCATCGGAGCTGACCACCCGCACGCGGTGGTTTTTGGCCAGCTCATGGGTGGCGCGCTCGATGAACATATCGGCGGTTTCGGCTTCGCGGGTATAAATCACATGCAGGTTGTGCCAGGTTTCTTGTTCCCGCCCGGCGCCCTTGACGCGGTAGGCGTCAAACACCAGGATGGGCACACACTTGCGGTAGCCCGCATAGTTGCACAGAATGTCCATCAACCGGCGGCGGGCGGCATCCAGGTTTTCCGCCGCGATCTTCTTTAATTCATCCCACGCAAAAATCACGTTGTAGCCGTCTACCAGCAGGTACTCCGGCCCGCTGGGCGGCGGTGCAGCGGGGGTACGGTTCTGGCTTGGCCCCACACTGCGGAAGGCTTTGCGCGCGGCAAGCTGGTCATGCTGACCTGCGGCTTCCCCCCGGCGCTTGATCGGCCCATAGGTGCGCTCAAAAATCGCCAGCAGCTCTTTGTCCTGCTCCAGTGTGCCGCAGTAAGCGGCAGCACGGCGGCGGGCATCGGATGCTTCATCGGAGGCATCCGCTTCTTCCTGTTTCGCCTGCTGGGCACCGGGCGCGTTGCGCCCCAGGCCGCTGGCACATGGGCGTGGGCGGGAACTTCGTCCCATTTGACAAGGTAGCCCGCGCCGTGGCTGCAAAATACGGAATCCGCCGGGTTTTCAGTATCGGCATCCGGCTGGTAGCCAATGGCTTCCAGCACGGCTTCGGTGTTGTGGCAGGGCGCATAGCCGCGGGGCATACAGCTCAGGCGGCCCGCACCGCGGGTGTAGGCGGTCACTTCCCGCGCACAGCCCCGCATTTCGGCAACCGGGGCTTTGCCGGTAATAACGGCCAGGCCATCCTCGTTTTCCGGCGTGCTGAATTCCGCGCAGCGGCGCTGCAGATCGGCCATGGCACGGCCAACACAGTCCTGCGGGACTTCCCAGCCGGAAGTCATACCAGGGTTCCAGCAGGACCGCCTGCCCCCGGGCCGCCGCGGTGCGCAGCCCCTGCCGCACGGCGCGGTAGGTTGCCTGGCGAAAGTCCCCGCCCTCGGTGTGCTTGATGTGGGCACGGCCTGCCGTCAGGGTGATTTTCACATCGGTCAGCGGCGCACCGGCCAGCACGCCGGGGTGGCTGCGCTCCGCCAGGTGGGTCAAAATCAACCGCTGCCAGTTCAGGTCCAGCGCATCGGTGCGGCAAATGCTGGCAAACTGCAGGCCGCTGCCCGGCTCGCCGGGTTCCAGCAGCAGATGAACCTCCGCATAATGGCGCAGCGGTTCATAATGGCCCACGCCCTCCACCGGGGCAGAGATGGTCTCTTTGTATAGAATGCCGCCCTCGCCGAAGGCCACTTCCAATCCAAAGCGGCTTTGCAGCACGCTCTGCAAAATTTCCAGTTGAATTTCACCCATCAGCTGCAGGTGGATCTCGCCCAGAGCGGCGTTCCACACCACATGCAGCTGTGGATCCTCGTCCTCCAGGGTGCGCAGGGCCAGAAGGGCATAGTGGGGGTCAGCTCCTTCCGGCAGCTCCACCCGGTAGTTCAGTACCGGTTCCAGCATCGGCTGGCGGGCATCCGGCTGTACGCCAAGGCCCTGTCCGGGATAGGTTTTTGTGGGGCCCAGCACCGCACAGACGGTGCCCGCCGGGGCTTCGCTGACCAGGCGGTATTTGCTGCCGGAGTAGACCCGCAGCTGGTCGGCCTTTTCTTCAAACTCCACACGGGCATCTGGCGGGATACCAGGTTGGATTTGACTTCAGCACGCCGTCCGTCACTTTCAGGTGGTCATGCGCGCGCCGGATTCGTCTGCCCCGATCTTGAAGATGCGCGCGCCAAAGCTGCCGGCGTCCGGCGGCATGCGGGTATCCCGCTGCAGACCATTGAGCAGGTCGTCAATGCCATCCAGCCGCAAAGCCGCGCCAAAATAGCAGGGGAACACCTGCCGCCGCGTGATTGCCGTGATGAGATCCGCCTGCGGCACCGTTCCTGTTGCCAACACGGCTTCCATCAGCGGTTCACTGCACACGCCAAGGGCTTCGGCGCGTTCTTCCGCCGGAACGGTGGGGGTAAAGTCCACACAGCCATCCCCAAAGCGGCCCCGCAGCTCCCGCAGGCGCAGGGCTTTGTCCGCACCGGGCAGATCCATTTTGTTGACATAGATAAAGGTTGGCACATGGTAGCGCTCCAACAGCCGCCACAATGTCATCGTGTGGCTTTGGATGCCGTCCGTGCCGGAAATGACCAGCACCGCATAATCCAGCACCTGCAGCGTGCGCTCGGCCTCCGCCGAAAAGTCCACGTGGCCGGGGGTATCCAGCAGGGTGATCTGGGTCTCTTCCAGCGGGGTGCCCATCACCGTTCCGGCCGGCAGGGTAAGCACGGCCTGTTTGGCAAAAATGGTAATGCCGCGGGCTTTTTCCAGCGCATCGGTGTCCAAAAATGCATCCCGATGGTCTACGCGCCCCAGCTTGCGGATGCTGCCCGCACGGTAGAGCAGTGCTTCCGAAAGAGTGGTTTTTCCGCTGTCCACGTGTGCCAGAACCCCAACGACCAGACGTTTCATAACTTTCCTAACCTCATTCACAGCGTTCCCGGCTGCTGCGCCAGGGGCACCGTTTATTTTTTGCACCGCCGCCCGCCGGGCAAGGGATATCTGCCGGATTTTGGCGATCCTTTTCTATTATAATAGTACCCGTTTTAACTAGGGGATTCAACCACTAATTTGCGCGGGCTTTTGTTTTTGGGGCAGGATGCAATATTTTATAAAGGGTATTGACATTGCGGGATGTGGATGCTATACTATTTAGGCACTCAAGAGAGAGCAACTAAATATCGCGGGGTAGAGCAGATGGTAGCTCGTCGGCTCATAACCCGGAGGTCGCAGGTTCAAGTCCTGTCCCCGCAACCAACAAAAGCTCGTTGAAACGACAAGTTTCAACGAGCTTTTTTCTGCCTTATGGAAAAAGTGGTAACGATCTGGTAACTTTGACCCCAAAATGACCCCAAAACGGCAAAATGACTGCGCCCGGGCGGTTGAGATTTTCAACCGCCCGGACGCTTTTGTGGATAAATTTTGCGGAGTTGGCAGGTCAATATAGGATCGGTCAGCGTAGTCAGTTCGCTTTGACGAGTACCAATACGCTGTTCTGCGGTACGACAATTTGTTCTTGTTTTGTAGGAATGGGCGGGTTCTTGTACTGGCGTAGGGCTTTTTGGATTTGCTGTTTGACCTCTAGCAGGGCAGCATCCAATGTAGGGGTCTGCACTTCAATTTTTGGAAAGTCAGGAACATGGGTAGTGCAGCCGTCCGGGGATAAGGTGCAGAGTACAGGGTAGGGCCGGTTCTCTACGGAGATACTGTACTGCATCCCGAACATATCGTTCATCTTGTCCATCTCGCGCCGCTTGTGTTCGTCCATGCTGTGGACATAGGTGTCCATTGTGAATGATACGGAGTAATGGCCGAGAATGGCTGACAGGGTCTTGTAGTCCATGCCGCGCTCCAGCGCACGGGTGGCGAAGGTATGCCGCAGGGCGTGAAAGGTAAAGTGTCCGATGTCGGCATCCTTCAACAGGCGGTCATAGGAATCCTTGAAAGTTTTCTGCTCAAAGTAGTGTCCAAACTCGTTGGTGACGATGAAGCCTCGTCGGTGTACTTATCCCCTGCCCGCTGCTTGTCCTGCGCTTGCTGCTGTTTCCAGCGGGTAAGCTCGTCTGCCATTGTGCGGGTCAGCGGAATCGTACGGCGGGAGTTTTTCGTTTTGGGTGTACCGAATACGATTTCAGTTTTGTTCTCTCCGTCGTGGGATTCGTACTTGGCAAGGCGGTTGATGGTACGGCGTACATGGAGTTGGGCGGTAGAAAAATCAATGTCATCCCACTTCAGTGCCAGCAACTCCCCCATGCGTAATCCCGTACACAAATCCAGCCGGATAAATACCCCATAGCGGTGGCGGTAGCTGACCTGCACCAGCGCCCGCTGCTGGTCGTTGGTAAAGACTACGACTTCGGGTTTTTCTCCGCTGGGCAGGGTCACGGCATCGCAGGGGTTGTAAATCAGCAGACGCTCTTTTACTGCTTGCTGTAAGCACTTATGCAATGCCATGTGGTAGTTGCGAAGCGTCTTGGGCGACAGCCCTTCCTCGCGGAATTTGTAGTTGTAAAACTCCTGCAAGGTGTGCGGTTCTAACTTTTTCAGCAGGATTTTCCCCAACACACAAAAATGCTTGTTCAAGTAGCTGCGGTAGCTGGCGTAAGTAGATTGCTTGACGGTGTCCTTCATATAGGTGTCCAGCCAATACTCGTACCATTCGCCAAGGGTCACCGAAATCGGATCGCGCCAGCCCTGTGTGCGGACTTCGTGGGCTTGCTGCTGTAAAATGGCAATGGCTTCCTGCCGCGTGTTACAGCAGGTGGATGTGCGTCTGGGCTTGCCTGTCTTGTAGTCGATTCCGGCTGACAGGCGAACCTCCCACCGCCCGTCTGTTCGCTGACGAATGTTGCCCTCATTATGCCCACGGCGCAAGGCTGTTTTAGATGTATCTTTCACGGTGCATCGTCTCCTTTCGTGACACAAAGACTACCACAGGTACGACCACAAAGCTATTCATCAGACCCGACAATCTTCGGGTTCTCGTTTTGGGCTTTATTGACCTTTTGCTGCTCCAGCCAGCCCAGAAGTTCATCCCGCCGCACTAACAGTCGGTTTCCAATGTGGAATGCAGGAAAAGTCGCGTCGTGAAATATGCGGTAGGTGGTCGAGCGTGAGATGCCGAAGTAAGTTTGCACTTCCTTGGGGCTGACAACATTGGGTTAAATTTTGAA
>ENA-OQCF01000795-OQCF01000795.1-human-gut-metagenome-genome-assembly--contig:-NODE-795-length-11745-cov-4.947065_pt1 | contig 11745 bp, 15 predicted proteins | sample MGYA00242756_ERZ504573 | MGnify/ENA primary metagenome ERZ504573 (study PRJEB26092, sample SAMD00036240) | human gut metagenome | host: Homo sapiens | study: EMG produced TPA metagenomics assembly of...
CGTTCGCCGTCCGGGCAGGTTGATGTCCAGAATCATCAGGTCCGGGCGGTGCGCGGCGAAGGCCGCCCGTGCCGCGGTGCAGTCTGCGGCGGTGCATACGGTTTTGTAGCCTGCCGTGCGCAGGTTGTCCGTGACTAGGGTAAGCAGGTCTGGGTTGTCATCGACCAGGAGGATGGCGGCGTCGTAGATGGTGGTCATAGGTTTTCCCCTTTTTTGAGCTTATAGGGGCCGCCCATATACGGCCCCTGCCTATCATACTACGATTCACCCCCGCCCACCATGGCACGACCCCAAAATTAAGGCAAAATTAATCTGCTCTTACAGTTCGTTTAAGGCACAGGGTGTAGCATAGGGCCATACCGAAAGCAAAGGAGTGTGCATTATGCAAACCGTAATCGAAACAAAGGCCCTGTGCAAGCAGTACGGGCCGCATACAGCCGTGGACCATGTGGAGCTGCACGTACCGCAGGGGTGCGTGTACGGGTTCATCGGGCCGAACGGCGCGGGCAAATCCACCACCATGAAGATGCTGCTGGGGCTCATCCACCCCACGGCGGGCCGGGTGCGCCTGCTCGGGCAGGAGCTGACCGAGAAAAGCCGCCTGCCGCTGCTGCGCCAGACCGGCAGCCTGATTGAGTCCCCCGCCGGGTATCTGCATCTGACCGCACAGGAGAAATCTGGAGATCGTGGCCGACTTAAAGGGTGTGCCCCATAAGGACATCGGCCGCGTGCTGGACATTGTGCATCTGACGCAGGACCGCAGCCGCCGGGTCGGGCAGTATTCGCTCGGCATGAAGCAGCGGCTCGGCATTGCCATGGCGCTGCTGGGCAGCCCGAAGCTGCTGATCCTGGATGAGCCGACGAACGGGCTGGACCCCGCGGGCATTCAGGAGATGCGCGCGCTCATCCGGAATATGCCCGCCGCCACGGGCGCGACGGTGCTGATCTCGAGCCATCTTTTGGGCGAGATGGAGCAGATGGTCGAGCAGGTCGCATCATCGACCACGGCCATATACTGTTTGAGGGACCGCTGACCGAATTGCAGCGCCACAGCCGCGGCAATGTCACGCTGCGGCTGCTGGACCCGGCCAAGGCCGCGCCGATCTGCGTGCCAACGGTCTGCCGCGCACGGCGACAGCTGCGTTGTGACGCTGCCGCCCCTGCGGGACTCCCTGCTGGCCGACCTCGTGCAAAACTGGCTGCCTGCGGCGCGGGCGTTGTGGAACTGACGCCCCACACCAAGACGCTGGAGGAGATTTTCCTGAGCCTGACGAGCGAGGAGGCGGACTGAGATGGGCAAAGCACTGCATGCGGAGCTGCAAAAGGCCCGCCGCCGCCACGATTTGCTAATCTGCCTGGCCGTGCCGGTGGTCGTGTATCTCTGGGCCGGGCGCAGGCCCCCACCGGCGCGGACGAGCTGGCCAACGCCTACAGCGCGCTTTTGTACGTGCTGCCCGCTCTGAACGCCATTTTAATGCCCATTGTGATGGCACTGATCGCCAGCCGCCTGTGGACATGGAGGTCAAGGGCAGCACCACAAAACTGCTGTACACGCTGCAAAGCCGCCGCAGTCTGTTTGCGGGCAAGGCGCTGCTGGGCACGGGCGAGGTCCTGCTGATGGTCACGCTGGAAATGGCCGTATCCATCCTGCTGGGGCGGGTGCAGGGCTATACCGAGACGCTCCCCGCCGGGCCGTTTGTGTACACGGGCATTTGCACACTGGCTGTCGATGTCATGCTGTTTTTCTCGGAGCTTCTGCTGATGTTGATTTTTGACAACCCGCTGCCTGCGCTTTGTGTCGGCATTGTGGGGGCACTGATCGGGCTGTTTTCGGCGTTCATGCCGCCCCTTGTCAGTTATTTTGTGCCGTGGGGCTACTTTGTCCCGCTGTCCTGCTATGAGATTGCCCTCTGGGACCGGGCCACCCACACTGTGACCTACGGCCTGCTGCCCTACAACTGGGGACTGCTGGCGTTTACCGTGGTACTGGCTGCGGCTTTGTTTGCCGCCGCCTGGCGCATGATGCGCGATAAGGAGGTATAACGAATGCTGAAGCGTTGTATAATTGCCGAGAACCGCAAGCTGCATGCGTCGCCCATCTGGGTGATCTTCTTTGTGCTGCCGTTGATTTCCGCCGGGTACGGGACATTCAACTATCTGCAAAATCTGGAAATCCTGACCGAGCGGTGGTACAGCCTGTGGACGCAGCACACGCTGTTTTACTCGATGCTGTTCTTTCCCGCGATGGTGTCGGCGTATGCGGCCTACCTTTGGCGGCTTGAGCACCTTGGCCACAACTGGAACCTGATCATGGCAGCACCCGTGCGGCCCTTTGCGCTGTTTGCGGCAAAGCTCCTTGTTGTTGTAAAGCTGATGTGCTTTACGCAATGTTTTGTCTTTGTGCTGTACGTGGCGTGCGGGCGGCTGTTTGCCGGGTTCAGCGATTGGCCGCCGGTGAGCATCGTTTTCTATCTGGTGCGCGGCATTTTCGGCGGTCTGGCTGTGGCGGCGGTGCAGCTTTTGCTGGCCATGCTGATCCGCAGCTTTGCGGTGCCGATTTTCTTAGGGCTGGTCGGCGGCATTGCGGGAATGCTGATCGGCAACAAGGGCTATGCCCTGCTGTGGCCCTACTGCCTGATGCAGCAGGGCATGAACGCCAACCGCAGCACCGACGTGCTGGCCGGGAATGTGCTGCCGTTTTTGCTGGCGTGTGCGGGCTGGCTGGCGGTGGTGCTTTTGACCGCAAAAGTGCTGCTGGAAAAAATGGATGTGAAAGCGTAATGTTTTACCGCGCAGCAGGGGCCGCATATAGGCGGCCCGGCGGTATATGGCGGGTGGGCATTTGCGGGAGAGCACCGGGCCGATCACGCCCGGCCCCTACCGCCGCGTCCTATATTTCTGCTTGCGAAACGCCCTGCCCTGCTGTATAATAAAAGCACTAACAAACAGGAGGGCACGCCATGACTGCCAATGCTGCCGATTTTGCCGGGTCCGGGTGCGGGCGCCGTTATGAGAAAGAGCTGGAGACCCATTTTCGCGATTGTCTGCTGTTTTATCTGGATGGCCGCATCCGCTTTGAGCGCTACTGCTACGGCGAGGCCGCCTGTCTGGTGTTCAGCGTCTGGGCCCACGGCTTTGACGCTGACGGGAACATTTTATGGGACCGCGAACCGGAGTTTGAGAGCCAGAAAACCGCCATTCCCCGCGTGCTGACCGACATTCAGGAGGACGGGAACGCCCTGCAGTTTGACGGTGCCTTCAAGCGCTACGTCAAGACCGAGGAATTCGACGAGGACAAGCCCAACGGATACGGGAAGTTTAAGGTGTTCTGGCTGAAAAGGAAAAAGTAAAAAGACTCCTGCAGCGTGAATTAAACGCTGCAGGAGCTTTTTTGTGTTTGCAGCACCCCTAAACAGCAGAACATTTCTCAAAGTCATAACGAAAAATTCCGATAAAAGGCCAGCGGCGGCTTTCGCAAAGAAAGCGCCGCTGTTGTCAAAATGGATACTCTTAGAATTTTCCGCCGGAGCTGCCGCCAAAACCGTCGCTGTCGGTACTCGACCCGCTGGAACTGCTGTCGTCCTTGACGGGGTCGTACGTTTCGGTCTCGGTGGTGTGGGTGTAGGTGTCCATCACCAGCGGCATTTCGGCAAACGCCGGTACGGCGCAGAGCAAGCACAGCAGCAGGGCTGTTATCAGAGAAAACAGGTTTTTCTTCATAAGGCTGTTTCCCCCTTTCAAAGCAGGATGCAAGCAGGATCATCAGCGGAACACTGATGCCTGCAAACCAGGCGGCAAACTTGCGCATGTCAACGGGCAAGTCACCCACCAGCTTGCCGGTCTGCCCGTTCATAGCGAACAGGCAATCCTTGCCCTGCCACTTGGTGTGCAGCATCCAGACCGGCAGTAGCGCGTAGTGCTTGGCGGTGTAATCAATGCTGATATTCTCGCTCAGGGTGCTTACGCTGTTGTAGCCGGTAATGCTGGCCGAAAGCTCGCTGCTGACAGAATTCTGCATCCGGCTGTGGGCGCGGGCCTGGCAGGTGTCGGCGTCCTCGTCGTATTTGTCGGCCATGTACCCGGCAGATAGGCGGTCGAGAAGGGCTGGAAGGCGCGGTAGTCATACGGCTCGATGGCATCCATGTGGCCGTTGGGCATCTTGGTCGAGCCGTCCACCGTGAAGTTCCACGTCATCAATATGCTGCAAAAGACGAACTTAGAGAATAAGCTCCAGCTTGCCATTGCCGCCACCGAAGCCAAATTGGTGGTAGAGTTGGCGGACACCTGAACCGTTATTCCATAGCAAATAGTGCGTAAAAATGAAGCACCCGGGAGGGCTGAATCCCTCCCGGGTGTTTCAATTTAGAACCGCTCCACGCCATCACTCGTTACGCGCGCGTAGACGAGGGGCGGAAGCGTCGGCGGCTCATCGCGGATGACAAGGCCGCCGCGGTACATTTCCTCGGCTGCGGCAAACAGGCTCTCGTCGTCGGCATAGAACGTGCAGATGCTCTCCCCTGCCTTGACGTAGTCACCCAGCTTTTTGTGCATCGTAATGCCCGCGGCAAAGTCGATGCTGTCCTCCTTCTTGATGCGGCCCGCGCCCAGCAGCACGCTGGCGTTGCCGATCTTCTCGACGTCGTTTTTGTAAATATAGCCGTCGGCGGGGGCGGTCAGCTCATAGCTGTACTTTGCTTTTTGGAACTTGTCGGCGTCGCGCAGTACGCTGATGTCGCCGCCCTGCGCGGCAAACATCTGGCAGCACTTTTCAACGCGGAGCGTCGGCAATGACGCTCTCGGCCAGCTTACGGCAGGTAGGCATATCGCCCTTGCCCGCCAGCACCAGCATGTTGCCGGCCAGCTGCAGGCAGACCTCGGTCAGGTCCGCGGGGCCCTTGCCCTGCAGGACGGCCATGCTCTCGGCGACCTCCAGCGCATTGCCGATGTTGTGGCCGAGAGGCTTGTCCATATCGGTGATGAGCGCCGCGACCTTGCGGCCATGCGCCGTGCCGATGGCGACCATCTGGCGGGCCAGCTCCAGCGCACCGTCCAGGTCCTTCATGAACGCGCCGTCGCCCATCGTGACATCGAGCAGGATAGCGTCCGAACCGGCGGCCAGCTTCTTGGACATGATGGAGGACGCGATCAGCGGGATGCAGCCGACGGTGGCGGTCACATCACGCAGGGCGTACATCTTCTTGTCGGCGACGGCAATCTTGCCGCTTTGGCCGATGACCGAAATGCCGATCTCGTTGACCTGTCTGAAAAATTCTTCCTGCGTCAGGCTCGTGCGGGTGCCGGGGACAGCCTCCATCTTGTCAATCGTGCCGCCCGTGTGGCCGAGGCCGCGCCCGCTCATCTTGGCGATCTTGACACCGCAGGCCGCCACGATGGGCGCAATGACCAGCGTCGTCTTGTCACCGACGCGCCGGTGGAGTGCTTGTCGGCCTTGATGCCCGCGATGGCAGACAAATCGACCATGTCGCCGGAGTGGGCCATGACGTCGGTCAGCATGGCGGTCTCCTCGTCAGTCATGCCGCGCAGGTAGATGGCCATGAGAAGTGCCGACATCTGGTAGTCGGGCACATCGCCTGCCACATAGCCGTTGACGGCGAAGGACAGTTCTTCATGGTCCAGCGTACCGCCGTCGCGCTTCTTGGCGATAATATCGTACATTCGCATAGTTTTTCTCCTTGTAAAAGGCAGGCCGCCCGGCTGGGATACCGGGCGGCCTGCTGTGATTTGTGATTAACGGCTGCCCTTGTCGTAGGGAATGCCCTCGGCCTTCGGGGCCTGGGAGTTCTTGGAGGTGAAGATCAGCACGATCATCGTGACGATATACGGCAGCATCTGGTAGAAGTTCGAAATTTCCTTGACGCCCTCAAACTTCGGCAGGAATGTCAGCGTGGCATTCAGCGCAGCAATGACCTTGAACAGCGCGAAGAACAGCGACGCGCCGAGGATCGGCAGCGGCTTCCAGTTGCCGAAGATCATAACGGCCAGCGCCAGGAAGCCGTAGCCGCCGACGTCGGAGTTGAAACCGGAGCCGGCTGCCAGCGTGTAGGCCAGGCCGCCGACACCGCCCAGGAAGCCGGAGATCAACACACCGGCGTAGCGCATCTTGTAGACGTTGATGCCGACGGAGTCCGCCGCCTGGGGATGCTCACCGCAGGCGCGCAGCCGCAGACCAAAGCGGGTCTTGTACATGACGATGTAGGCCGCGATGAACAGGACGATGGCAACGGGGGTCGTCAGGTAGAAATACTTGAAAATCAGGTTGTTCCAGAAGCTGGGGCCGTCCACCGGGGCGAGGCCGAAGGTATCGCGGGTGATGCGCACCCAGTTGGGAATGAAGATCGTGGTCAGGCCCTGGCCCTGGATGGCCCAGGTCATGACGACGGCGAAGGCGGGCGCAAACTGGTTCAGCGCCGTGCCGCCGATGGTCTGGTCGGCCTTCAGGTTGATGGCCGCAAAGCCCAGCAGCAGCGAAAAAATCATGCCGGTGACGCCCGCCACCAGAATGGCAATGAACATCGACAGCTGCGGATGTGCGGGACCGAAGCCGCTCTGGTCCAGGCCCTGCAGCGTAAAGCAGGCGAACAGCGCGCCAATGATCATCATGCCCTCAAGTGCGATGTTGATGACGCCGGAATGCTCACTGAACATGCCGCCCATGGCGACGAGCAGCAGCGGCACTGCGAACAAAATGGTCATACTGATAATGTTGGCAGCGATCATCATTTTGCAGCACCTTCCTTTCCCTTATGGCCGGAGACCGCCTTGGTAATGATGCCGCGCATCAGCAGGGCAAAGGCCGCCAGATAGATGATGACGGCAATGACGATGTCAATGGTCTCGGACGAGTAGGCGGGCTGCATGGCGGCACCGCCGACCTGAATATAGCTGATAAAGAGCGACGCAAAAATCGTGCCGATGGGGTTGGAGCTGGCCAGCAGGGCGACAGGGATGCCGTTGAAGCCCATGCCGAGGATGGATTTTTCCAGCACGTATTGGCCCGTACCGGCCAGGTAGTAGATGCCGCCGCCGATGCCGGACAGCGCGCCGGAGATGACCATGGACAGCACGATGTTGCGCTTGGAGTTGATGCCCGCGTACTGGGCAGCGTCGCGGCTCAGGCCGCAGGCCTTCAGCTCATAGCCGAAGGTCGTCTTTTGCAGGATGACCCAGACGAGGATGGCAAAAATAATCGTGATGATGATGGAAATATTGATCCAGCTCGAGTTGCCGAACAGTGCCGCAAACGGCCCCCTGGGCAGGATCGCGCCGGGGTTTGCAACGTTCAGCGCGGCGGTGCGGTCCGAGTTAGACGCGCCCCAGCCGGAGGCCAGCATATCGGGCATGTTGGCCAGCAGCAGATTGACGAGGTACATGCCGATCCAGTTGAACATGATGGCGGTGATGACCTCATTGACGTTGAAATACGCCTTGAACAGGCCCGGGAAAACGCCCCAGATCGCACCGCCGACAGCGCCCGCCAGCAGGCAGACGTACCACGCAGCTGGAATTGAATGGCGCACAGCAGCGAGAAGAAAGCGCCCATCGTGTACTGGCCGGACGCACCAATGTTGAACAGGCCCGTCTTGAACGCAAAGCCGACGGACAGGCCGCACATCATCAGGGGTGCCGCCTGGTACAGCACCTTGCCGAGTTTGTCCATGCTGGAAAAGCCGGTGGCCAGCATAGCTCTCATGCCGCCCACGGCGGCACCGGGATTCAGCAGGACCAGCAGTACAAAGCCCAGCACCAAACCGACGACGATGGACAAAAGGCTGGCCAAGACCCCTACAACGGCGGGACGCTGCAGAAGCGGCTGTTTATTCTGTTTGCTCATGCTTTCGCCTCCCCTTGCTTTTTGGCACCGGCCATATACAGGCCCAGTTCCTCGACGGTGGTCTTTTTCGGGTCGAATTCACCGACGATCTCCCCCTCGTAAATCACGAGGATGCGGTCAGACAGGTTCATGACCTCGTCCAGCTCAAGGCTGACGAGCAGGACCGCACGGCCCTTGTCGCGCTCGGCCACGATCTGTTTGTGGATATACTCGATCGCGCCGACGTCAAGACCGCGGGTGGGCTGCACGGCAACGAGCAGCTGCGGGTCCTTATCGACCTCGCGGGCGATGATAGCCTTCTGCTGGTTGCCGCCGGACATGCTGCGGGCAATCGTCGCAGGGCCCTGGCCGCTGCGGACATCGTATTGCTTTATCAGGCGCTCGGCGTACTGCAATACGGCGTTCTTTTTAATAAAGCCGTGGTTCTGGAACTCCGGCTGCCAGTAACGCTGCAAAACCATGTTGTCGGCCAGCGTGTAATCCAGCACCAGACCGTGCTTGTGGCGGTCCTCCGGGATGTGGCTCATACCGGCCTTGCTGCGCTCGCGGATGGGGGCATTCGTGATGTCCCTGCCCTCGAGTCTGATGGTGCCGGACGTGGGCTTTTCGAGGCCCGTAATACCGTAGATCAGCTCGCTCTGGCCGTTGCCGTCGATACCGGCAACGCAGACGATCTCGCCCGCGCGGACGTTGAAGCTGACGCCGCGGACGGCATTGTTCTTGTGGACCTTGCTCGGCACGACGAGGTTCTCGACCTCCAGGATCGGCTTGCCGACCTCGCAGGGCTTCTTATCGACGGCAAACTGCACGTCGCGGCCAACCATCATCTTGGACAGTTCCTCTTTCGTGGTGTCCTCGATGTCAACGGTGCCGATATACCTGCCTTGCGCAGGACAGAGCAGCGGTCAGAGACCGCCATGATCTCGTTGAGCTTGTGGGTGATGAACAGGATGCTCTTGCCCTCGGCCTTGAAGCCGCGCATGATGTCCATGAGCTCGTCGATCTCCTGCGGGGTCAAAACCGCCGTAGGCTCGTCGAAAATCAAGATTTCATTGTCGCGGTAGAGCATTTTCAGGATCTCGACACGCTGCTGCATGCCGACGGAGATGTCGCTGACCAGCGCGTCCGGGTCGACCTTCAGACCGTACTTTTCGCTCAGGGCCATGACCTTTTTGCGGGCCTCGTCCTTCTGCAAAAAGCCGTGCTTTGTGTCCTCAACACCCAGGATGATGTTGTCGAGCACCGTGAAGCACTCCACCAGCTTGAAATGCTGGTGCACCATGCCGATGCCCAATGCGTTGGCATCGTTCGGGTTGTTGATCTTGACCTCCTGTCCGTTTTTCCGTATCGTACCCTGCTCCGGCTGATACAGACCGAACAGCACACTCATCAAGGTGGATTTACCGGCGCCGTTTTCGCCCAGCAGGGCGTGGATCTCACCCTTGCGCAGCTGCAGGGTGATGTCGTCGTTGGCTTTGATGCCGGGGAACTCCTTGGTAATGTGCAGCATTTCGATGACATAATTATCTGCCAATCGTTGCACGCCCCTTTCAATGTGTACGGGCTTGTACACAAATTCTTATACTATATTATACAGAAAAATTGCGCCATGTACAATAGAATCCGCACAAAAAGTAGTCGAAATTTGGCAAAACAGAACAAAAACCACCCTGCGCAAGGTGCGCAGGGTGGTTAAAAATCATACTTTTAAAGCCTTATCAGCTCTGGTAGTCAACCATGATGGTGGTGACCGCGGGCTTGACATCGGCGTCATAGCTGTCGTCGATGGCCAGGGTGCCGTCCACGATGGAGGCGTACAGGGAATCGTACTGCTCCTGGGTGAACTTGGTGAACTTGGAGGTGCTCATCGGCAGACCGACGCAGTTCTCGGCAGCGCCGAGCTTGGTCTCCTTGCCGGAGTAGGTCTCGCTGAACTTCCAGCCGTTGTTCATGGCATCGGTCAGAGCCTCGTTCACGGACTCGGCCAGGCCCTTCGTAGCGGAGGTAATGACCGTGTCGAACTGGCCGGACTGGTCAACGTCAACGCCGATCATCTTGCCGCCGTTGGCCTGCGCAGCAGCGTCGCAGCTCTGGCAGACGGGACCGCCACAGGCAAAGACGACCTCGGTACCCTCGGAGTACCAGCCGTCCATCTTGTTCTTGACCTCATCGGTAGCTGCGAAGCCGCCAGAGTACCAGTACTTGATGTTGACATCCGTAGCGCCGATCTCCTTGGCAGCGGCGTCAGCGCCCTGCACGAAGCCGTAGCCGTAGCGGATAACCGCGGGGACAGCCATGCCGCCCAGGAAGCCTAGCTCCTTGTAGCCGTCATAGACAGCGGCATAACCGGCCAGGTAGCCGGCCTGCTCCTCTTTATAGGTGATCAGAGCGGTGTTGGCGGTGGGAGCCTTGTCGCCCAGATCGCTGGCGGAAACATCCAGAGCCAGGAACTGCACGTCAGGGTACTTCTCCTGAGCCTCGGCGATGGCTTTGCCGAACAGGTAGCCAGCGACGACGATGACTTAGCACCGTCGTTGACAGCATTGTCCATCTGCTCCAGACGGGCGGCGTCGGAGTCCTCGGTGGGACGGTAGTAGTTGGCGTTCAGGCTGTTGGCAGAGCAGAAATCCTGCACGCCCTGCCAGGTGTACTGGTTGAAGGACTGGTCGTCGATGTTGCCGACGTCGGTAACAAAGGCGACATCGGTCTTGCTGCCGGAGGTGGAAGCGGCAGCCTCAGAGGTAGCCTCCGTCGTGGTGCTCGTGGCGGTGCTGGCGGAAGGACCGCCGCAGGCAGCCAGAGAGAGCGCCATGCTGGCAGCCATTACAAAAGCGAGAAACTTTTTCATGGTTTTGATCTCCTTAGGTTGTTTTCAGTTGCGCAGCAGGGCGGTTCCCTGCCGCTTTGCTTTCAGTATACCGCATTTGCGCTGCTAATTCAATGACAAAACGGCGTAAAAAGCATTACAAAAGCATAACAAAGCGCAGCCCCCTGCCTCTCTCGGCGAGGGAGGTGCCCCGCAGGGGCATAACCCTCTCACAGAGGGGGCCAAGTGGGGGGTTACGGCAGGCGGTTCACCGTGACGTTCGGGGTATCCGGCAGCGTATCCAGATCCGAGTAGGCATCCACCTTCAGGACGCTGGTGCGCAGCTCCTCATACAGCGTGCGGTAGTCGTCCTGCGTGAAGCTGTCAAACCGCCAGGCGTCCCGGCCACCAGCGCAACTTCGCCGTTCGTGAAGCCGGTCTTCTCGGTCTGGCCGCCGGTCTGGCCATTCCAGGTGCCCGCCGCAAAGAAGGTGTACAGCTGACGCTGCACGGCAGCGTTGTAGCACTTGATGGCGCTGCCCAGCACGCGGTCCCCCAGCTCTGTGTTGTCATAATCCGTCGTGATCGCCTTGCCGCCGGTCTGGTTGACGGCGCCGGACACACCCTCGTACAGGTTGCCGCCGCTGACCATAATAAGCGACGTACCGTTATTATACCAGTCGATCATCCGCTGGGTAATGGCGTCGTTATTCTCATAGGTATCGGTGAACCAGGTCTGCAGGGTGACATACTCGCCCTGCAGCTCGGCAGCGGCCTCCGCGCCTGCAGAAAGCCGGTGCAGTACCGCACAATGCCCGGTATCTCCCGCGCGCCGATGAAGCCGAGCGTGGTGTAGCCATCGGTCACAGCGGCGTACCCGGCCAGATACCCGGCCTGTTCCTCCTGAAAGAGGACGCAATGGACAAGACTGGCCGTATTGTAAGCGCTATAGTCGTCGCTGTGGGGGCTCGCTGTCAAACAGCAGGTAGTGGACGCAGGGTAGTTTTCCTGCACGCGGTAGAGCGCCGCGCCATGGTGTCGCCGCGGCAGACCACGAGTTTGCGCCGCTCTCGGCCGGCAGTGCGCA
>ENA-OQCF01000797-OQCF01000797.1-human-gut-metagenome-genome-assembly--contig:-NODE-797-length-11729-cov-1.335287_pt1 | contig 11729 bp, 16 predicted proteins | sample MGYA00242756_ERZ504573 | MGnify/ENA primary metagenome ERZ504573 (study PRJEB26092, sample SAMD00036240) | human gut metagenome | host: Homo sapiens | study: EMG produced TPA metagenomics assembly of...
GACTTTACGCCGCAATAGCAGCCAGAATAACGGATATAGAAATCGTATAGGCAAAAAAAAGAACGGGGCGCGGAAAGCCAGAAAAGGCTAACCGCGCCCCGCGTCTGTGTGGGTGCTGCTATGGTTTTGTTACGCAGTAGAACCCCATTTTTGAGGGAAAAGGTAATCGGTATCGGCTGTATTGTTTTCCTGCCCGGAGAACCGCATAAATCAAGGCTGTTTTCGCCCTTACTGCGTAACAAGGGCGCGGCGTTTCCTCATGCGCTCCGCTGCCTGCCGGTTCGTGATACGCTTCCGGCAGTCCGGGCAGTATTTGACATTATTAGACCTTGAAACAAAGAACGCGCCGCACTCGGTACACTTCTTCCTGTCCTCGGTCTGGTAAAGCTCCGCATAGAGCAGCTTGTCGCCGGGAAGTACGGCGATACGGAACCACTTGCAGAGCAGGGAATAGGAAATGAGCTGCGGGCAGACACATTCCTCGCCGTCGTCCAGTAAGATACAGTGTCCGTTATCGCAGTTGCAGCACTCCCGTTTTACAAGGGCATTGACTTTCCGGCTTTGCGGCGGCGTGAGCCGCTTGACCGCGCTCATGCTTCATCAGCGGCATAGACGGCAAGCTCCACATATTCCGTTTCCGTCAGCGCGTCCACTTTGGAAAGGGTGCGCTTTGCAAGCTCCCGCATATCCGCGTCCATGTAAGGCAGCGCAGCGTTCATGTTCTCCCTAAGCTGCTCCCGGTTTCCCTCATGGTAAATGCTCAAAAGGTTCATTTCTTCCACGGTAAACTGTGTCATGCTCATACCTCCATTTCTTTCTGTCGGGTCTTTGCCGCCTTTTTCGGGGCGGTTTTCTCTTTGCCTGCGGCAAGCTGCGCCCGGACAGAGGGGCGTATCTTGCGAACATCTTTGCTCCTGTCCTCGCCTTTGTCAATCAGCGCATAGGTTCCAAAACGGTCTTTGCTTTTGGAAAAGGCAAGGGTCTTATAGGGCAGCATGGAAAACAGGCGGTCAGCGTCCTTTTCTGTGGCAAGCCGGACAAAATACGGGGACAGCTCCACCATGAAACGGGTCTTGTCCGGGCTGTTCGGCTCCTGCAAAGACTTCATTTCCTCCACCACGCGGCGGGCTTCCCGTTCTATCCGGTTATCGTGCAGCATGGCTACATGGGCTTTGAAATCCCCCGGACGCAGCTTTTCCCGGCTGCGCTGTTCCTCCATGAGTACGCCCCGCAGGGCTTCCGGGTCGTTTGGCTGCGCTTCAAAGCGTTCAAACTTCCCAAGCTGCGGGTCGGGGTTGCCGTCAAAATACTGTCCGGCGGGCTGTTTCCGTTCCCCATGCTCATAAACCAGCGTGTAATTATCGGCAGGGACAGACTTTTCTATCACGCGCCGGAAGTGCTGCCCGTAATCAAGCTCGTAAAGGTTCCCTTTGAGCTTCCCGTCCTCTTTCCCGGTCAGCTCCACCAGATAGGCAAGGACAGTATCGCGGGTCTGCTCCCCGTAAAACCGCCATGTGTTGTGCTGCCTTGTGTCCTTTAGGAAAACGTCGCGCTCCCGGACGCAGCAAGTCCCGGACGGGCGGGAAAACCAGAGGATTTTCCTGTCCTCTGCGCCGGGTCTTGCCGCCGCTTCCTGCAAAATCCGTTTGTCTATGTCAAAATCATCTTGATAAAATGCGGTGTTCTGCCGCATGATAGCGTCAAGGGACGCGATAACGTCCACGTTCTCAAATTTATTCAATGGTTCAGCTCCTTTCCAAGTCCTGTGACTTCTGCTTTGCGGGTTTCTTCTGCGCCGCCCGTCCCTTATCGGCTTTAAGCTGCGCCCGGATAGAGGGTTTCTTTTCCGGCTTTGCCGCTTTCCTGCGCTCCTTATCCGCTTTGACCGCATTAGCCAGGTCAACAAGGGAAATGGGTTCCCCTGCCTTAACCTTTGCTTCCAGTTCGTCAACGGTCGGGGTATTGTTTATCCGTCCGTCAATCATGTTATAGTTTTGCTCGGTGGTCTGCTCGGCAGCTTTTAAGGGGTTTTTCCCGTTGTGCCTGCTCTGCGGCAACGGCAAACGCCCGCGTCCCGTTCCCCATAATCAGATATTTCCCGTCGTCCGATTGATGATGAACGCCATAGCCCACCGCCTCCATTTGCTCCCGGCTCATGCCCGTTACATAGAAAGTCCCGCGCGGTGTCCGGATTTCTCGCCTGTTTCCAGTTCGTCCGGGGTAAGCTGCGGCTGCTTCTCCTGCAAAAACTCCGGTACCTGCTTAAAGTCCCCTCGGTCTACATAGTGGGCGGTGTCCTGCCCGTCCTGATGAAGCACGACGACATCAGAAACGGAAAGGCTGTGTCCCTTGAAATCTTTCGGGTGGTCGATATTGAACCGGGTAAAAATGTCATCAAGGGACGTTCCCGGCACAAGGGGCGCGGTATAGACAAGCTCATAGTTCGCCCGGTCAACGGTAAGCCCCGCCGCCTGCAGGCGGTCGTAAGGCTCAAAGCGGTAGTCCCGTGTTTCGTCCCCGTCCTTTAACTGGTAAATGGAAAAGGTGTCGTCCTGCCCGGTTTCCGGTTGCTCCTGTGCCTTTGCATACAGTTCCTTGTACTTCGCCCTGCGTCAGCTCCCCGGCATTGAGCTGTCCCAAAAGCTCCCGGCATTTCTCCGGCGTTCCCCGGAAAAGCACTTCTCCCATTTTTGCCCGTCCGTTTTCCTGCGTCACATAGGCTTGCAGCAGATAGGTGTTTTCTTCCCTGTCGCTGTATGGGTTGCGGCGCACCCGGTAAATGGTTTCGGGGGTAAAGGCGGCTTTCTCCGGTGGGGCAGCTTCCGGCTGCTCCGGGGGATTGTCCTCATGCTGTGGCTGTGCCTGCTCTTTGACCTGTGCCTTTTGAAGCTCCGCAAAATGCCCGTCAATGGCGTTTATCATTTCAGCGGCGGTATTGCGGATTGTTTCAAGGGAACCCCTAAGCTCTGCAAGCTCCTTCCCGCTGCTCCACCCGGCGACATACCCGAAAGAATAGTCCGACGTATCGAAGCCCGTAGTGTTGGCAGACGGTATAGGCGACGCTTTCCGCTTCCACTTCACGGGTACGGCGGTCAACGCGGGGCTTTTGTTCCTCTTTCGGGGCGTTTAAGTCTATGTCGTGGAGCTTCGCATGGGCGATTTCATGGATAGCGGTTTTAAGGGTCTGCAAGTCGCTCATGCCCTCGTCAATGGCAATCCGTTTTTCCTCCAAGTGGTAATAGCCGTGTGCGCTGCCCTCGATTTTCTCAAAGCCGATAGGGGCAGGGGAAACCTGTTCCAGTGCTGCGAAAAAAGTCCTTGAAGCGGTCAACGTCCCCGGTCAGCTCGTCCACGGCTATATCCGGCAGCTCCCTCCCCTCGGTCTGGGACACATCAAAGACGGATACCACCTTGTAGGCGGGTACCTTGATTTCCTTTTCCTCGGTAACGGGCTTCCCGTCCTTCCCGATAACAGGCTTCCCGGTCTGCGGGTCGGTTTTCTCTACTTCCTGCTTTACCGTAAACGGTGACGGTGCTATGATTTTGATTCCTTTTTCGCCTTTCATCACGTTCCGTCCAAAGTTATTTTTCCAAGAAGAAAAGCCTGCCACAAGGGAAGCGTCGGGCTTCTGCATGGCGATAAGCAGCGTATTGTTAAAGCTGTAATTGTGGAATTTCGACATGACGCGCAGATATTCTTTGTAACGCTCGCTTTCAAACAGTTCCGTTATCCCCTGCTCCAGACGGTCGGTAATCTCTTTGAGCTTGTCGGCGGGTTTTTCGGACGTAAGGACAATGGGGATAACCGGGCGCGGCTCCTGCGCCTGCTCCTTTGGCTGTGCGGCAGTCTGTCCTGCGGGGGCAGCGTCCATTTCCACCTTTTCCGGGTCTGGGTTGTTCCGCTCCGGCGGGACAGGCGTTACCCGGTATTCCTCCGGCACGTCCCGCCCGTCATACCACCTTGTAAAAGTGTTCCGGTTGTTGTAGACATAGCCCCATTCTGTAAATGCGCCCCCGTCCATTGATAGCCCGCGTCCCGCCCGTATTCCTCATACATGAAATATTTTTTTGGCTTTCTCCGGCAGCTCCGGTTCTTCCAGTTCATCAACAAGATAATGCCCGTAATCTTCTTCATTGTGGACGGACGGGTAAATCCAGTAACAGTCAAGGTTCTGTGCAAGGTTGATAAGTTCCTCCACACTGGAAGCGTGGTCGCCAAGGGCGATAGCCGCCGCGAATTTCTCCCGGTCGTCGTCAAACTGCATGGAAAGGAGCTTCCCTAAATAGTTCAGCTCGTCCGGGTGTTCGTGTTCCCCCAACTTCGCTGCCAGTCCGGGGATAGGGGACTGAAATTCGGTAAAGTGCCATTCCTCATAATTCTTAAAATCAATGCCGATACGGTCAAAGACTTCCTTCATGTGTCCGGCAGTGGTAGGGAATGTTACCCATTCCCCGGCGGGTCTGCCCTCGGTGTATGCGCCAAGGTTGGAGAGGTACCCGCTTAAAATCGGTTCGTCCATTCGTTCACTCCTTTCGTTCTCAATCATGCGCTGCATGAGTTCGTAGTCTTCCATGCTCATGCTGCCGTCATATACATAAGGGTCAAAATCTTCCCCGTCCCGGAACGGCTTTTCGGAAAAGGGAAGCCCTGCGGCGTGGGCGGCTGCCCGCCCTTCCTCGATTTTCTCCGGGGATAAGCGGTCGCTGTACTCCGTGATAAATCCGGTAATCCCGTTCATGCGGTGTTCGTAGTGGTAACGGATAGAGGTCGTCAGCTCGTCAAGGGTCATGTTTTCGCTCAAATATCCGTTCAGTACGATAGCGGCGGGGTCTGCCGCTTCGATTTCCCGCAGCCGCCATTCGTCCTCCGGGTAGAGGGTCGCGCCCATATCAAGGTGGAACGCTTCGCTGTGCCATGACCGCCCCTCTTTCCAGAACGCCACCCATGCGTTGCCGCCTTGTAATTCTTCCTGCTGTTCCCTTATCGCGTCGTGCAAACTTGCCATGTATAACCTCCTTTCGCAAGTGGCAGCGCGGAAGCTGCCGTTTTTCGGTTTCACTCCCTACTACGGGGCTGCCGCGCTTTTTGCCAAAGTATTTTTATTTTTTCAGAGGGTTTGGGACACTTCCCAACAAGTAAAAATCCCCGTCGTTCCCGGTAAGGGACAGCGGGGATTTTACGGAAAGGGTACCCCTTTCCTATGCTTGCTGCGTTTACTTTCGTTTCTTCGGAAGCTCCACCCGGTAATTGACGTACTTCCCGCCCGTGTCAGCCAAAAGGACGGTTCCCTCATAGGTCTTGCCTGTTTTCGGGGAATAGAGCTTTTTCACGGTTGCCTTGCCGTCCTTTAGGAGCGCGGCGGCGATTTTCGGGGAGAAATTAACTTTCCTTTCCTCAAAGAAACGGTCGTTCTTCCACATGGTAAAGGCACATTCCCGGTTGCTGCAATAATAGTTCTTTTTCCCCTCATAGACCGGGGAGCCGCAGCGGGGGCATTTGCCAAGTTCGGCGCGTTCCGGCTTGAACAGGTCTTTTTTTCTCGTCGGAAAGGAAGGGATAGATTTCACAAGCCCCTTTGCCATTTCCTCGATACCGCCCATAAATGCGTCCGGGTCTGCCTTTCCCTTTGCTATCTGGGTCAGGTTGTTTTCCCATTCGGCGGTCAGCTTCGGGGAAGTGAGGGCTTCCGGCAGGACGCATACAAGGTTGATACCGTCCTTTGTGGGGATAAGCTGCTTCCCCTTGCGCTCCACAAAACCGCCCTTGACTAACTTTTCAATGACGGCGGCGCGGGTCGCAGGCGTTCCAAGCCCCCGGCGTTCCGCGTCCGGGTCGGTTTCCTCATTCCCGGCGCGTTCCATAGCGGAGAGCAGGGACGCTTCATTGTGTGGCTTCGGCGGTGTGGTGTCATGCTCCGTTACCTTTGCCGTGGGGCTGTCAAAGGTCTGCCCTTCGGTAAAGGAGAGCGTACCGGGGAGAAGCCCGCTTTCTTCGCCGTCCTCCGGGTCGGGCTTTGTTTTGAGGGTCGCCCGGTAGCGGCGTTCCAAGCCTTTCCACCCGTCGGAAAGTACCGTCCTTGCCTTTGCGGTAAAGGTCTGCCCCGCACATTCAAAAACCGCCGTGACCGCTTCAAAGGTATGCGGTTCGGCGGCAGCCATGAGAAGCCTTGCCCCGGTAAGGGTCAGGATATTCCGTTCCGTTTCCGGCAGCTCGGAAAGGTCGGTTTTTGCAAGCTCCATAGTGGGAATGATTGCGTGGTGGTCGGACACTTTTTTGCTGTTTAAAAGCCGGGACACTTCCGGCGTGAGGGCAACGTCCTCCATAAAGGAGAGCTTCCCGCATAACATTGTGATGATACCCGCCGCCGTGTCGCCCATGTCATCGGTCAGATAGCTGCTGTCCGTCCTCGGATAAGTAAGGAGCCGCTTTTCATAGAGGGCTTGTGCAAGGTCAAGGGTCTGCTTTGCGGTATAGCCGAAAATCCGGTTTGCTTCCCGCTGTAAGGAAGTAAGGTCAAAGAGCTTCGGCGGGGCTGCGGTTTTCTGCTCTTCACGACAGAAGCGCACACGGCCTGCGACGCTTCGCAGGCTGTTTTCAGTTCCCGCGCTTTATCAGCGGCGGGGAGCCGTTCGCTTACGGCTTCTGTGCCGGGGAGCATGAGCCGCACATGGTAGTATTTTTCTTTCTTGAAGGTGGTAATGGCAGCGTCCCGGTCAACAAGCATTTTTAAGGTGGGGGTCTGGACGCGTCCACGTTCAAGGTGTGGTTGTAAAGGCAGGAGAAAAGGCGGGTGGCGTTGATACCGATAATCCAATCAGCCTTTGCCCTGCAAAGGGCAGAAGCAAAGAGGGGGTCATAGTCCCGCCCGTCCTTCAAGTGGGAAAAGCCGTCCCGGATAGCTTCGTCCTCCATTGAGGAAATCCAAAGGCGGCGCATGGGCTTTTTACACCCGACAACTTCATAGACGAAACGGAAAATCAATTCCCCCTCGCGCCCTGCGTCGCAGGCATTGACGACTTCGGAAACGTCCTCCCGGTGCATAAGGTCTTTGATGGTGTCAAACTGCGCTTTCTTATCGGCGGCAACAGTATATTTCCATTCCTGCGGCAGAATGGGTAAACTGTCATAGCTCCATTTCTTGTACTGTTCCCCATAAGCGGCAGCTTCCGCAAGCCCTACCAAATGACCGACACACCATGAAACAAGGTAGCCGTTCCCCTCGATAAAGCCGTCCTTTTTCTCCCTTGCGCCAAGGACGGCAGCGATAGACTGCGCCACACTGGGCTTTTCAGCGATTACTAAGATATGTGAAGTCAATAAAAAATCCTCCTTTCGGGCATTAAAAAAGCAGCAAACTCTTAATGAATTTGCTGCTAAAATAAGGGTACATTCAATTTGTGGTAGCTTCATCAATCATTGAGAAGAAACGCTCTCTTTGATAATCCCACTTAGAAACATCTACATTATCCAACTCTAAAAATTGAACAATATTATCTTTTAATTCTCCTAATGCAGATGTCCGGTATTTTTTATCATCTAACTTAAAACTAATATCACATGGGTCTATTGCACCTTTTATTTGGGAATATTCAAATCCAGGTAACAAAATGCTTTGATACTTTTTCTTTAAAACCCATGTAGCTCCCATTTCATTTAGACACGGGACACTTTTGTAATAATTGGACGATAGCATAAAAATCACAAATAGATTGTTATTAAATTCTTCCCGCAGATAGTCATATATATTTCCACTACCCTGTTTAATGTTATATCCGGGTACTGAACTACAAAAATAATTGATTTGTAGAAATTCCTATATGGCTAAGTAAATCAACAAATTTTTCTACAATGCCTATATCCTTTTCACAATGACTGATAAATACTTTTGGCGGCTTCACTTTTTTCTCAAAATCTTCATCTATGATATTAACCATATACTGAATTAAGTTCATATCTTCCGATGAAAAAGTTTTATTTGTTAGAATTTTCAAAGCATACGTTCTCAATATTCTACATTCACTCGGGAAAAATTGTTCATACATATTTATAAATGCTTCGGTTGCAGATTCAAACATTAAATTTGAGCATTTTGTTTTAAAGAAAAGTGTTTTCCCAGAAGCTTCCATTAGCGATAAGGTTTTTCTATATTCAGAAATTTGTAATTTACTTATCATATACTTATCTCCTTGAATTTTAACCATAAAATCGAAAATAATATAGACATTATACCATTTGTTTCTAAAAATCTCAATTCAAGTTGATGTGCAAGGAAGTTTTTATTCTTTTGATACAGTACCCGATACAAGGGACTGCCCCCGATAGGGGCAGCCCGCGCAGCGCGGGGAAAAGGAAGCGGGCGGGGATTTGTCCCGCTTCCCGTCCTCCGGCTTCTGTATCATCATCTTTTCATAGGGGCTGTCTGTGAACAGGGTCATACGTCCTTATCCTCCTGTCCCTCGTCAGCTTTCTCCCCGCCGTCCGGTTCCTCCGGCTGTTCTTCCTCGGTTTCCTCGTCCTCGTCGTAGTCGTCAAGTCATAATCGCTAAGGTCGTCGCTTCCCTTTGCCGCGTCCTTCTTCGGCTTCAATACCTTGAAATAATAGAACGCCGCGCCGCCTGCCCCGGCAAGCACAAGGACGATAAGCAGTAGCCCCATGCTGCCGCCGCTTTCTTTCTCCTGCGGGGTTTCCGGTTCCTCCGGCTCCGGTTCGGCTTCCGCGCCCGCACACTGGGTACGGTCAGTAGAGCATACGGGGCAGTTTATATTGACGGCTCCTGCTTCGCATTTCTCCGTACAGGTGCAGACAGCGGGCGTTTCCTCTGTGGTTTCCCCGTCCTCCAAAAGTGCGGAAAGGTCTGCGTCGTCTACTTGATTGAGGAAATGGACAGTGTTTTCCCCCTCGTCGTCCCGGTCAATGAGGATATAGAAATAGTTCCCGGCTTTGGTCGTCACTGTGATAAGCTGCTTGTTCCCGCCAAAATCGTCTACAAGGGTGGCGTTCCCCTCCGGCGTGAGGGGTTCGGCTTCCTGCGGTTCCTCATAGACAACGCCGCTGTCGTCGGTCGCGTCGGGCGTGTCCTCCGGGGTCTGTGCAAAAAGCGGTAACGGAAAAGCCGCCCATAAGGAGCAGGGCGGCGCAAAAGGCGGTCAGTGTCCGTGTAATTTTATTCTTCATCTTCCGTGTCCTCCTGTTCCTCGTCATAGTCTGCGGGTTCCTCTGTGCCATAGCGCGGCGCGGGTTCCATGCCCGGAATACCGCCGTCTTTCAGCATAGCGTTAAGCTCCTGCGGGTCAGCTTCATAGCCCGCACAAGCTGTACGATTTGCAGGTTTTCCGCTTCGGTTTTCTGTTGCTTCCAAGCCTTTCAGCTTGTTCTGGTACTCTGTGATTTTTTCGCGGGTTTTCTGGATTTCCCGGTCGATACGTTCAATCTTGTTCATAGCCATATAAAATTTCTCCTTTCATTTTTGGTGGGTTTACCAGTTCATCAGCCCGTACCCTTTGATACACTGATAGTTAAGGTCATAGCTTTTTATCTTGCAGGCGTCGCCGGAATTGCCCTCCACTGTGTAGACGCGGCTCCCGTCTGTGCCTATGACAATGCCTACATGGTCTGCGCTCCCGTCCCCGTCCCAGTCGAAAAAGATAGCGTCGCCGGGGGCGATATTCTCATAGCCCCTCGCGCCCCATTGACCGCGCGACTGGAACCACGGGACACCCTGCGACTGGCAGGCGGCAAACTTCGGTTCGCTCACGCCCGCCCGGTTGTAGCACCATGATACAAAGCAGGCACACCACTCGACGCGGGAATTGAAGCCGTACCAGCTCCAATAAGGATAGCCGCCCACGTTCCCGACTTGCTGCTTTGCAAGGTCTACAAGGGCGGTGTTTCCGGGGCGTGTGCCGTTTACAAACTGTACGCCGCTTAAATCCTCCGACGCGGAAGTGTCCGGGGAACCGCCGCCGAAAAGTAACGGCTTGTTGCCGCTTGTTTCCATGTAGACGCGGAACATTTCAAGCTGCTCCGGGGTCAGGAGTTCTTCCGCAAGTGAGGATATGGGCTTGTTTGTCAGCTCCACGTTGAGGATATGGTACTCATACGGCACTTGAACCGTATAGGTTTCCTCATGCTCGTTGCCGTCCTCGTCCGTCCATGTGTCGGTACGTTCTTCCTCCCGGTAGCGGATTTCCACTTCCTCGGTCAGCGTCAAGGTGTATTGCAAGTCAAAAATGCGCTCGATTTCTGCCTGTGCGCTTTCCGGGGTGTAGCTCTGTAAAAGGGCGGTCAGATAGGACGCTAATTCATGGGGGTTATGCGATTGTGTCAAGGTCGTAGCGGTATTCATCATAGCCGGGGTGGGTGCGCTCGATATTGTCTATCTCGCTTTGCAGCTCATTTTCCATAGCGGCATACTTGTTTTCCACCGCCACAAGGTCGCTGTCCTCTGATGTATAGGAAGTCCCTACCACGCCGTTTATCGTCCCGGAAAACATGGCAGAGCAGGACGACAGCCCCGCAAAGACAAAGATAATAAGGAGCAGCGCGGCAATGGCGATACAAACGCCTGCCGGGTGCCTTGCCACAAACGCTATGGTCTGCCTTGTTTTCCCGGCGGCTTTGGCTGCCGCTTTCCGGGTGTTCTCCGCTGCGGCTCTGATACCCTTTGCGCTGCCTGCCCTTGCCGCCTTTGCGTATTGCTTTTTTATCTGCTGTTTCTGCCAGAAGCGGGAAAGGGGGTTGCTCGTAAGCTGCGGGTTATCGTGGAGCGTCTTGTGGTACTGGAAGTTGACATTCGCCTTGAACGCCGCTTTCTCTGCCTTCGCCGCTTTCCGGTAGGGTTTGAGCTTGTGGCTGCGGTAGCCCTGTTTCACTTTCCGCGCCCCGTACTTCACGCCTTTTTCTGCCAGTTCTTCGGATTTGTGTGCGCCCTCCACGCCGGAATTGTCCTTTTCTACGGAATGTACTTTGTTGTGAACGAAAATACCCGCGTTCCTGCGCGGGGCGGACAGCGGGTTTTTATGGCTTTTGCTTCCGGGCATGGGCTTTTCCCGTTCCTCAAAGCGTAAGCGGGTCTTTGCCTTTCCGGTGGCTTCGTCAAAGGTGCGCTCCTTGACAAGTTTTTTCTGTTTCGGGATAGCTGCTTTTGCCGCGTCCAGGCGGTCGGCTGCCCGGTTGGATTTCTCAATGTACTTTTCCAGTTCCGGGGTGGTAAGTTCTTCTTCGGTAAACTGCAAACGGGACGACTTCGTTTGTGCCGCCGCTTCCTCCTGTGCTTTCCTTGCCGCCTTTTTGCTTGCCTTTCGGGTATGGGCTGCGTCGATATGCTCCATGACGCGCTCGGCGGCTGCCGTGTCCTGCTTCGGGGCAGTCCCCGGCGCATGGGGCAAGGGAGAGGGCGGGGAAGCCGCCCCTTGAAGCTGCGCCGCGTCCTGTGCGACTTGCTGCTCCGGCGTTTTCTGAAAATCCGCTTCCTGTATGCGCTTGCTGATACGTTCGCTTTCCCCCGTGGTCTGGTTCTGCTCGGTCAGCCCGTCACGGGTCATTTTCTGCGTGATTTTATCACGGGGCTTATACTGTTCTATGTCTTTCCACCTCCAATCCGCGCCCTTGCAAGGGCGCAATACTCTGCGTTAATCTCAATACCGATATAGCGGCGGTCAAGGCTTTTGGCTGCAAGCCCGGTGGTTCCGCTCCCAAAGAACGGGTCTATCACAACGCCGCCCCTCG